>JAEEGK010021689.1_pt1 | contig 13557 bp, 1 predicted proteins | sample 8958771 | NCBI WGS metagenome assembly JAEEGK01 (sample SAMN16246547, study PRJNA631951) | gut metagenome | biome: gut microbiome; feature: rumen; material: SC-attached | host: Bos | place: Iran: Karaj | collected 2018-10 | reverse complement strand
TCATTATTATTTTCTTTATATAATTTCTACATTTAATGATTCTTTTACTAATGAATAAAAATTTAAATTACAGAATTGCTTAAATAATTCAGGACTTAATGGTCCTGGATTAAAATATAATTTTTTATAATTACATAATAATTGCCCTTTCTTTTTTATTATAAAAGCTTGAGATAGAATAGAAGGCTTTTCATCTATATCATTTAAAGAAAATTCATATTTTACATTAGGAAAAACAGGAAGGGAAAAATCTTTCATGTAAATTTTATCATTATTCACTTTTGGAATATATTTATATTTTTCTGAAAATTGCTCAAATACATTTATAAAGGAATTCATTTTTTTTTGGAATTCATATAAATAATTTTGAAAATTTGATTCAGATTTATTAATATTATACAAAGTATCAAATTGTTTTAAATATTTGTTTAATAAATTATAATTTTGAATAAATTCTTGAATATCAATAACTTTATTATTTAATAAATTTTGGATATGATTAAATGTTGTTTTTAAAAGTACTACAGTATTTGTAAAAAGTAACATTATGTCCTCAATAGTATATTGACCGAAAAAAATTTTTTCATATTCAAATTCTTGAAATAAGTTTTCTTTTTCTTCTTCACTAATTTCTCTGCGATGTTTTCTTTCAAATTTTTGAATCATATCGTTTCTATTATAATTATTTAATTTTTCTTCTAAATCATGTACTTTTTGTCTTATTTCTTCTTGTGTAATATTTAATAGATTAATAAAATCTTCTAATGATTTTGAATAATTTACACAATTTTGTTCTTCAAAGAGTATTAACATTTGTTTTGATAAGTTTATATTGGTGAAAGTTTTAATATATTCTTTTGGATTTTTTATAAAATTTAAAACATGAAATTTATTTGAGTTAATATCAGTTTCTAATAATTCATCAAATTTATTTGATAATAATATTTCAAATAATGACTGGTAAAAAGTTAATAAAAGATTATGAATATTTTTTAAAATATCTTCCTTAGCATTAATTTTTATTGAACAAATCTTATTAAAAAATATATAAAACATATTTATTGTTTTATTAAAAATTTTTTCATTTTTTATATCATCTGTAATTAAATTTATCCATGATAAATTAATATTATTTTTATTATACATTGATAATAAAATTTGTTCTCGAATTATTTTTGTTAAATCTTTTTCCAAATAATTTTTATCATTTCCAAAAATTAAACAATTTGTTGATGATAATATCCTAAGAATAAATGCCCAAAAAGGAATATAAATATATGGTGATGGCTTTAATAATTTATCAATGTTTTCTTTTGTTACATTTTGTAATAAAATTTTAATGTTATCATAATTATTAAGTAAGAAATATTGAAGTGATGGTAATCCTTGTATATTTATTATTGAATCTATATTAAATTCATGTTCAAAACATTTAAAATCTTCAAAACTTAATTGTTTATGAATTTCTTTATTTTTTTGTTGATAATATTCATCAAAATAACTTCCTAATTTTATCATATCAATTAAAACTTTATTTTTATTAATAGCATCAGAAATATTTTCATTTTCTTTTTTATTATTTTCTTCAATATATTTCAAAATTAATTCTCCATCATTCAAATCATTTTCTAAATTTATTTTGTTAAAATATTTATAAAATTGCAAAGAAATAATTGCAGCTGCATTTTTAAATGTTTTTGAATCTTTTATTTTTTCTTCAATATTTTTATATAATTCTTCATATAAATTCTCATTATTAAGGAATTCAATACTATCGAAAGCAGGTCCACATAAATATTTTTCTTTATTTTCATAAGTAAAGAAAAGAAATATTAAATCATTTATTTCAAAATTGGGAATCATAATATCCATTGTTAATTCATATACTCCCGTAATTTTATAAATATAAATAAATTCTTCTTGTAAAAGAGTATTTCTTTCTTTATCTTTATTTTCATATTTTTCCTTTAAAATTTGACCAAAACGATTTTTTCTCTCATCAATATCATTAAAAAAATTAGTAAGTTCTTCAATTGAAATTCTATTTTTATATATTTTTAACATTAAACAAGCTCTACATATTCTATTTGCATATTTAAAATCAAAATCTTGATAATTTTGAAGTGAAATAATATATTTTAATAAACTTTTAAATTCGTGATTTTTTTGAAATTCTGATGATAGTCCCATTATTTTAGATATATCATTTGACATTTTAATTTCTTCTATTTTCTTAAGTATTTCCAATGAACTTGAATATTGAAGAATAGAATCAATAAATTTTATATGTGGAGATTTCTCATTAATATTTTTTATTACTGGAACTTTCCAATCAATATTATTTTTATATAAAGCCATTTTTTCTTCACATATTGATACCAAAGACTCAAAATCTTTATTTATTATATTAACATTCTCAATCATATCTTCTTTTTTTAAATCAAAAGCAGCATTTATCTTAGATATTAAATTATTTTGCCAAATTTTAAATGTATCTGGAACTTTTAAATTTTTTAATTCATTTTTTAATTTATTTAATTTCTCTTCTGCTATTCTATATTTTTCTTCAAATTCAATATCATTTTTTATTCCTTCTAATTTTCCTTGTATTTCATTTAAAACATTTTTATCTTCATCTATATCTAAAGGTTCATTTGCGTTATTTTCAAGAATTGTTAAGGATTTCATTTCTTTTCTAATATCTATTAATTTACCTTCTATATCATTTTTATTTAAATTATAATTAATTTTATTTTTTTGTGTCAAATGAAACCAAAGAAAACTATTACTGTTATAATAAAAATATCTTTTTTTAAAATATTGTGCAAACTCTTCAATTTGATTTAAATTTTCAAGTGAATTATATTTCCTTTCAATGAATTGAAAGAATTTTTTTTCTTTATCAAAATAGTTATTTAATAAAATTTTATATTTATCTGAACTAGGAGTTAAACCATAGATTATACTCCAAGCTCTTGAATATATATTATTATCTTTTTTAGGATCAAAAAAATATTGAGAAGTAAAAATATCCTTTTTAAATTCAATTTTTTTTCTTTTTTTTTGAAAATTCATAAATATTTCTCCAATTTGTTTTGTCAAATCTTTTTTAGGAGCATATTCTTGAATAAATGCTATTATATTTTCAGTATCTTCTGCATCTTTTTGTATTTCAATTTCATTTTCATTGAAATCTACTAATGGAATACTTATTTTTGTTCCTCTTGTAAGTTTAAAAGAATTTCGGTTATTTAAACATAATGTTAATTGAATTCTTCCGTATTGAATTTCATTAAATGGTTTATAGATATAAACGTAATCATTTATTTCAATTGTAAATTCTATTTTATTTCTGATTAACATTGATATTGTATTGATATATAAAATTATTAAATTATATTCATTATGTTCAATAAATAAATGCTTAGGAAAAAAGAAATCAACTATTTCAAATAATTCAGGGTTTTTTACACATCCATTGAAAAATTTAATAAAACCTGTTTTTGTTTGATCATTAACAAATAATTGAATTTTACCCCATAAATTAACAAATTTTTCATCATAAATTTGATAATTCATTTTATCAGTAAATAATTCTTCATCACCTATGAGTGAAACAAGTAGTTTCATTTTCAATAATATTGGCTTTAATTCCTTTATTTTTAATAATTCTTTTGAATCTAACGAAATATGTGAAATTGTATTGAAGTCAATGTTTTGACTAACTTCATATAATTCTTTGAATAAATTTTTTATTATTGAAATTTGGAAAAAATTTGATAAAGTTTCATCATATTTATTATTATATTCATTTTGATAATAAAGTAAATGTAAAGTATCATTTATATTCTTTATAATTAAAGAAATATTCTCTTCTTTAATTTTCATTTTTAAACATTTTTGAACAAAACTTTTAAAATTAAAAGAAAAAATATTCTGTTTATTTGATTGTTGAATTTTGGTTAATTCTTCAAGAATATCATTAACTTCTTTGTCTAATTTATTTTCTTCTAAATACTCTAATTCCTTGTAACTGTCTTGTTTGATGAACTCATCATAAGTTTTCTTTTCAATTTCTTCCAAAGAAAATTTATTTTGTTCATCATTACTTTGACAATAAGAATTAAAATAATAGAGTTGAAAAATAGTTTTAACCCAATTACATATTTCTTCACTATTTTCTTTGTAATTATACTTTTTACCATCATTTCCAATAAAAGTTAAATGTCTTGGAGAAAATTTAACTCCTCCTGCCATTAAATTTGAATAAATTTCACTTTGATTTTCATTTAATTTATGACAACAAGCAAGTTTAGAACATATTGTTACCCATACTTTTTTATTCATTTCATTTTCATATCTTGTATTATAAATAACAACTGTAGAATCAGATATTTCAGTATCTAAAGAAATAAGAGAAAATCTAGCACATGAATTAAATAAAATTTGATTAATTGTTTTTTTACCTAAATTAGAAGGATTAAATGTTAAAAAAAATTTAAATTCAGGATGAATATTATCCTTATTTAATTTTATTTCTTTTGTACTTATTATATTTAATTGAGGATTTTCATTACATAATGATGATATTGAATCAAATAAAATTGAATGTCCCATTTCAATTCCATCAAAACAAACCCATTTTCCATTTAAGGCTGCATTAATAAAAGAAGAATTTTTATGTTCTAATCTTCCTGGAAGAGATATTATATTATAAAAACAATCTTTTGCTTCTTTTAATTTTTGACAATCTTCATTAGATATATTATTATTTTTATTTAATTTTTTAATAATTTCTTGGAAAATACTACTATATTCGTTTTCTTTAATTTTATTGAATTTTTTTTTCTGATGTATTAAATGTTTTACAGCATCATAATTAATTTTCAATTTATTTAATTCATCTTCTTCAATTTTTGTTTTTATTATATCTTGACCTGTTAATATTGACATATCTGAATTTGAAGTTATTTGATATAATATTATACTTTGACCAAGAATTTTAGTGAATATTTGAATTAAAAATGATTTTCCTGAAGCTGTTTCTCCTTGAATTAAAGGAATTTTTTCTGATTTAATACAACATATTAAAAATATTATTCCTAATTTTTGAATTTTTGTTAATGAATTAAAAAGCCTTTTATTTTCTTCTTTATTTATTTTCTGAGGAGATATTGTATTAAGTGTAATTTTATCAATTTTATTTGGGTTTAAATATACAACTAATCTTTTTTTATTATCATCATAATCAATTTCTGGAGAAAAATCAGATGTTAAAGATATATTTAATGCATTCATCATATTTTTTTGAATTTCATTTTTATCAAATCTATAAATAAAAATGAATAATAATAAATAAAGAGAATTAATTTTAGGAAATTGTATCCTAAAATCAATATATTTTTTCACATCTATTAAAGTAAATCCAGGTTCAATTGAATTATTTTTTACAAAAGATAAAGCTTCTATAAATTTTTTAGCAAATAATTTATATTCATTCTCTCTAGCATCCTGATAATATTTATTTAATTCATCTTTATTTTCTAAAATACTTTTTTTTTCTTCTTCATTTAAACTGCTATGATTTGAAAAATAATTTTCAACATATTCTTTTTTTGAGATTTCATCATAATGAATATTGGTAAATAAATTAGTTATTATTTTATTAAAATCTTCTCCATTTGGATTTTCAACAATATGATAAATGGAATTATTTTTTAAATTTAATGGAATTCTATCTAATAAACTTTCATTATTACTTCTATTTATTATTCCTATTATATTTATATTTCCAATTTTTAATTCTGTACCATCAGGAAGGAAAATATTTCTATTATCTTCTAAGTTAAATATATTTGATAATAAATCAAGAACAGGAAGAGAAGCATTATTAATTTCATCAAATATAATAATTTTTTTTGAATTTTTTTCTTTTAAAGCTTGAGTTATATCAGTTTCTTTATATTCAATAATAGTTTCATTATTTTTTGATTTAGAAATAATCATATTCATAAGTAATTCATCTGATTTAGTTGATTTTGATAAAACTTTATGAATAATTTCTAACCCTAAATATTCTGCAACATAATAAATTGCTTTTTTTTTTCCTTGTCCAGAATCTCCTTCTAAAATAAGAGGAACATGAGTTGCACATGAAAAATGCACTAAATCACAAATTTCTGAAAATTTAGTAGTGAAATATATATTAGGATCTTTATAATTAAAATTATTAAAATCAATACTTAATTGTGTTCTTTTAGAAATAAGTTTTTTATCATCTATATTTTCTTCAAATGGATTTTCATTGTCTTTAAATTGATACACTCCATATTTTTCATCATCATTATTATCTTTTTTTTCTTTTTTACCTTTTTCATATATATAAAAAACTAATTTTAAATTTTTATTATGATCTGAATGTGGTCTGTAATTATCTAAACGTTTTGAAATTTTGATTGAATTTAATTTTTCTGATAAAGTTAAATTAGGGTTTATTTCTTCTATAAATTTTTCTTCTTTATCTGCTTTTTTATTTAAAACTATTTTTTTTTCTTTTTCACTATAATCTTCAACATTAATTATAGAAAAACGAGAAAGAATTGATTCTGAAAGAGTTATTTGATCATTTAAACTACTTGTTGCTATTATTTTAAAGTTTTTAAAACCTTTTAATTCTTTATTATCTTCTGAAGTAAAAGTATTTGTTGTGTCTTCTGAAAGAGTTATTATATTTTTATCAGAAAATAATTCGTTGAATCTTTCTAAAACAGATGTTTTTACTTTTGAAATATTTTTTAAAATTAAAGATTTATCTTTAAAAATTGCTGATAATATTAATCCTGGTTTAAATTCCATTTTCAAACCAATTATTCTATTATTTTTATCTTCATAAAATAATTTTTTTTTAATATTATCCACTAAATTATTATGAAAATCTGAAGAATATTCTTTTTTCTTTTCAATTTCCTTTGTAATTTCATCTTTAATTTTTTCTATATTTTTGTCCCAAAGTTTTTCATATTCTCCTATTTTAGAAATAATATTAGGAATTTGAAGAATTTCATAAATTTGAGTTACACAATAATTTCTATGTTCAATGTTTGAAAAGAAAAAAGAGCTTCCTAATAATTGAAGAACAGTAGATTCTCTATTTAAAGGAACTGTTATTGGATCTTCTAAATATATTTTAGATGCGTATGTCTTATAACAAGAAGGACCTATTAATAAAATTGGTTCTTTAAAACTAGTTAATTTCATTTGAAAAAGTAATTCTAATAAAGTTTTTAATGATTGAATATCTCTTAATTCTCCTCTTTTTTTTTCTATTTCATCTTTCTCTCTTTCTTTAATTGCTTTTTGATAAAAAATAATTTTTAAATCTTTTTTTTTTAAATAAAATGTCAATATATCATCTTTATTATCTTCTATAAGTTCTGTTTCTGAGTTAAATGTTTCTTTCAAATCATCAATTTCTTCGTTAGTTAATTTTAAAGTGTTTTCTTTTTTTAAAACTTCACAAAATTTATCTAAATATTTTTTCTTATCTTCATACCTTGATAAAGCATAAAAAAGAAGATTATGTTGAAGTCCAAAATTTTCATATGAATTATTATGTTTTTTTTGATATTGTAATCTTCCTATAATTTTAGAAACATCTCTTAAAGACCAAGATTCTTGAAATATTTGTGCATCATTTATTTCAAACATACATTTCCCAATTTTTTCACATTCTTCTTTTCCAATTGTTTCATTTTCATTATTTGATAAAAAATCATTAATATCATTACAAATTTTTTGAATTTCATGCTCATCTAATTTAGGATAATTTATTTTTCTTATTTTTCTCATTATAGTAGAAGGTAATTCAGATCTTCCAATAATTCCAACATTATTTTGACATATTATTAGGAAAAAAGTAGATGATATTCTAAATTCTTTATTATAAGCAACCATTCCAGGAATATATAAATTAGTATCAAAAATTAAATCTAGAATAGGTACAATAGAAAGTATAGTAGACATAGGAGAAATATTTAGTTCATCAGCAATATAATATTTTCCTTCTACTAAAGCTCTAGTTAATAAACCTTGATTAAACTCTATTTGATTATTTATTATAGTTGAAGAACCATATAAATCATTTGGATATGTACTTGAGTGAAATGTTTGAATATAAAATTTACCATAAAGATCTTCATCAATTTCTCTCATTTCAGCTATTGCTCTAGCAGCTGTTGTTTTTCCATAACCTGGAGGACTTTCTACACATAAATATAAATTTATTAAAGATGATAAATATACTATTCCTACAAAATTTATTAATTTATCTGAACTTGAAAAAGAATAATTTTCATTTCTTTCTTGTGATTCCTCCTTCTTTTTATTGATATCTAATATAAATTGTTTTATTGATTCATATTTAAGTATATCTATTTCATCTGAATTTTTTAAAAATAATAAATCAAATACCACATTTATTATTTCCTCTTCTTTTATATCTCTTTTTTTTTCTCTAAATTTTATTATTAGTTTATATATTGAATGACATAATTTATAAATTGATGAAATAGAATAATTAGATAAATAATTATTTTCTTGATTATTCTCGTTTTTAATTAACTTTACTTTTTCATTAATTAAACCAAATAAATTTTCTTTTATTGAATAATCAAATTGATCTTTCTTTTTATCTTGTTTAATTTTAATTTGATCATTCATTAAAGATTTTGGTTTTTCTCTTAATTTTTCTTTTTCTTTTTTTTCAAATTCTTCGAATTTTTCAAATATTATTTTAAATAATGTATCATGTTGTTCAACATTTTCTAATTGATTTTCTAAATAAATTATATCAAACCTACTTAAAAAAGCAGGAGAAATTTGTTTTATTTTTTTATGATTACAAGTACAAATAATTCTAAATTTTTTTTTTATTTTAAAAGAAGTTTTTTCAGAACATTCAGGAACAGGAAATTTATTATCTTCATCATTATATTTCTTATCTAATAATCCATTTAATCTTTCATAAACAGTTGAAGGAGCTTCATTAATTTGATCAAAAATAACACATCTTCCTTTTTTTATTGCTTTAACTAGAAATCCTTTTTTAAATTTTAATATTTCATTTGTTTCTTCTTTTTTTTTTTCATTATTATCAGTTTCACTAGTATCACTTTCTAAATTATTATTTGAAAAATTTGGAAGAGTAATTCCAATTAAATCTTCACATTGTAATTTTTTTGAACAAATACATAAAAAAGGTTCTTTACCATCATCAATAAAACTCTTAGCACACCATCTTGCAATTTGTGTTATTCCAGAACCTTCTTCACCTATTAATATAACATGTCTTTGATTATTTAATGAAAATAAAATTGAATTTACTGTTTGAATTAAATTATTATTTTTAAAACACTTTGGAAAATTTTTTGGTAATTTTAATTCTTCTTCATTTACTTCTTTTAAATTTTCATATTGATTTAATAAGTTTTTTATTTTATCTTTTTCTTTTTTAGAATATCTTGCACCATATACATTCATAATTATTGAATATATTGATTTATGCTTAGGAGTTTTTAAAGCATTTATAACTGTTTCAATTTCTCTTATTGTAAAATAAAAAATATCTTCAGAATCTAATGAACTTTCTTTTTCCCATTTAACATGAAAATCAATAATATTTTTTAAAATACTTTCATCAATTTTAACATTTTCTTTTTTTGCTAATCCTAAAGCAATTTTAAATAATTCTTCTTCACTAAATTTTTCACAATTAACTTTTTGAAATCTGGAAAAAAAAGCATAACCTAAATTTTGTCTTTTATTAATAAAAGAACCTTTTAAAGGATTTTGAGTAGCAATTAAAGCAAAATTTTTATGCATTTTACAACTTTCTAATTCTTTACCAATTAATTCAGTACTTAAAAGTTTACTATCTAAAGCTTGACCAATACAATCAAGAACTTCTTTAGAAGCCAAATTAATTTCATCTAATATTAATATTTTTCCTTTTTGAAAAGATTTATAAAAAGCACCACTTTCAATTTTAATTCCACTAATTGATTTATTATCTCCTACATATTTATTCATTAAATTATCAATTTTTGTCTCTGCACTTAAATTAAATTTAATATAATTTGAATGTTCTTTATGTTTATCATCTTCTTTTCCTTTTCCTTTTTCTTCTTCTTTTAATTTCATTAAATATTCACAAGCAATTACTGATGTTCTTGTTTTTGCAGTTCCTGTATCTCCTTCAAGAAGAACTGGATTTCCAGATTTAATATAATGTATTATTTCTGCCATTCTTTTACAGGATAAATCTGTTAATATAAAATTCTTTTCTTCAAAAAAATCTTTATATTTCCATATTTCTTCCATTTCTTTTTTTAATAATCCATCACAATCTCTTAAATTTTTCGTTATATCTGATATTATTTTTTCTGTTTTTCGATTATCATCATTATCTATTTTGTCTTTTAAAAATTTCTTATCTGTATTTTCAGATATTGGCATTTCTTTTTCTTTTATTTCTATATATTTTGCACTTCGATTATTTTCTGTTTGCAAATATTCTTCTTGATTTGGATTATGTGATGAAGAAGAGGATTTTGATTCTTCACTTTCACTATTACTATTACTGTTGCTATTATTATTACTATTACTTGATGAATCAGATGAATTACTTTTTTTGTCTTCTTCTGATTCTACATCTTCATTATTTTTTTTAGTATTTTTTTCATTATTTTTTTCTGATTCTAATTCCTTTTTATTCAAATTATTTTTTTCATTTTTTGCTTCTGATTCTATATCTTCCTTATTTTTATTCATATTATTTTTTTCATTTTTTTCTTCTGATTTTAAATCTTCCAAATTGTTTTCTTCTTTATATAACTTTTGCTTTTCAATTGTCTTTATTATTTTATTTTTTGTTTTTTTCTTGGTATCAATTTCATCATTTGAATCAGACATTTTTATTAAAATAGATAATTGTACATTTAAAAAAAGATAAATTAATAAATAAATTCATGATTAAAATCTTATATAAAATTATGTTAATTGATATTGATAGTTTAATTAATATATAAAGTATATATATATCCTATCCATATCTTCCAATATCGCTTTGATTTAGAAATAATATTATTGAAAATATATTATTAAATAATATAATTCATATTTATATTTCAAAAGAAAGTTTAAAATAAATGATTTCAAAAATAAAATTTCATTTAGACCCTCAAATCACAAATAATATCAAATAATTAGAAGATACACTTAATATAAAAAAAAATTTCAAGTTACTTATACGTATTTTTATATTTAATATAATTTATTTTTTTTATATGAATAAAATTAAGATGAATATTTGGGATAAATATACTCAAAAAGAAAAAATAGGATTTGGAAGTTATAGTAAAGTATATAAAGCTCAAAACAAAGAAACAGGAAACTATGTAGCAATCAAAGAAATTGACAAGGAAAGAATTGAAAATCAGAAATATTTAAATGAAACTGAAATAATGAAAAAATTAAATTCAGAAAATTCTGTTAGATTAAAAGAAACTTTTGATTCTAATGATTTCTTTTATATAATAATGGATTTATGTGCTTGTAATTTAGCAGATTATGTTAAAATAAGGGATACTCCTCTTTCAATAGATGAAATCAGGCAAATTTTAATTCAATTAAATAATACATTTAAAATAATGATAAATAACAATATCGTTCACACAGATTTAAAACCTTCAAATATATTAATTTATTTAGATAGAATAGATAAATGTACAATTAAATTGTCAGATTATGGTTCTAGTAATTTTATAAATAATTTAAATAGTAGAACTTCACGTGGAACTCCGTTGACAATGGCTCCTGAAGTTTTAAATGGTAAAGGATTATCAAATAAATCAGATATATGGAGTTTAGGAATTATAATTTATTTTTTATTATTTAAAGAATATCCTTATAATGGAAATAATGAAGTATTGTTATTTAATGATATTAATTCAGGGAAAAAATTAAAAAATTGTGAAAATAAAGAATTAAATGATTTAATGAATAAGATGTTAAAAATTGATGTCAAAGAAAGGATTTCTTGGGAAGAATATTTCAATCATTCATTTTTTAAACAAAATGTAATAAAAGATAAAATCCCTCAATTTAATTTTCTTTGTGAAATACATTCTAAAAATATTAATTTCTATTGTAAGGAATGTAAAATTAATATTTGTGAAGATTGTATTAATAAACATAATAAACATGAAATTAAATCTTTTTCTAAAATAGGATTAACAAATGAAGAAATTAATCAAATAGAAAATATAAATAAAGAAATTACTTATAATGCGGATAAATTAAATAAAATGAAAGATGATATTAGCTTTTTAATAAATCAAATGAAATTGATTAAAGAAAATAATTCTATATATGAAAATAATTCATCAAATAATTATAAAAAATATTATATTGATTGTTTACATTTTATAAATGAAAAAATAAAAATAGAAGGAAATATGAAATTAATTGAATTAAGAGATGAAATACTTAATAATTTTATAATAGCTGAGTATTATATTAATAATGATAAATTAAATGAAGAAATTCAAATATTAAATTGTTTTGAAGATGTAGAAAATGAAAAATCTGGGATATCAGGAATGAATAATAAAATAGACTTAATAAAAAATTGTGAATTATATATAAATGATGAAAAAATAGATTTTTGTTTTAAATATAAATTTCTAAAAGAAGGTAAACATAAAATCAAAATTATTAGTAAAAATAGATTAATATCTACAAATTATCTCTTTTATGGTTGTTCTTCTTTAATTTCTATAGATTTATCTCATTTTAATACATATAATATTACTGATATGAATAGCATGTTTGATAATTGTTCTGTTTTATCCCTAATAAATTTATTAAATCTTCATACAAATAATGCTATTAATATGTACTCAATGTTTTATAAATGCTCTTCTTTAATTAATTTAGATTTATCAAATTTAAATACTGAAAATGTTATTAATATGAGTTATATGTTTGCAAAATGTTACTCTTTAAATTCTCTTAATTTATCTGATTTTAAAACTGGAAAAGTCACAAATATGGCTCATATGTTTGAAGATTGCACTTCTTTAAAAAAATTAATTGTATCAAATATTCAAACAAATAATGTTACACAAATGAATAATATGTTCTGTAATTGTTCTTCTTTAACATCTTTAAATATATCAAGTTTTAATACTGAAAATGTAACTGATATGAATGGTATGTTCTCAAAGTGTACTTCTTTATCATCTTTAGATTTAACTAATTTTAATACTCATAATGTTACTAAAATGAATGCTATGTTTCAAATATGTATTTCATTAAAATCATTAAATCTTACTAATTTCAACACAAATAAAGTCTCTAATATGAGTTATATGTTTAGTTATTGTGAATCATTAACAATAATTAATTTATCGAGTTTTAATACTGAAAATGTAATTGATATGAATAATATGTTCTCTTATTGTTCTTCTTTATCATCTTTAGATTTATTTATTTTTTATA
>JAEEGK010021687.1_pt1 | contig 13559 bp, 10 predicted proteins | sample 8958771 | NCBI WGS metagenome assembly JAEEGK01 (sample SAMN16246547, study PRJNA631951) | gut metagenome | biome: gut microbiome; feature: rumen; material: SC-attached | host: Bos | place: Iran: Karaj | collected 2018-10 | reverse complement strand
TCCCTAGTTTCTCAACATTTATGCTCATCGTACTAGGTTCATTAATTATCTTACTTTATAGTGTTTATAATGATAAGTTAACTAATAAACAAAGAATAATAAATTATGTCTTTGCAAGTTGGATAATTATTGATTACATTATATTTATCTTATTAAAATTAGATGTTACTAGTTATAATGAGTTATATACAGGAACAAGTCTTACATGTTTACGTTTTGTAACACGTGGCTTTCTTATTTGGATAGTGGTATTAATAATATCAAAAGTGTGGTATCATTATCTTGAGAATAATAGAGGTGAGTGATGACTGCAAGATACCTTCTTATAAAATTTACAGGGTTTCTTTTGGTTATATTGGGTTTAAGTTATTCAATAACATCATTCTATAATATGTTTAGTTACTTATATGGAAATGTTGTTATTAATAATAGTAGTACAGTTGTTATGATTGCAGGTACAGTAATACCGTTATTTATGTTTATCTTTGGTATCTTCTATTTTATGTATACAGATTATAATATTGCAAAGATGAATAAAATAATCTTTATATGTTCCATTATCATGATTATCTTTGGAATAATAGTATTACTATTTAACATTAAATATTTTATGAATCATATCTTTGCTGTTTCCCAAATAGTATATTTTATACATTATAGTTTTGGTTATATATCTATTGTTTTAGGGTTACTAGTAATGTATACATGTATAAAATATAAATTATAATTAATTATATTAATTAAAGACATAGTATTATGTCTTTTTTTGTGATAAAATATTGATAGAATAGGGTGATTAGTGTGTATTGTAGTAAATGTGGTCATAATAATACTAATGATGCTGCATTCTGTACGGAATGTGGGTCTCTTTTATCATCTAAAAATCTAATCCCTGTTAATGTTTTAAGAAAAGAAAACTTTATAAAAGAAGTAACTAGTAAAAAACTAAGAATTAGAATAAGTAGAGCTATTGGTTTCTTATTAATGTTAATTGTTTTATTTGTTGTAATTAGTAAATCTTCTAACAGAATTCATTTTATTAAAACAGAAACCAATGTTGGTTTAAATACTGAAGTTAATACTAATAAAACAATCGTAGAGGCTGATAATATATATTCAAATATTGATATTAGTAATAAAGATGATGCTATTAACTTAATAAAAGATGATTCTTTAAAACAAAAAGATTCTTGTCCTAGTAGTATTAAAGATATTGAAAATAAAATAATTAATGAATTTGATATTGTTGCCGTTAACTTATGTGAAATGAATAATGATTTAGCAAATGAATTATATAAAACATTAAGTACTATTTATAATTTATTCCCTAGTATAAAAGGTAATATAACAAATATAACTATTGGTAACTTTGATAGTCGTAAACATGGTGTAATTGCATTCTATCAGCCATTATTTCCGTTTGCTCAAAGTAAAGATTATAACCATGTATATAAGATGAGAATAGTCTTAAATGCAAGATTCTTCTTAAATGAAAACTTGTTAAGTGAAACAATTAAACAATCATCATTATCAGGTTATTTCCCTAAGAATGCTACTATCACATCATCAATAGCTCATGAAATGGGACATTATATATCTTTCTATGCTATGCGTAAAAATAATAAAATAGATCAATCTTTAATCTATAAGAATGATGATAGTAGTTATGATACTTTAGTTGATAAATATGATTCTCATGAATTTAGTAAACAAATGTTAGATGAAGCTTATAAATTATATTTAGATGATGGTAATGAAAAAATAGATTTTGATAAATGGAGAAATACGATATCTAATTATGCAGTTGCAAAGAATGAATCTGGTAAAGATTTATATGATGAAACAATTGCTGAAGCTTTCCATGATTATTATCTAAATAAAGACGAAGCTAAACTAGCAAGTAAGTATATTATTAAAATCCTTACTAAATATGTGGAGGGTGTATGAAAAAGAAAATATTAATATTAATAATATTTGTTTTCACTCTTACAGTCTCTGCATCAAGTAAGTTTACTATTAATAATATTAAACTTAATAGAGAAGAAGAGATAATTAATAAATTACCAGAAGAAAATAAATTATCTTATAAAATAGATTATGAAGATGAAAACAAAGAAATAATTGATTTATCTAAAAAAATAACATATTTATTATTAGGACCTAGTAATAAAGATGAAACAAGTGAAGAATATTATAAACGTCATAAAGATTTCCTTAATATGCGTTATAAACCTGTAATACCAACAAAGAATGGTAATCCTGATACTAACAGTCAAGAATATAAAGATGATATTGTATCTAGTTTTACCGTATCTACAATGTTTATAACAATTAATGAAATGAATATTAATTATTCTACATTTGGTGATATTAATGTGTCTAAAAGTAATGATTTAGTTTTAAGTACTGTCCTATTACCTAGTGTAACTATGAAAAAAGAAGACAGTTTAGATGCAACAAAGTATAATACTGTTAATACTAATTTGGTAATGTACTATTTCTTTAAAAAGAATAATAATAACTATGAATTATATTATTTAGTAGTTGATAGTGAAAATAATATTGATGAATATTTAAGTTATATTAATGAAAATGGTAAACGTAATAGTATTAATATCGCAAGAGATTATAGTGATACTTTAAACAATATTTATAATGTTACTAACTTAAGAAAGATTAATAACAATACTATTAATAATTTATATGAAAATAATAAAGATAAAATAGTTAAAATCATATCTTTCTATAAAGATGGTAGTTCCTTTATAGGTAATGGTTTCTTTATTAATAAAGGGCTTGTAGTAACAACATGGGATTATTTAAAAAAGACTTTAATGAATGGGGAAGATATCAAAGTAATTGTTAATGATAAATCATATGATGTTCTTGGTATTGTAACAATTAATAAAGATAGTAATATTGCAGTATTAAAACTTGTTAATGAAATATCAAGTGGTTTAAATATTGCAAGTAATATTAAAATAGGAGATCCTGTTATATCAATCTCTAATCAAGTAATTGGTTATAAAGCTAATAAAGGTTTAGTAGTATCTGATAATGGTTATTTACAAAGTACGATCCCAGTATCTAGTAGTGATGAAGGTAGTCCATTATTTAACACTAACGGAGAAGTAATTGGAATGAATACAGGAATCCTTTCTAATAGTCCATCATCATTCTCAATACCATATAAATCTTTAATTGAAATTAAAGATAAGTTTACTATGGCTTTTAATGAAATTAAAACCATAAGTTTTAAAGAATTAAAACAAGAATACTATGTTAATTATGGTAATGAAGAAAAGATTGATAATATATCAAAATCTCGTTGGAACATGATTAATGAATTAACTGATATTTCTAATAATATTCATATGAAAATTGTAAAAGCTAATTATAGTGATGGCATAGTTAGTATTCGTTATAAAAATAATATGGATAATATTAATCCAATGAAAATGGCTGAATCATTTAAGAATAACTTATTAAATAATGGATGGAAAGAAGAATTATATAGTAATAAAAAATGTATTTATGAGAAAGGTAATTATCAAGTAATTCTTATTGAAGAATTTAATTACTTAATAGTTATTATGGTGATATGATGAAAGAATTATTTAATAAATATCGTATACCATGTGGAATTATCTTTCTATTACTAGGAATAGGATTTATCTTATCATTCTTCTATCTCTTTATTTATGATACTGATCATGTTTATAATAATGATTACTATAGTGTATCTTATGATGGTAGTTGGCATATTATTAAAAATGTTGAAGATGAACTTAAACTAAGTCATGGTAAAGGATCATTAACATTTAATATTATAGAGTTAGATGATAATAAGTTATATCTTGATATTGATAGTTTAATATATGATATTAAGTATGATATTGAAAAAGAAAATAATAGTTATAAACTATTATCACAAGAGAAAACATATTTAACTAAGAATCATTTCTTAGGTTACTCATATTTATATGAAAATAATAGTGATAATGTAAAAGTAAGTATCTATAAAGATGGTAAATACTTGGTAATTATTACTTATGAAGCAAGTAGTAAATATTTTGATATGTTATTAGATAGTGCTAATAATATCATTTATAATTTTAAATTATTAGAAAAGAAATATGATCTACTTGAGAAGTTAGAGATTACTAATGGTCTTATTTCATACTCAGAAAGTAGTGATTATAGTAATCTAGATGATACTTATATTGAAGAGATTGCTAACAATAATTATGTTGTTAATTATTCAATTCCTAAGAAGTATCAAAGAACATATTATAATTCTTTATCTGGTTCATATACATATAATAAATTTAGTGATTATTTAAAATCATCAAACTTATCAGTTAATATATATAATCGAAATATTTATGAATATATTAAAGATGATAGTAGAGATGCATTATACCAAAAATATAATAGTTATCGTAATAATAAAAACTATAAAGAAAATATTGAAAAGGTAGATAAGAAAGATAATTATATTTATAAAAATAGTTATATTATTCCATCTACTTTAGGAGATAATTTCTGTGAGAATGTTGAACTTATTTATTCTCTTGATACTAATCATATTTTAGTAGTTGTATTTGAGAATAAGAACGCATCAATCTCTAAAGAATTAGTTGATAGTTTCACAATTAACTATTATAAAAATATCTCTAGTTATATCAAAAGAGAAGAAGTGGATAATCACTTAGTTAGTCACTTGAAAGTTAAAGAAGCTAAGACTCCTAGTGAAATAAATGTAGATATAAACTTACCTTTATCTTATAAAGAATTAGGTCATAAAGATAATGTATATGAAAAAAGAGTCTTTGCAAGTAATTATAATGACAATATTGAAGAATATGATATAAATGTAGAATATCGTATATATTCTAATGAGAAGTATGCAATTAATGATATTAATTCATTAATAAATAATAATAAATCTAATGGTAATTATCGTAATCTAACATTAGAAGGTAATAGAAAATATAATGATAAAGACTTTAAAGTTTATAATGCTAGTTTCACTTCTAAGAATGGTTTATTCTATGAGAAAACATATGTTTCAAATGTGAAATTATTGATTTATAAGTTATCAAGTGATAAAGTATTATGTATAAAGATAAGAGTTAATAATGTATCTATAAATAACGATATTATTAATGAATTAACTAGTTTTATAATAAAATAAGGAGTGAGAATATGAATTGTAAGAATTGCGGATACCCTTTATTTAGTAATGATAAATTTTGTAAAAACTGTGGACTAGAAGTAGTTAAAGAATCTGATATTAGTCCAGTAGTTAGTAATGAAAGCACCATTAATAACAATGTAAATAGCAATGAACCAATTAATAATGTTATGAGTATTCCTGAGATTAATAATGGACCAATCGCTCCTGTTATTACGGAAGGTAATGGTATGAGTCTACCTAGTATTGATGATAAGAAACCTGAACCAATAGAGGTTAATTATGATCATATTGATGGACCTAAAACCGTTAATAATGTTATGAGTATGAATCAATCTAATCCACCTCAAATAAATGAACCAATTCCTGATTTTACAAAAGCTGTTGAAGAAAAAGAACAAAAAGAAGAGGAAGAAAAGAATGATGATGGAATAGCTAATGTTAATCAATCATTACCTAGTATTCCAACTGATGTAAAAGAACCAAAAAGTTCTGTTATTATTCCAACTAAACCAACTCCTGTTAATAGTACTCCAGTTGAAAATAATGTTGTGAATAATAATCAACCAATGAATAATTATAGTAATAATTATAATAATGGTTATAATAACTTCAATAACAATAATTATAATAATTACAACGTTAATAATAACGTTAATAATAATCAAGTTAATGTAGTAGAACCTAAAAAAGAAAAGAAAGGCAATCCATTATTAATTATCTTAATACTAATTATTCTAGGTGTTGGTGGATACTTTGGATATAAATATTTAATTAAAGGTGAAAAAGTAGAACCAACAAATACTGTTTCTTATGAAGGCTATGAATTTAAAGTCCCTAAATCTTTAAAAACAAGAATTAATTCTAATTCATTAGTAGCTTATGATGATACTACATTATTGTCATTCTTATTTATTAATGGATCTTATGATGATTTCTCATCAGCCCTTGTTTTAGAAAACTTTAATTCTTTAGGTAATACTGCTAAATACATGGGTGAAAAAGAAAAGAATGGTAATAAATATCATTTATATCAAGTAAATGTATCTGGTAAAGAAACATATATTGGTTATGCTAAGAGTGGTGTAACAAAGATTATTTGTTTCGGAGTGGAACCAAGAACTGGTAGTACTTTACCTGGTGATGATTACTTAAATAAAGCTGTTGATATTACAATGTCAGCTACTTATAATGGAACAAGTAATATGGAATCTAATGTTGTTGATGAAGAATCTTCTGTACTTCAAGCTTCACAAGCTTTAGTTGGTGAAGAAAAGAGTGCTGGTGATATTAATGGTGATACACCAGAAGATGTTTATGAAGAAACATATGTAAATATTACTTTAGAAGAAATAAATGAGTAAAAGATGATTTATTTAATCATCTTTTTTTGTATAATATAGTTATGGAGGAATTATGCGCAAATTAAAAGTAAATGCAATTTATAGACATTTTAAAGGAGACTATTACTTAGTTATTGATACAGCTAAAGATTCAGAAACTGAGGAATTAATGGTTATATATAGAAGACTTTATGGAGATATGACACTATGGGTAAGACCACTATCTATGTTCTTATCAGAAGTAGATCATAAGAAATATCCTAAAGTTAAACAAAAATATCGTTTTAAACTTGTAAAGTTTGAAACTGTAGCTGATAAATTCAATGGTATTGGTTGATAGTTAAATGTTTTTATTATAAAATTATAGTGTAAAGTATAATAAGGAGTTTTTTATGGATGATGAAGAATTTGAAATAGAAGAAGATGACAGTAGTTATGATACAAATAAAACAACAGGTGAAAAATTACGTGATTTATATAACGAAAATAAAAAGTTAATAATTATTGTTGGTGTTGTTCTATTATTATTAATAATATTATCAATTGCTACTAGATCAAGTGGACCTAAGGTAAAGATATCAGAAACTGAGAAAACAATTACTACGGAAAGTGGTGTTCAATTAAAACTATTAGTTGATGATCATGAAACTAGTACGGATGTTACTTGGGAAAGCAGTGATATTAATGTTGCAATTGTTGATAATACTGGTGGTGTACATGGTATTAAAGAAGGTACAGCTACCATAACTGCAACTTATAATAATGAAAAATATAAATGTATAATTAAAGTTATACAAGGTGATGAAGGTATTCAAGTAGAAACCGTTAAGTTCTCAGAAGGTGTACTTGTTATGTCTGTTGGTAGTACTTATACACCAACTGTTGAAATAACTCCTCCAGAAGCTAGAGTAAAAAATAAATATTTTTCAGTAAGTAATAGTGATATTGCAACTGTTGATATTACATCTGGACTTGTAACAGCAAATAAATTAGGTGCAGCAATGTTACATGTTAGTGTTAATGATTCAAAGAAGATTGGAAGTATAAAAATCCAAGTAATTGATGCTCAAATTACCCCAGGTATTTATATCTTACCAACATCAATATCATTACAAGAAAAAGAAATAACTTTAACAGAAGGTGAAAGGAAACAAATAACCTATAGTCAAGAACCAAGTAATTCATCAAAAGATTATATAACTTATATTAGTGCTGATGAATCAATTGCCACTGTTGAAAATAATGAATTAATTGCAAGAAGAAGTGGAGACGTTGAAATTGTAATATCATCATTTGGTGTTAGAGATAGTATGAAAGTTCATGTTAAGAAAGCAAGTGTTGAAGTAACTTCACTTGAAATAACAAGTAGTACATCATTAACAATGGATGTTGGTGATACTAAAAAGATTAAAGCAACTATTTCACCATCTGATGCAACAAATAAAGAATTAGTATTTGAAACATATGATTCAACTATTGCAGTAGTTGATTCAGTAGGTAATGTTACAGCAACAGGATCTGGTTCAACAACAATTAAAGTATCATCTGCATCTAAACCAGATATCTATGGAACGGTTAGTGTTGATGTTAATGATAATAGTGTACAACCAGTAGATCCTACACCATATGACCCAACACCATATGATCCAGGTGGTGGAGGTAGCAGTAGTGATAATACTGTTGGTACTGTTAAATTAACAAGTAACAATGATGCTGTTGAAAAGACAGTTGATGCTGTTAAGAATAAAACGATGACTTCTACAAAATTAACTGTTAGTAAATCTGGTAATGTTGATAAAATACTATATTGTAGTTATGAATATAATGTAAAGAGTGATTGTACTTCATATACTGTTTACAATGGACCATTTGAATTTAAAACTCCTGGTACCTTTGTATTTAAAGTTATTCCATATTATAAGAATAACTCAGGTACTGAAATAATTCGTTATGTAAAAATAAGTGGTTCTGGTGGAACAAGTAAATGTACAGCAGGTAGATATTTAAGTGGAACTGAATGTAAACCTTGTGAAGCTGGTAACTATTGTTCTGGTGATAAGAAGATAGCTTGTCCTGCTGGTAAGAGTAGTCCTGCTTATTCAACAATGCCAAGTGATTGTGATTATTGTGCAAAAGGTTATTATTCAACAGGTGATGGTACTGGATGTCATAAATGTCCAGGTAGCCAAACAACTAGTGGAAGTGGTGCAACAAGTAGTAGTCAATGTACTGGTAATGTTGCTACTTCTATAACATGTGGAAGAGGAACGTTCTATAATGGAGATGGAACATGTAAGACTTGTCCTGCTAACTATTATTGTCCTGGTGTAACTTCTGAAAAATCAGCTACAACTATTAAAGGAAGAAATTCTTGTGGATCAGGTAAAACTAGTCCAGCTGGATCATATGACATTAGTCAATGTGTATCATCTGGTTCAACGACAATAACATGTGGAAAAGGGACATTCTATAATGGAGATGGAACATGTAAGACTTGTCCTGCTAACTATTATTGTCCAGGTGGAACATATAATAAGTCAGATACATCTATTAAAGGAAAAAATTCTTGTGGATCAGGTAAAACTAGTCCAGCAGGTTCATATGATGTTAGTCAATGTGTATCATCAGGTACACAAACTAATATTCCAAGAGTTACATCTTATAGTGTTGCTAGTAAGACATATAAATTTGATTCTGGTTGGGGCTCATACCCATTTGTTCCACTAAATACAATTAAAGCAGATCGAAATTATAACTTAATTGCTTTCTGTTATTATGTTGTTGGTGCAAGTGATCCAATTGATACTTCAAAATGTAGTGGAACAACTGGTTTAATTAATAAAATGGATTCTGGTACTAAGAATGGTAGACCATGGTTTAAGATGACCGGAGCAGCTAATAAATGGTATGTTCAAGAATTAAGTAGTGATGTTAATTCAGCAAGTTATTACTTTGAAGCTCAAGAAATGAATAATTGGGGACAAGGTGATAATACCAAGAGCTTTATCCTAGTATTTACTGTTGGTGTAAAAGATAGTGTAGGAAGACACTTAAGTAACCAATTTAGTATAGTTAGAATTAATTCTAGTAAGAGTAATCCATTTGAATGGCCAATTCAAAAATTAAGATAATAAGGAGATACATTATGTATCTCTTTTATTTATTGCAAAAAATCATATTAAAAAGTATAATTATATTGGGAGATGTTTTATGAAAGATGATGAAGAATTCTTTGAAGATGAAGAAGTAGAAAAAGTAGAAAATAGTAGCACTTTGGCATCTATTTATTATGAAAATAAAAAATTAATATGGGTATTAATAATTGTTATTATCTTAATATTCTTGATGCTTATTTTTGGTAATTCAAGTAAATCAAATAATAAAGTTGATAATAAGATTAATGTTAGTTTATCTTCTCAAACGGAAACAATATCTGTTAATAATACAAAACAATTAAAAGTTACTGTTAATGAGAATAATAATCGTATTAATAATCCTGATATTATATGGACAAGTAGTGATAGTAGTGTAGCTATCGTTGATTCTAATGGTAATATTAGAGGATTAAAAGAAGGTACAGCTACCATAACAGCAACTTATAAAGATAAAGATGAAAGTTATACATCAACATGTAATGTTACAGTTGTTAGTAGTGGTGGTACTGAAGGTGTTAAATTATTATCAATTAAGTTTAAAGAAGGTACTATTATAATGGCTCCTAATTCAACATATAATTTATATTATGAAAAAGATCCATTTAATGGTATGGTTACATCATCTGTTTACTCATCAACAAATGAAAGTGTAGCAAAAGTTGATCAAGATGGAAAAGTAACAGCAATGAATGTTGGTACAGGAACTATTAAATTAACTGTTAATAATACTATTGCAGCATCTATTAATATTCAAGTTATTGATAGACAAGTAACTCCAGGTATTTATATTTTACCTAGATCACTTGCATTTAAAGAAAATGAATATGAATTAACTGTAGATGAAGGAAAACAATTAACTTATAATAATGAACCATATAATGCTAATCTAACATTTATGGAATTCTCAAGTAATAATTCTAAAGTAGCAACAGTTGATAGTAGAGGTTATGTTAAGGCAATATCAGCAGGGGATGCAACAATCACAATATCTTGTGGTGGTGTATCAGCAAATACAATTGTTCATGTTAAGAATAAAGTAATTGATGTAAGAACAGTTAATGTTTTAGATAATAATGTAACATTAGGTTTATCTAAGACTCATCAAATAAAAGCTGATGTTAATCCAGATGATGCAACTGATAAGAGTTTAAAATATGTATCAAATAATACTTCCGTTGTTAAAGTTGATAGTAATGGTTTAGTAACTGCTGTAGGAAAAGGAAGCACTTATGTAACGGTATCATCTAATTCTAATAAGAATGCCAGTGTTAATGTTTTCTTTAAAGTAGATGGTGGTTCAAGTGGAGGAAATTCAGGAGGTAACTCAGGCGGATCTGGTGGTTCATCTGGAGGATCAGGTGGATCTTCAGGTGGAAGTAGTAATGGTGTTGCAACGGTAAAGATTACAAGTAATAATAATGCTGTTCAAGTATCATATGAAAACGCCCTTAAAGAATCACGTAAGAATTATCCTACATTAACAATTACTCCAAGTGGTAAATATACATCTATTAAGTATTGTACTTATACTTATGGAACAAGTAATAGTTGTACACCAAATACAACATACAATGGACCATTTGAATTAAGAAAGAATGGTGTTACTGTTATTAAAGCAAGAGCAATATATAATGGTAAAGAAGGAGATGTCTTAACTCGTTATATTAATGTTGTAGGTAATGGGGAATCATATAAATGTTATTGTAATAGTAATGGTGTTTGTACAACTAGTGGTTTAAGTAGTACATATAATACAAGTGTTGATGTAACAGAGACTTATTGTCGAGCTTATATTAATCGTGGTAATGTTGGTTGCTTCGTTAATAATGGTAATTATGTATGGGGTAATTATTTAGGTAAATCATCTTCATATGTATATATTGGAACAGTAACAAGTGAAGCTGCTTGTAAAAACGGTGGAACTAATCCAACAGGATCATTTACTGTTAACTGGGGAAATAAATATGGATATAATTTAGCAATAGATAGTGTACGTATTTTTGAATTTAATGTAAGTTCAAATACTAATATTAGTCGTATTTATTTTTGTGAATCACAATCAAGTAGTAAATGTACTATTGATACTAAGAATGCAACTAAGAAAACAAGACATTTTGATTTAAGAGTATTAAGTGGTTCAACTTATGATACAAGTTCAACTTATAATAAAACATTCTATTTTGAAGATATAAGTGGAACAAGTTTTAGATTTTATCTAGTAACAGAGAAAGGTCATTCAGTAACCCTTCTTGCAGCAGATAGTAATAATAAAGTATCAGCAAGTTTCTCAACAACTGCACAATAAAGAGTGACTATTGTCACTCTTTTATGTTATATTAAGAAAGAGGTTTTTATGAAGTTTTTAAAAGAAGTATATGAAAGAAATAAAATATTAGATCAAATCTTTATTGATAAATTTGAAAAGATTGATAAAGATATGTATAAGAAAAATAAATTAGAATTATTAGTTGAAATAGGGGAATTAGCTAACGAAAGTAAATGTTTTAAATATTGGTCTAAAAAAGAAGTTAATAGAGAATTAATGTTACTAGAATTTGCTGATTGCATAATAATGACTTTATGTTTATTTAATTATAATAATTTAGAATTATTAGATAAAGAATATAAAGTATTAGATGATCCTAGTGATCAAATTGCATATCTATATAAATTATGTAGTGAATTCTATTTCACTGATAACACTGAATTATTACATGAAATATTATTTAATTTTATTAACTTAGCAAAACTACTTAATATAACAAAAGAAGAAATAGTAAAAGCATCTATTAAGAAAATAGACTTAGCTATAGAAAATATGTAGGTGATATTGTGAAAGAATTTATTATATTAGAGATTATCCCAACACATTCTAAAAAAGAATTAGGTAAAATAATTCAATTACAAGCTTTAAAAATAAAAGATATGAATCTTATAGACAGATTTGATTATCGACTTAATGAAGATAAGATATCAAATAAAGATTTAGTTAATTTAATAAGTTATGATAAAGATTATTTTAAATATGTTAATGATGATAAAAAAATCTTAAAAGAATTCTCTAAATGGAGTAAGAAACTACCTTTATTAATTCTTGATAATAGTTATACTAATGATTATTTATCTGGTTTAAAGAATAAAAAAGAATCAATATGTAATTACTTAGATACAGAGTATTCAGATGATTTAATAGGGGAATTAATAAAGAAATATAAATTAGAACCATCTAACCATATAGTAGACTTATTATATGAAAGTATGATTATGCATGATAATGAAAAAAAGAGTTAAAAAACTCTTTTTTTATTTAAATTTAATAAATTTAAAATGTTGTAAATCAATCTTGTAACCAATAATATTTTCTATAATACCAATAAAATCTATTTTTAAGAAATAAATTAGTGCAAAGATTATTAGAATAATTAAGAATATCGCAATTAAATAAGATCTTGCATAATTACGTCTATTTAAATTTTTGTAACTTGCAGAGTGAGCAAGTATAAAGATTAATCCTATTACTGGAATCATATATAAGATATTTAACATTATATATCCCAATGGTCTAATTGGTTTACAATTAGGAGGACATTCTAAGAAATGAGGATTCTTTTTCTTTTCTTTATTACTATCTTCTTTAGCAAGAGGTTCAGAAATAACATTGGGTCCATATTCAACTTTAGGTTCTTCTTTTACTTCTTCTTTTATCTCTTCAACTTTTTCTTCGATCTTTTCTTCAACTTTAGGTGCAATAACTGTTTTATCTAATTCGTTATTAACTACTGGAGTAGGTACTGCTTCCTTCTTTACTTCTGTTATTACTGGTGTAGGAGCAGGTTTAACTTCACCAATAGTTGGAACTGGTTT
>JAEEGK010021685.1_pt1 | contig 13560 bp, 9 predicted proteins | sample 8958771 | NCBI WGS metagenome assembly JAEEGK01 (sample SAMN16246547, study PRJNA631951) | gut metagenome | biome: gut microbiome; feature: rumen; material: SC-attached | host: Bos | place: Iran: Karaj | collected 2018-10 | reverse complement strand
TTTTTTTTTTTTTTTTTTTTTTTTCTTTTTTTTTTTTTTTTTTTTTTTTTTTTTTTTTTTTTTTTTTTTTTTTTCATTCTCTTCTGAATTTTTTTCTTTTGTTTTTCTTTTTTTAATTTTATTTTTTTTTTTATCACTTAATTTTTCATCATCTTCATTTTTTTTTTTTCTTTTATATCTAATCTTCTTAATTTTCTTTTTTTTATTTATATCTTCATCATCAATATCATCATTATTATTATTTCCATCATCATCAATATCATATTTACTAATTTTTTTTTTCTTATTTTTACTTTTATTTTCATCTTTAAATGATTTATTTTTTTCTATTAAATCTTTATTATTATCTTTATTTGATAATTTCTTTTTAATTTCATTTTTCATAATTTTTTCAACGATTTTTTTAACTTTTTCTTCATTTAAATTATTATCATTGATTGGTCTAAGAGAAGTTTCAACTGAACCATATTTAAAATAAACTTTTTGTTTTTTTTTTCCTATTTTTCTAATTGAAGAAAATTTTCCTACCCCATATCCTCCTTTTTCATTAGTATATTTTACAATTAATTCATTTTTTGATTCTTTCTTATCTAAATTAACATTTTTTACCCAGTCTTTATATTCTGATGGAATATTTAATTTTTCAATTTCAGATATATAATTTGAATCTAAATCTAATTTTAGTTTTTTATAATTTTTAACATAAATTTCAGAAATTATTTTGTCTTCAATTTTCTCTTTTTGAGATGTTAAAATTATTAATATAGCTATTAATAAATATAAAATTTGTATTTTCATTTTATAAATTTTAAAATAATTAATAGTTAATTTCTTTATCTATTAATCTCTCTATATAAAAAAATAAACATATAAATTAAATGGAAACATCATCTAACTATAATTTAAAGTAATTTCAAATGTTTTAATTTTTTTAGTATGATTTATCTTACTCGTGAAGATTGGAATAATTTTTTTCTACCCAAATTAACTCAAGATAATAAATCATTTTTTACAGAATTAAAACATATTAAAAACATTCATTCTATAATGCAATATATTAATTCAAAAATTAAAATATCAAATCAAATTGTTTTATCAATTTCAATGATATATTTTCACAAATTTTATAATCAAACTTTAATTAATTTAATTAATATTACACCGTTAGATAAATTAATTATTTGTGGAAGTTGCATTTTTATAGCAACAAAATCCTCAAATCATTTAATAAGAGTATCTGTGATTGTAAATATAATCATGGATATTATTAAAAAAAAATTACCCAATTTAAATATAGATTTAGATTCAATTAAAGAAAATATTTTTCAAAAAGAATTTCAAATTTTACAATCAATAGGTTTTTGTACTAATTTTGAGCTTCCATATAAATTTATTATAAAACTTAAAAATTATTTTGAAAGTATTACTAATATTTCTTCTCAAATTTTAATTGATAGTTGTTTTCAATTTATAAGTGATTCTTTTCTACTTCCTATTTCTTTATATTATACTCCTAATACTATTTCTATATCTTGTGTTAAAGTAATGAAAGAAAAATTTAATTTAGTTGAAATTAATATAAATGATCTTATTTCTTTAAGTGAATATAAAATTGATTTAAATGAATTAAATGAATGTTATTCAATTATAAAAAAATTATATGATAAAGAAGAAAATTTAACAAACAATTCTTCTTTATCAACTAAAAATTCAAATTAAATTTTTATTACTGTATTAAATGATTTTTATCTTATTATTAAAAATATTTTACACAAAATTATATTGCATACTCTAAAATCGATTCTTTAAAAGAAAAGATTAAATGAGATATGAACGTAATATGATATAGGGTATTTATATAGAAAAAATACTAAAATTAAATTTATATTTAATATGATTATAAAAATAAATTATAAAAAAACAATGAAAATTGTTTTTTAAAATAAAACATATTTATAATTGAGATATCTCATTAATAATTATTCACAAAAGATTTTATTAATTAAACTTGTAATAGTAATAGAAAAAGCTTGAATTGGACTTAATATTTCGAAATCTAATGCATAAGTATTTTTATCAATTTTTCCACATTGAATAACTTTTTTTCCATTATTATTTTCTAATATAAAATTTCTTTTACTACTTAAACGAACTCTTTGATTAAAATCCATAAAATATTTTTGAAATTTCTTAGAAAAAACAGGTAATTTATTTTTATATTCTGTTATATTATTATCATTTATTGTTTCAACTTTCATTATTCTAATACCAAATAAACCAAAAATATTTAACGCATATTTTATTTTTAATATTTTTTTATATGCTTTTTTTTCCCCAATATAAACATTAAATTCATTTCTTATAATATTAGAAACAATTTTACCAATATATTTATATTCATTATGATTAAAAGTTATAAATAATTTAATTTTTAAATTTGTTGAATTTTTCACAATTTTTCCTATAATTAAAATATTATTATTTGATATAATTTCCATTTCATAATTAAAAACTTTCATATCATTATCCTTATTTATAGGATTAAAACATTTTTTATAAATATGAATATTAGTCATTAATAACTTATTATCAGGTATTTTTGATAATACAAATTTTTCAATATCTGAAATTAGTATTTTATTAATTGTTATATTTGATGTTATAGTTTTAAAAACATCTTCATATGAAAAAATATTTTTAGAATCTAAACTTTTTATTTCTCTTGATGTTTCTGTATGAGCATTTGATATATTATTATATATATTTTTAAAAGGTAATTCACTTTCTGTTATTTGTAAATCTTTTTGATTATTTTGAGAAGGTACATCTAAAAGATTTAATTTAATATTTTTTTTTTTTTTATTAAATTTAATTTGTCTTCCCATTACTATCTTTTTTATATTATATTTTTACCTTCTACACTTATATTTTTTATATTATCAATGCCATTATGTTTTTTATTTCCAATATTAAATCTTGTTATTTTTTCAACTTTCATTTTTTTATTTATTTTTATTATTGGAAAATAAAATATTTTTTTAATTGTTAATTACACTAATTATTTATATTATAATAATTTTTTATTTTTTCAAAACTTTATATATGAATTAACAAAAACCTTATTTTCAAGGAATAAACTCTTTTTAAATCCTACTTTAATATCTATATATATTATTTACATACAATTTATATTTTTTAAAATCCATTTTAATTATTTACCTTCATAAAATTAAATAATTTTTCTTTCATACATTTGAATTTATTCAACTTACATAATAATTCATTATTACATTTTTGTAATAAATCATATTTTTCAAAATTATTATATAAAAAATCTAAATTTTTATAATTAATACAATTATTTAAATCTTTAATTTGATCAAATAATGTATTAAATTGAGTTATAAATTCCTCAAATTTAGATTTTTTAATTATTGATTCAGTATTTGTATTAAAAAATGAATGTTTTCTTAATTTTTGATGTTTACTAATAGATTCACATAATTTATGTTTAATAATATTATAATCTTTTTTATTTAAATCAACAGCAGAAAATAATTCAGAAACTAATCCATCAATAGTATCAAATTCAAAATGATAAGGACAAGTAATTTTTTCTAAAAAAATGCAAAATTAAATAATAAATTTTACTTTTATTTTTCCATTCTTTTTTCCCAATAATAAATTGAATTTCTATTGAATCTTTTAAATTATTTTTTTTATTTAAATCAGATTCTTTAATACTAATATTAACACTAGTATTTTTACTATGAATAACATTTGATGAATCATTAAGGTTATTAGTACAACTTTTTCTTATTTGATTAAAAAAAAGATTTTTTCTTTCTGTAAAAGTATTAAAATTAGGTGATTGAGAATCATTATTATTTAAAGTTTCAATTTGAATATCAACATCATTAATATTATCACTTTTAAGTTTTCTAAAATTAATATTTTTAATTTTAATACTTTCAAAATTTTCTTTACTTTCAAAATCATTTAACCATTTATTTTTTAATAACTCATCTGCACTAGGTCTTTCATTTTCTTTTTTTAAACATAACTTAATAAAATTACAAATATTCTCATTATCAATTTTTAAAAGTGAATTTGGAAAAATCCCATTTTTAATTTTATCATATATATTAAAAGTACATTTACATTCATTATAAGGTTTTTCATTAGTAATCATTTCAATAATTGTAATTCCTAAAGAATAAATATCTGCTTTAAATGAATATTTTCCTTCATGAATTTCAGGTGCCATAAATTCTTCAGTTCCTTTAAAATGAGTACAAATATTATTTTTATCTTTTATAATTTTACTCAATCCTAAATCACCAATTTTAATATTTCCATTTAATCTATCAAAAAATATATTTTCACATTTAATATCTCTATGAATTATATTATTTGAATGTAAATATGATATTCCTTTTAATATTTCAATTATCCATTTTTTAATTAAACTTAATCTTGGATTTATTATTCTTTCTAAATTTTCTTTTAATGATCCTCCTGATATTAATTCAGTGATCATTACTATTTTTTTTTCATTTTCTTCATACCATCCTGAAATAAATTGAATTATATTTGGATGATTTAATTTTTTCATTATATTCATTTCATAATTTATTTTACTGTAATTTTGTTCTTTTGAATTTAAATAAATTTCTATCCAAGCGACTTCTCTTCCTTCATTATAATCATATCCTCTAAAAACTTTTTTTGAAGAACCAGTTCCTATTTTTTCATTAAACTATAATAAAATTTAATTTTTTAATTTATATTAATTTATTTTATTTTACTTTTACAAAATTTGATTTTTTTTCTATTATTTTATTTATTTCTTTGTTACCTTCACTGTCAAAACTACTAAAGTCACTACTATTTAATAAATATATGTTATCTTTTGATTTTATATTAAATTCATTATTTATTGAACTTTCTGAGTCTTTTTCTGTTTCTTCTAATATTGAACTTGAGTCATTTCCTTCTGTTTTTTTTTGACTTAATTGTAATTTGTTTTTATTCTTCATAAATATTGTTATTAGTATTTTTTTTATTATATTATAATATACATATTTTTTTTATTTAAAAAAATATAATTTTCATAAATGACTTATATTTTTTATTTTTATTATGATAATTAAAATTTAGAAAGGGTAATTATTCTTTTTATTTTCATAATTAATAATTCAATAAAACAATAATTTAATATATAATAAAAAAAATATATTATGTAGATACTTCTAAAAACCATTTCTAAAATTATTTTACATAAAAGGATCAAATTAATTTTTCATTAAATAAAATCTTAAAAATAAAATTGTAAACATTTTAAAAGAATTTAATATAAATCATTTTTTTTATATAAGTCTTATTATAGTATATTATAATAACTATTAATTTCAAAAATTTTTAGAAAAATATAAAAAAAATTCTTTGTTAAATTAAAATATCTAAAATTAAACAAATTATTTTTTATATAGAGAAAAAATGACAAATTTACTTATAAATAATTGTTTTAAAACTCTAAAACATATTTTAACAAATTTCATAATTCTTTAAACTGATTAAAAAAAAAAATAAATTATAACTAATAAATTTTGAAAATCCCAGATTGTTTATCAAAAATCTAATTGATAATATAGACAAAACATTACAATTAATCTAATTTTAATAATTAATTAACAAATGATGTTAATATTAAAATTTTAACCTAAATAATTATTTTACAAAAAATAACAATAAAAAAATTAAATTCCATATTTAGAAGTTATTTTCCATTTTTAATATAAAACCAAATATCACAAAAATTACAAAAAACAAAAAAATGAAATCATTCATAATTCTTTTTTTACTAATCTCCACAACACTAACATCAAAACAAGAAAACCAAAATTTAAGAAGACTTCAACCAGGTAGTTCAAGTACAAACTCCTATAATTACAATTCAATATTAGCAACAAAATCAGTAACATCATCAGAAACAATATCCTCAGACCTAACAGCAACTGCAGCAGATACAAGTGTAATATATGTCTCATCTACAGGTAGTGCAACAATAGGTTCAAACACAATATCAAAAACAAGTGGTGATTCAAGTAACACAGAAAATTCTGAATTTTATGGTGTTAATGCTGCAATATTAGTTAATGGTGGTTCAGCTACATTAACAGGGACTACAGTCACAACTGCAGCTAAAGGTGCTAATGCAATTTTTGCTACTAATAGTGGAACAATTACTATTAATGGAGGAACTATCACATCAACTGGTGCTTCAAGTGCAAGAGGATTAGATGCAACTTATGGTGGAAAAATTACAGCAAATAGTTTAACAATTAATACATCAGGTGGTTCTTGTGCATCATTAGCTACTGATAGAGGTGAAGGAACTGTTTCATGTACTTCATGTACTTTAACAACTGCTGGTGCTGGTTCACCTGTTATTTATTCAACTGGTGATATTACTATTACAAGTTCAACTGGAACTGCAACTGGTGCTCAAATGGTTGTTGTTGAAGGTAAAAATTCAGCAACTGTAAAATCTTCAACATTAAAATGTACAGGTATTGGTAATAGAAATAATGTAGATAAATGTGGTGTTATGATATATCAATCACAATCAGGTGATGCTGATGATGGTATTGGAAGTTTCACAGCAAGTGATTCAAAAATGGAAATTTTATCATCATCAAGTGTTTATTCATCTGCTCCAATGTTCTTTGTTACTAATACAGAAGCAACTATTACTTTAAGTAATGTTACTTTTACTTATGGTTCTGGAATCTTTCTTGATATTGAAGGAACTGATCAATGGGGTACTTCAGGAAGTAATGGTGGTGATGTTACTATGACTGTTACTGGACAAACTATTGTTGGTGATATTGTTGTTGATGATTATTCAAGTTTAACTCTTAAATTAAGTTCTTCTTCTTCATTTAAAGGAAAAATTAATTCTGCTAAGTCATCTGGATCTATTTATATTGTTATTGATGCTTCTTCTAAAATTACTCTTACTGGAGATTCTTATATTACTAAATTGGAAAATGCTGATTCTAGTGGAAGTAATATTGATACTGGGAGTTATTCGTTTAAATATAGTAATTCAAGTTATTTAAAAGTTGGAGTTTTTACACTTTTGTTTTTAATATTTATGTAAAATAAAATTGGTTTTCGTTAGATTCTTGAGTTTAAATTTATTAAATATTATGAAAATTATAAATTCAATATTTTTTTTATATTTTTTTTTTAAAATATTTATTAAATAAATTAGAAATGAATGAATTTTGATTAAATCAAACAAGGAATTCATATCTAAATAGAACAAATTAATAGATGAATACCCGCTATTTTATATTAAAAATTTTTTTAACCAACTATTATTAATAATATAATTTTACTCACTAAAAATAAAATATTTTTATACCATCTAAATAATTATTTTAAATTTCATACTTCCTATAATTATTTCAATAAATTTTTATTACATCCTAAATATGTTATTAAATTTTTAACAAGCTAATTTAATCATTTTATATTTTACTCGCTAAATTCCTGTTAATTATATTTTACTAACTTTTAAATTTAAATTTAAAAATTACCATCTAAAAATTTTATTTTAATCTTACTCCCTAATAAATAAAAATTTAAAATCAAACCAACTAAATTTAAAATATTATATCAAACACACTAAAAAAATTTAAAAATATTTTTATTAACGTTCTGAAATAAATATATATTTTATACCCTCTTAAAAAAATTAAAAAAAGAAAATAACATTCTAAAGAAATAATAAACAAATATTTTTTACTTTCTAAAAATTAACATAAATAAAAATCTAACTTCCTATTAATATCAAAAAAAATAAAATACACTCTAAAAACAAAAATAAAAAAAAACCTACCTTTTATTATCTCTATAATATTAAAAAACTAAATTTGAACTTCCTATAATAAAAAAATTAAATTAAAACAATATTTTACGGACTAAAAATAAAAAAAACTAAAAAAAATACCATTTTGAACCAATATTAGCAAATTTAACCCAAGAATAAAGATCATATTTTTTTCCTTCATCTTCAACAATTTCAAAAGGTTTAATACAAGCAGGAAGAGGAAACATTTTTTTTTTTTTAGGTTGTGACTCTTCAGACTCTTCATAAGGTAATTTTGCATCTAATGGAAGAGGACTATTTATTTGTTCTTTAATATTATTTAAAATATCAATAAAACAAATTCCATGATTTAACTTTTTATTATTCATAGAACCAATATGAATACCAATTAATTCTAAATCTCTATTAATTAAAATTAAAGGTGATCCTGAAGAACCTTTACTTGTTGGAATTGAATGTACAATTAATGAATTTTGAAATTCTTCAATTCTACCAAATTCAATTGATAAATAACTTTCAGGATAATGAATATCTCCAATTTCATCTCCTTTAAAAATATCTTTTGAATTTATTTCATTATTTTCAATTTTATGATAAATCTGAAAAAAATCTTTAAACATATTTTCACTTTCTAATAATTTAATACATGCATAATCTAAATCATCATCTTTGAATATTAATCTATTTTTTGTTTCTATTTCTATTTCTTTTTCATTCCATATTATTTTAAAGTTTTTTCCTTCTAATATATTAGAATGGTTGAATATGTGATTTGCAGTAAATAAAAATTTCATCTTTTCATTATTTATTTTCATTTCACAAAAAAAACCTGAACCTATATCTTTATCACATTTAATTAAACAAGTTGCATCTTTCTTTTTTTCTAATCTTTTAATATCTTTATAGAAAGTTGGTCCTCTCTCTGATAAAACTATATTTTCATGAATTGTTTTTTTTGACATTAAATAAAAAAATAATTAAAATATTTTGATAATATTATTAATTTTGAAAATATTCATATTTTGTTAGAAGAGAATTATTTTCCTTTTTTTGATTGGAGGTACTTTTTTATTTTTTAAATTTAAAATATTAATATTATTTAATTAATTAAATAAATATATATGTATGAAAATATTGAAATGAATGAACGCCAAACAGTTCCTAATTGTAATTCAAAACTAATCCAGAATAAATTCACAAAATCATTAACGTTATTTCATACCAAAAAAAATTTATCAAAAATTATAACACAACATAATACAATTAAAAGTCCTTATTCATTTAAACAAGAAAAATATTCTAAAACAAATAGAATATTTTTTTCATATAAAAAGAAAAAAGAATTAGGATATTTATTAACTAATCCAACTTCTCCAAAAATAAATAAATATTATAATCCATTAAAAACATATAATAGTCCAAATAGTGATCAACGTTTATATAAATTTAAAAACAAATATTTATTAAACTATGGAATTAATAAATATAAAACTGGCTCTATATTAAATAATAAGTCAAAAAAAAATAAATTAAAACAAAATTCAACCAAAGATAAAAAAGAAAATAATCAAAAAATTAATAGTGATAAAAACATCTCAAATAATAATAGTGATGCAAATATCAAAAAAGCAAATGGGGCATCAAATAATATTATTAACAATAATTTAAATAATTCGTTAGTGAGATCATCAGACAATTTCTTGCATACAATTGCAATTACTTTAAATAATAATGAAAATACAATTCAATCTAATTTTATAAGATTTAATGGACTGAATGGAGGAAAAACGGGTGGAGCAAAAAATAAAAGTGTAAGTAATTTAAATGATTTTTCTTCTTTTGCTTCAAGAAATAAAATATTGAAAAAAATTAAAGAAAAAAATAATAAAATGAGTAAAAAGAAAAAAAAAATGAATTCAATTAAAAATAAAAAAGTAAATAGTATTAAAAAATCATCTTTGGTTAAAAATAAATCCAAAGCTGCAATAAAAACAACAACAAATACAAATACAAAAAATAACAATAAAAAACAGCACAAATCTTCCATAAATAGTAATGCTATAAATACAAATAATAATACTAATACTAATATTAATAAACAAAGTGTAAACATAGAAAATAATATAATACAACTGGAAGAGATTGAAAAAATTAGGGAAGTTGAAGCAAAAAAAGATAAACCAAATCATAATGACAAACAAATTGAAAATATAAATAATATAAAATTGACTGAAAGTGATAAAAAAAAGAATATTAAATCGAATATAAATATAAATATGCCGAATGCTCTTATTAATAATGATTTAATTTATGAAACAGTAGATAATAATCCGTTAAATGAAGATTTTATAAAACATTTTAATCTATATAATTTAATAAATATAAGTAATCATAGAAATAATGATCTTAATCTTAATAAAGAAGGATTGAATACACTAAAAACACTAAACAGTATGAAATCATATCAACAAAGTGCAAATAGTAGTAATAATTTAAATAATGAAAACAATAATAACATTAATAATAATATAAATATTGAAGATAATAATGAAAGTAATAATAATATAGGATATCAAACATTTAGTGGACCTTTTAGAAAGAATATAATAAAAGTGAATATTATTGAAAAAGTTAAGTCAAAAAATAGTGGCGGTATAAAAAATAATTTAATAGATAGTAATAATAATAATAATAGCAATAGTAATAATAATAATATGAATAATAATCAAAATGGATTAAATAAAAATAATAAAGGAACAAAAAGTGCAAATAATTTAAAAAATGATATTATTTGTAATAATAATCTCCTCAAAAAAAATTCTCAAATTAATTTACATATAGATACAGATAGTAATTTAAAAAATAATTTAAAAAATTTAGAAATTAATGATATTTCTCCAGAAAGGAAAACAGCTTATATATTAAGTAATAAAATAATTGAGCATGATATTAAAAATAAATTAAAACAGAATAAATTATTCAATAGTTTATTAAATTCGCATAGTAATTTAAAATTAGATAAAAAAAATAATAGTAATAGTATCATAAATTCATTTAATTTTAATATATATCCGTTGAGTAGGGACAACAGCCGATCGTATTTCAAAAATAATTCATCAACAATTTCTTATATGAACAATAAAAATAAAAATACGCATTCGAATTACTTAGGTAATAATAAAAATAGAAGCACTGTTTTTAAACATAATAAAAGTAATTCAATTTTTACGAGTATTTATACGCAAAGAAATAGCAAAGAAAATAAACTTAGTTTGAAAAATAAAAATAATAAAAATAATATAAATTCAAATTCCAGCTCAAGTAATAACAATGGCAATAAGATATCAAAACATCGTAAAAATAATTCGGTAATAGTACCTGAGTATAAAATAAAATTAGATAATATTAAATCGAGAGTATCAAATTTACTTAACGTGTATTCTTTATTAGCCTTGAAATCGTTAAATTCTTCAAATAATAATAATAATGAAACATTCAATTAATTAATTTTATTTAATTTAATTATTTTTATTTTAAATCAACATTTTTATAAAATATTTATTATATTATAAGAATAAAAAATAATAAAATTAATTATTTTATTAATTTTTTATCAGGCTTTTCAATATAATAAATATTATATAAAATATATAAGCTATCATTAACATCAAAATAATAAAATTAAATGATAAATAATCAAATTCCAAAAATAAACCAACTACCCCAAAACTTCTATCAGATGCAATACATGCCTAATGACACTCCACAATTTACTCGTCAACCAAATCAATTCCATCTCCCAATATCTATTAACCCAACGTTCATTCCTCCACAAAATATTCAATGCTCTTATCTACCTTTATTATTTCCTGATCAATTTTTATATCCTAATCAACCATATTATTTTCCAAGGGTGTTCTTGCCTCCTCAACATAATCAAATAAATGCTTTAAATCAATTAATGATTTGCCAAAATATTTTGAATGACAATAAAAATATTAATAACAATATATTAAATGGACAAAAATTAAATATTATGAATAAAGAAAATTTAATTGAAAATAATTGTTATAATAATAATAATTATTTAAATAATAATGCCATAAGTAATGAGAAAGAGAAAAAAGAAAATGAGAAAGACATGATTAATCAATTACCTAAGAAATTTGTTATTGTTCATGAAAAGAACAAAATTGAAAAAAAAAATATTTTAAATATTAATAATGAAAAAATTAATATTTCAGAAAATAATAATATTGATTTAAATTTATTAAATAAAAATAAAGAAATAATAAATAAAGATTTTGAACAACAAAATTTAATAAAAATAAATGAAAAAGCTAATGAAAATAAAGAAAACAAAGAAAATAAAACTAAATTATCATTATTTACTATAAGTAATATTAAAATAAATACTAATATAAATAATGGAGTTAATAATAATATATTAAATACTAATAAAAATAATCAATATATGAAAATTGAAAACAATTTGATTCAAAATAGTAATAATCAAATTGAACTTAAAAATAATTTAAATAAAAAAGAAATAAATAAAAGTATAGATAATAATATAAATTATGAAATAAACAATAAAGATTTATTTAATCTTCAACAAAATGAATTGAAAAATGATAAAACTAAGTATTATCGTTGTTCATATAAGGACTGTAATAAAGTATTTTTAAAACAATCAAATTTAAAAGACCATATCAGAACTCATACAGGAGAAAAACCTTATATCTGTTCTCATCCAGGGTGTGGCAAAACTTTTAGTCAACATGGAAATCTCAAAAAACATGAAAAAATACATTTAGGAAATAAAAAGTATTATTGCAATTATCCTAATTGCGGAAAAAAATTTTCAGCTAGTTATAATTTAAAAATTCATTATCGTTGCCATACAGGTGAAAAACCATATAAATGTAATTTTCCAAATTGTGGTAGATCATTTTATGATAAAGGAAATTTAAAATATCACGAAAAAAATATGCATGCACTAGAAAATATGGAATATCCATATTCATGTGAGCATATGGGCTGCAACGCCAAATTTAAAACAAAATTAGAAAAATTGAAACATCATAGTGAAATGGAAATTGATTGCTTTATAGAAAGGAAAGAATTAATTAAATTAATACAAAGATATAAAATATTTTTTAGAAAAATTATTCAAAAAAAAAATATTGATACCAATAAAAATGAAGTAGTTTTAAAATTAAAAAAGAATTATGAAGAAATTCAAAATAAATTAATAGATCAAGAATTATTTAATCATTATTTAGGAGATGAATTTGATAATGAATGTACAAATATTGAAGAAATAGTTAATATTGATGAGCAAAATGAGCAAAAAGAAAAAAATGAGAATATAAACAATGAAAATGAGATTAATAATAGTGATATTAATAAAAAAGAAAATGAAAATATTCCCAATAATCAAAATGATATAAAACAAAATGAAAATATAAATGAGAATAATATTAATAATAGTTTAAATGGTATTAATAATAATAATAATTTACTTTCTTTGAATGAATCCTTGAAATAAGGATATGTAAATTATAGAAAACATTTATAGTGAATTATATTAATTATTGATTATATTATTATATAATAATTTAAATATAATTAAAGTTAAAAATATTATATAATAAATA
>JAEEGK010021683.1_pt1 | contig 13561 bp, 13 predicted proteins | sample 8958771 | NCBI WGS metagenome assembly JAEEGK01 (sample SAMN16246547, study PRJNA631951) | gut metagenome | biome: gut microbiome; feature: rumen; material: SC-attached | host: Bos | place: Iran: Karaj | collected 2018-10 | reverse complement strand
GATAACGGCTGGGTGCAAGTCGAAAACGGATCGGGATTTAGCGCAGTTGGTAGCGCACACGTCTGGGGGGCGCGAGGTCGCTGGTTCGAGTCCAGTAATCCCGACACAAAGAAACCGCTAAGTAGCTGAAAATAAAGCACTTAGCGGTTTTCTTTTTTCAAAAAGTTCGGAAAATATTCGGATTGTTACACCACAAAGTCCAAATTGCAATCTCAGAAATAACAAAATGGGGTGTCTCTTCATCTCAAAGAAACACCCCCAAACCAAAATTACTTATTGCCCAATGGCAAATCGCTTGCAAAGGTATATTTTTTATTTCAGCCTACCAAACCAATTCTTACAAACCACATTATTTATAAAATATATCCGCCCTGAAGGTTTGTTTTTTCTCAATGGTGGTATACTCATCAGAATGGATTTTATTTCTCTTCTGATAGAATATATCTTCGTTAACGGCCTGACCGGTTGGAATTCGCTTATCAGTAAACAAACCCGCAATCTCATCTTTTATCTCATCTGTTTTACTGGTTCGTTGCATGATAAGTTCGTGCAATGTGTGCGTAATGCTGAAATACCCCAGTTCAACCCGCTTAGACTCCAATCTCATGAATGCATCAGGATCGACACACTTCAGGAAATCGGCCACCATCTTATCAAAGTTTAGCGATTCAACAAATTGCCCATCATCGTTTTTGCTGATAGATAATAGCTGAGGCCTTCTCTTCTTGTTATCGCCTATAAAAAGAATGGCACTATCCAAACACTGGTTTTCGCGCCCCTTCTTTAGAAGTGGGTTATATGAACCATTGATCGCGTACATCGTATTTGCGAGTGCATTCATCATGCAGTTATGGTCGTACGTTACCAAACTACCTGAATCGAAGTATCTCAACAATGCCAGTAGAAGGCTTTGCAGCAATTCATAGAAACTCATGTTGAATGCGCTTGCAATGTCTTTAACTCTCTCCTTCTCAACCTTTGAAACTTTGGTTGCGATGGTTACGAAATCACCACCATTGGATTGCTCTTTATTTCTTCTCATAATTAATAGGTTTTTGTTTCTACCTACCCCACATTTTTATAAATGAGGTTTACAAAGTGGAAAACTGATGTTGAGGCCTTCATCGTACCAAAGCACAAAACTCTCCCATTTTCTTACAAATTAAGTTTAATTTGCATTGCACACTTATACCAATGTACGGAAATCGGAATACCAAAAAGTAATTAACAATAAACACTATTGATTATCAGATAGTTACGCGCTTTATTTCTATTTTCTCGAACGCTTTACGAGTACCCTTATTATGATAAATACGAATATTGTTAACACTTCGCTTTGCAGCTAAGATAATATTAAGGTCTGTTTGCAATTCACACAAGCGAATAAACAAATATTAAGCATCGGCCTCAACAATCAGGCAAAGTAAATATTTCGTACAATCTATAAAACTCATCTTTGGTATTATACAAAGTATAATACTGGCACTCACATCTGAGAGTGAAAATAAGTGAGGTGTTGCTCAGGTTAACACCCCACTTTGATAGGCTTTCATCAGGCTTTGGGTTTCCGGCCTCGATCTGAATGAAAGATGATTCGGAATTCTAAGAATTCCCTGATGAAAGAATCGCGATATCTACTCAGGTCAACAATCCGCACCGGATAGTTACCAAAGTAAGGTTCAATCTGCCACCTTTCCCAATCGTTATCACAATAACGTTTCAATGGGTGCTTTGAAGTGTGCGCACTCTTCTTACTTCTCGCGATTCGTGCATTCATCGCGTGATGGGTAGCCAAACAAACAAGTGTTTCCTGACTCCCGAACTCTCGTTCATCTTTTGGGATCAACCCCAGTAATGGGCAATCCATGCAGCAATCAGGTTGCAGCTTAGGCAATTTGATTGGTGTAAAAATCTTCTTTGGCATAATGCTGAAATATTTATTTTATTGTTGGTGGGTTTTATCGCTTGCAGATAGGCGATTATTCCCTTTATCACTGGTTGTTAGATGAGAGTAAAAACGAAACTTCAGAAAATTAGTCTGTTAACGCAAGGTAAGGTAGGGGGATTTGAGGAAAATGCACCCCTTTAATAAAAACGCACCCGCCCCTTTATAGATGGTGCAATCATTCGCCCATGATACCTTTATAGTATGTCATCAAAGGATCATCATCATCGCTACCAACCGCACCTGATTCAACCATCTTCTTAGGCTGAGTTTTGAAGTTCAAACCCAAAGCCTCTAAATGCATAATGTGGGTTCGTTGTACATCTCGATATGTTGAGAGTAAGGGATTCACAATAGTTTTTGTTTGTCCCATAGAACCATGTTCCAGTGATACAAACTTACCATTGATAATCTCTTCATGAAGGCTCACCATCATTTGCCAATTCATCGCAGCAGCCTCGATTTGCGCCTCAATCCATGATTCAACATTATCAACCTTTCGCCTTTCCTTTATCATTTGGCGAAGTTTCTTCTCATAGTAGGAAATACTTTTCTTTGCCATAGTGTTTATATTTTAATTATTAATTTGTTTTCAGGCTCAGGCGCAAGCCGCGCCCACCTATATGAAAGCCAAAATTTCTTTCTTTTGGTTCTTTTCTTTCTTTGCGAGTGGCTTATTCGAGGCGCAAATCCTTCAGGGTGTTGCGAGGCTATTTGAACCGCTTTTATCAGGGTTGCGGGTTACTATTGCACCCGCGCCAATCTCGCGCCCTGATGCGCCTCGAAAGCCGTCTAAATGCTATTTGCCATCAGCATATTTGCAAGCGGAATCAAAACCATAAACCGCAATATTCAGGTTCTTAACACCCGCTATTTCGAGTGCCTTCATGTAAGCACAAACGAATTCGCCTAATTCTCGATTAGACATTCTACCACATAGATGAGCAATCCAATCGGGTTCGGCCAAACGTTCTCGCCTGATATGGCATTCCCATCTATTATTTTCCCTGATGAGCAAATCACCATGTTTGTTCACTTTGTACTGATTCAACTCTCTTCGATAATCTTTCTTTGGATCGAGAAAGTAACCTTTCAAATCTTCTTTATTCATAGTCTTATATATTAATGTTATTATTATATTATTCCGTTCTCAGGTTGTAGGTTGTAGGTTGTATCTTTCAAAATTCCTTTGTTTATAGGTATTTCGAGAGATTCAACCTACAACCTTACAATTATTTGCTATTCCTTCAAAATTCGCGATACATATTGTTGAGATTTGCCTATCAGCCGCGCCAACTCCGACTGATTATTAATCCCATACCTCGCAACCAGTTCGCGCAATAGATCGGCATTGCTCAACTCTTTCGTTGCATCTGTATTCGCAATCGCTCGAAGTGCTTTCGAGTTCCAGACTTCAAACGCATTGCAGCTTTTTACCGATGCATTCATCGCGTACCCATCAATCATCTCAGGTGCTTTGTGTCCATGCCTAAGAAGATGAATCACCAATGCAAGCCGAATAGCATAGATTCGCATTTTTGCAAGCATAGCGCGAACACCTGACTCACAATCTTCGCCATTCATAATATTGGCCGTATATCGCAAATATTGCCGATACACTTCAACCGCCTCAGGACTTAGCTTAAAGTTCTGTACTGGCATTCGCCAAAGATTTTGAATAAGTCCGTTCCAACCAGTTTCAACCTCTTTACTGATGGTATCTTCTACAATATCTTCAGGCACTCGCGAACTATAAGGCCAAAGGAATAACCACCTCGCAAGAAATCCCGATCCTTCAAAGTTTTTGCCGCCAAATGCATCTGCCATCAGTTCAGGTTGAACACCACCGATGATACTTAGAAATGGGTTCTCGACAAAAAATGAAGTACTGGTCTTTCGGTCAATACTAAATGATTTTGAACTCCATATCGAAAGAAGTGTCTCAATTTCGCCCGATTGCGTGTACCTATTCAAATCCTTCAGGAATCCAAAGATTTCATCTCGTAGAACCAACAATCCGTTTTTACTTAATAACTCGTTTCGGATTTCGGGTGTTGAATCACTAATGATTAGCTTTAACTTTGCAGGTGGCGCGCCCTTCTCTCCGTCAGCTTTCCACTTTGCGAACTCTTTGCGGGTGTACTCAACTAATTCTTTGTTGAGGCTTTCCAGTGGGTTCATAATCTTTGCAATTGGTTCGCTTTTGTTGTAACCTGAAGGCGCAACAATAGCAACCCAAAGGCTCGGTCTATTGGTATAATTTCCAAAGGTAACTGTTGCCTTTCTATTTGCGGCCATTCCAACACCTATAAGCATAGTAGCGGCCACCAAATCGAGAGATACCTGATAGGCCTCACTAAAGGCCATCGCCCAACTCTTCGCGGCCTCTCCAAACATATCAATAGGTAGAAGATGTTTCTCCTTTGTACCTCTATCAGCAGCAGCCTCAACTGGCTCACTCGTTACTGGTTTAGCCTCATCTTTCACAATATCCCGATATGGCGGGAGCGGTGGCACATTAGAAGGCATTTCAGACTCGTTTAAAGCCATTTCGAGCGTGTTCTCTTCATCGCTGGCATAACTATCTGTTAGCGGATTATAATCGCCTGAACTCGATAGTTTTGCAACCAGTACGCGCCTTTGGATTTCCTCTTCAGAAATCCCCATACCTCGCAATTGTTCGATGATGTAATTTTGGTTTGATAATTCCATCGTTATTCTCCTTTGCCTTCACGAAGTTTGTTAATATCCGATTGTTTATACATTGGAGTTCGGCCAACCTTAACAGAATGAAGGTAGCCATCGCGATCCCATCGCCAAAGAGTGTTTTCCGAAACTCCTAACAGATTAGCAACCTCGGATTTTGTTAAATACGTTTCTTCTTTTACTTGTTTCGATGCAGCAGCCTCAGCAACCATCTCAGAAACAAACTCTCGCAAATCGGGTAATGATACCATAACCGAAACATTTGCGCTTGCATTCATTAATTCTTTAATGTTCATATTTCGCGTTTTTTAAATGTTCATGCCGCGAAATTAGTGTTTTTCCCAATTGATTGAAAAGATATAAAAGGCTTTGTTTATTTTGTTATCAATGTTCTCAGCATGATAACAAAATGATAACAAATCAGGGTGTTTAATAAAGAAATAAGCGCATGAATCAAACAATCCACGCGCTTATCATAAAGCCAAAACACCACTCCAATAAAATCAAAGAGTTATTGTTTCGTTTTCCCCAGTCATTTGGCTAATAAAATTAATGCGCAAATACTCCATAATTACACGCTCAATCTCTTCAAACTGGTGGTGGTGCTCGTTAAATCGCTTGTAGCCTTCTTCTTCGCCATACATCAATTCCAATGCATCAATAAAGCTACTTTGCAGCTCTTCGCACTTCTCCAATGTTTTGAGAAATAATGCGCTACTCTCTCCAATAACATAATTCTTTTTTGTTTCCATAACCTCATTATTTAATGTTTAACTTATTTGGCATATCTCGTAAAAGTCATATACTGGCTATCATCAGAAGAAACAAAGTGGTTATATATCGGTTTCATTGATCTCGCTCTTTCAATGCGCCCACTCTTAACGAATTTTGCATATACTTCAGCAATACCAACCAAATCTTTACCCTCGCACTCTTTGCAAAAGTCATTATATATTTGTTTATCATCTTTAAAAATTCGCCTCAACTTAGCAGGTATTTCAGCCAAATCGGATTCAAACATATATCCATGTGCTTTATAAAAGCTGATTGCGGAATCGTAAACACTTTCTATCACTCTCGAAACTTTCACGTTCTTATTAATCCTTCGCCATTCATCAATATATTCTCCGAAACTTTTATTTTTGAATTCCTCAGAAGGTTCTTTCGTATCATATATAGGAATAGCCATAGGATGTTTAACTCCCTTCAACCCCAGTTTATATAACTTTTCCAAAGGCAAAAAAACGTTGTTTGATGCAGCCATATGAATTAGGCCTGTTAAAGCCTCTTGGAGATAATAGACAATATGCTTATATCTCACATCAGGCAAAATCGGTTTATTAAATGATTTTTCCAATTCGGTCTTTGGTTCATAACCAACATAGTGAATATAAGCAATATTGTAAATGTTTACAAGTGTCCTGATGTCCGTTTCGTATTGTATCAAAATACGTTGCTCAGTTTTACTATCTGAAGTGTAAAAGCTTGCTATCTCTTCAACATACTTATAGAGAATATCAAAATCATCGATCTTTTCTATATCTCTTATTAACTTTGCGACTTGTGGGCGCGTTCCTGCAGGGCAATTCATATCTTTAACCAATTAAATCAATAACTTCTTTCAATGTCTCATCTTCTATTTTGCGGTATCTCGCAAAGGCTCTACTACCTTCAACATGGCCGGACATTTTACCAATGAGGTTGGGATCGGTTACTTTGAAGTAAGCATTTCCGATGAAGGTTCTTCTTGCTAAGTGGCTCGATGCAACCTCGTTAATCGGCACAAACTCATTCTCACCAGTTTTGGGATTGCGTATTTCTACCTTTCGCACAATACCCGCCATTTTGAAAATAACCTTTATTGCACCATTATATCGTTGTGCCGTTATGAATGGAAACAAACGGCCTTCAGGATCAACACCTCTATATTTCTCGATGAGGCTCAAAGCCTTCTGATGCAATGGCACTCGCGCCTGAATCGCCTCAGAACTTTCATCTTTGGTTTTGTGGGGTGTATATACTAACACCCCATTATGGATATAACCTTCAGTCATTTTCAACAAATCGCTAACTCTACAACCTATCAGGCAATGAAAGATGAAGATATCACGTTGTGCCACCAGAGTTTTAAGCGGCATTCTCGCGGCTTGTTGCTCTTCTTTAGTCATTGTTTCCCAAACAGATTCTAAATCAGCCTCAGCGATTTTATTGCGTTCATCTATGGTTATATAGAAAGGTGTACCAACCTTTGCAGTACCTATCACAATGCCATCAAATGGGCGATTACTGGTGTACCCCCTGACATTGCAAAAATGGAATATTGAGCGCAATCTTTGGCGCGTTTTGATAATGGAATTCTCTCCCCTAACCTCGATTGTATTGCGGCCTTTAACCACCCCATCAGGATAGTTTGCAATTATCTTCTCGAAGAGTTTAGGTTTGTCAGCAGCCAACTCAACCTCATGCCTCAGATAATCGCTAAATTCTTCAATATCATTGCGGGTTACTTCGTCAATATCAAACTCATAATACTTTCGGGTTCTATCTGTTGCCCTGATATATCCTGAGAATCGCGCAATCATTCTACTAAGTACCCGATAATTCTTTGCATGAGATTCGGCCAAAGGCTGATTTGTGCGCCTATCTGATGTATTAACGTACTCGTTTATAATATCGTAAATGGTACGTTTCTTTTCTTCATCAGGCTTTGACTGGTACTTCTCAGGATTGTTATATCTATCTACCACATCTTTAAGCCATTCTTTTGTAATAGAATCCTTATCGGTGGTATTAGCAAAACAATCCATGATGAATTTACTCAGGGTTTCGAGTTTGGCCTTCAATTCCTTATGTTCTTTAACCTCAGGTGTTTCAACTCTTTGCCGGATAACAATATCCCCACTTTCTTGTAATACCAGCCCCATCTTTGCAGCTTTGGCGATACTGGTTGTATTCTCTTTTGTTCGCTCGATTGTAATCCCTGATTCTTTTGCACTCAAATCGGTTTTGCGCCAATCGATATTGAATTCAAAGAATGAAGGATTAACAAAGATACCACTTTTCGCCCTCATATTATAATGAAGGTGAGAGAATTGAATAACAATCTCACTCTTTCCTGAATCGCTCAGGATCTTCTTAGAAAGCCGATACTCTATCTTTGCCATATACTTATAACTTTGGTTCTGTTTGCAAAGATAGAATTAAAATCCGAATATTCGGGCAATACAAACAAAAAAAATTCGGAAAAAATTCGGATTTATGTGAGTTCTAATGAAAATCGAAGGAAATCGGCAAAATCACAAAACCGACATAACCAACTAATAATCAGTATTTTATATTTTCTTTCGTTTTTACTCGATTTTACCCGCTTTTATAATTAATAGTCCAGTAATCCCGACACAAAGAGCGAGAGAATCGAAAGATCCCCTCGCTTTTTTGTTTTGTATTCCTTTCGCAATTAGTACTTCTTGTTGTTGTCAATCAGGAAGTGGAAGTTCTCACCATCCACGGGGATATCAAGAATCAAGTACTGCGTATGAACGGATTTAATAGCAATAAAGCCCTCGTGCTCCGAGTTGTTGAAAATGGTATTGGCTCGCCAATAGCCTTCGCTGATGCGAGCCTTCTCCAACTGGCGTGCATCTTCGGCATCCTGTATGCGACGATCGCGACGTACATCATTCCAGTATTCGGTTCGCTTATCATTTGTACCAATACTCTCTACGCCAGCCACAACCAACTCGCCAATAAAATCACTCCACCACATCGTTTTGGTTCGCTTCTTGCTGTATTTTTCAGGAGTGTAAACAACCAGCTCATCTTTGTCGAAACCTAAGGTATCGCCCTTAGCTAAGAAGCGCTCTGTACGATAGCGAGCCGACTTCGAGTTAATGCCAGGGATAGCATAGGCATATGCCTTAATCTTCTTAGGTTCAAACACAAAGTCGTGACCACTCTCGTTGATAACAGTAATGTTTGGTTCAAAGATGCCGCCTTCGGTTGGATCCACCACCACAAGTATACCATTGTGCGTGCAATAAAACACATGGTGATCGTTCTTAACGAAAGTCTTGTACTCCTTCGTATCCTGCTCGGCCATAGCGCCTACACATACAAAAGCCATCAACAGGCTTGATATCAGTTTCTTCATCATTGTAAGTTAGTTTTAATTTGTAATTTCTGCCGCAAAGGTAATCATTGTTTGGAAAAAAGATACAAGAAATCCCCTACCCGTTAGTAGGGGAATCCCTAAATATGTTTTTTAAGTTCATCTAATAATTCCTGTTGCGATAATGTAAGATGGTCGCAGAAAAACGCATCGCAATGAAACTGCAGACCGAGACGACTACCATTACGGCTATCATCCTTGTATATTGGATAATACATATCGCGCATTTTCGACATATGCACATACTTAAAATCCTGCACCTCGGTCCATCTAATGATATGGTACTTACCCCGTGAGTATATCTGCAAGCAATCTTTTTCGATGATAAGTGCCGGCATATGGTTTACATGCAGGTCTAAATACCGGTTTATCCTTAGCCACAACATGGCCACCGATGTGATTATAAAGAAAGCAGCCACCAGGAGCCACAGCCACCAAACCCAGTCGGGATAGTGCCGCAAAGCATCGGGCCCCACCCTTATCATTTCTATGCCAAGAGCCATGAATACAACATATTTCACCAGACGTACCACAGCTTCAAAATAATGTTTCTTCTCGTAAATTTCCATTGTCATCCTTTGTAAAATTCAGTTTCATTAAGCGCTTGCAAATATAATGCATTCCCCCAAATCCACCAAATATTTCGCAAAAAAAAACTTATGCGAACTCAAAAATACGTCCAAAAACAAACATGGGTGCAATTTTGCACCCATGCCCAATCAATCAAAAATTTGATTGGTTATTTCAGCACATCATCATTTCTTTGACTCAGCCTGGGCTTTAAAGTAGAAGAAATAGAAGCAGGCGGCAAGGAGGGTTTTGTTTGAGGTACCCTTGATGCGACCGATGGTACGGAACGAATCGTCCTCGACGGTACTGCCGCTCATACGTCCTACGGTACGGAAGCTACCATCCTCGAACAGACGACCATCAAAGCGGCCAATGGTACGGAACGAACCATCCTCGATGGTACCATTGCTTCTGATATGACCAATGGTGCGGTACGAGCCATCCTCAACAGTACCATCCTGACGAACACGACCGATAGTACGGAATGAACCGTCCTCGATAGTGCCATTGCTCTTAATGCGGCCGATGGTACGGAATGAGCCATCCTCGATGGTAACGTTCAGCTCAGCCCACTCTTTCTTGGCAGCTTCCTGGCGGGCAGCACGCTCCTCTTTCTCCTTGGCGGCACGGGCCTTAGCCTCTTCGGTACGCTTAACCTCGGCTTCCTTCCAGCCCTGCACCTGATTCTTAGATATCAGCGCACCATGGAAGATATAGGCCACCAACAGCGGACTTACATGGCCTTCGAGCTGTCCGAAATCGGTACCATAGCACGAGGCGCGTAGTTTGGTTACGCGACCTATCACCTCGCCATCCATCGATACCTCGTTTGTCTTGGTATCAAGCTTAATCGTACCCAGGTTAGGACTCTCGATGGTACCATCGTTGCTGATAGAGCCCTTGGGGGTACCATTCAGGCTGGTAAACTTACCTGTGGCGGGGTCGAGGATATACTTAACCTTCTGACCGGCGAACTCGCCCTCATCGTAAGTCTGATTAAAAGTAATCTCGAGTTTAACGGGGTCCCATGTACCGATGGTAGAGTTACCCCACTTGATAGCGATAGGGGCGCCGCTCTCGGCTGCCTGCGGAATGGTGGTAGTAATGGCTGCAGCAGCCTTTGCCACAGAGTCCTTACGCTGCTGTTCGGCCTCTACGGCTTTCTCCTGTTTGGTTTTGATACCTGCGGCTTTGCGCGCCTTGTTAAGCAGTCCGCCCCACTGTGCCTGGGCAGGCGTGCTGCATGCAAACATGGCCACTAAGGCCAGTGCAATGAATGAAGTTTTACGGTTCATAAGTAAATAATAATAGTAATGGGTTATAGATTAAATAAAAAAATTAATAGCACTTGATGCGATACATAAAGCCCAGCTCTATGCGGTTGGAATGCTTGCCACCAAGGGCCGACTCCTTGCTGTAGTTGATGTTCTGTCCCTGATAGGCCAGGAACACACGCAAATCCTGCGTTTTATCGGGATAGTACTCAATCGCACCTGCCCATCCGATGCTTTTGCGATAGTTCTTATAGCGCTCAACCTGCTGCATCGAGGCAGTTTCGTAAGTACCCTTCAGCATCAGGTTCCACTGGGGTGCAAACTGCCAGTTAAGCTTTGAAATCCATGTATGGTAGTGTACCTTGCCACAGTGCAGGTTCATTGGTTCATAAGGATGATATACAAAATCATTGATAGGATAACCATACTCATAGTAATATATCCGGGGCTGAAAACTGTCGGCCAAATCTTCGGTAGCGATACCAAGGCGGTCGAGATCGTCGAACTCGGCCATATAATCCACATACCACTGTACTTGGGGCAGATTAAGCTTCTGACCAAGGGTAATCATACGCGAGTACTTGCCCTGGGCCTCCTTCTGAATACCCCACGCCCAGCGCGTTTGCAACTGGTTATCGAAGAAACTACCATTCCAGTTGGCAATAAACGTGAGCGGATGGTTGGCCCGTTCAAGGGGGCGGTAATCGCCATTATCGGTAACCAGTACCGCATCGTTGCCATAGTAATCCTCGAGCGAACCGTTGTGGGCATCGCTCACCATCAGCGCAAACTCCTGCGTTGGCACAGGTTTCAGCGAGAGTGTTACACCCGTTTGGAATATCTCCATGTGGTCCAGCATATCAGAGTACTGATATACAAACATCGGGTTGGCATCGTACTCGTATCCACCCCATATCTGACTCATTTTTCCCGCCATCAGCGTTACCTTATCGCTGAAGCTATAGCCCACCATCGCAATATCGGTGGCTTTCGAGAAGTTGTCGGAGCCCTGCGCATCGTTCCTGCGGTTTAAACGGTGGCGCAAACGATAAAACAGTTTATCAGTAAGGTTGCCCTTCAGTTCCAGGCGCAACTCCTTGTTTGCAAAGCGGGTTTGCCACGAGCTACCCGTGGCCTCACGAGCCTGAGCGCTGGCGGCATAGTTGATGTAAACATCCAGCATATCGTGCTTTTTCTCGACCTTTGCCAGGCGTTCCATCAGGCTCTGGTAGTCGCCATCCTCGCCGCCCATACCTGTGTTTCCGCCTTGTGCGTGGCCCGTTAAAGCCACGCATAACAAGGCAAATGATAATAGTGCTTTGTTCATGATATATCGTAATAGTTATTCATTGATGTTCAAATCCCATTGATTTCGAACGGCGTTGCTACCCACGGTAATCATCAGAGTTACCTTGCCCTGTGCCTGGATAGAATCGAGGGGCAACACCACCTCGCCCAGCTGCGGAAGGGTATCGAGCGGCACATCGCCATTAGCCACTAATCCGCCAGCCAGCACTTTTCCCGATTCGTTGGCCAGATAATAGCTGGTACGTACACCTTGCAGATTGCCATACATAGCGTTGTACACATAAACGGGCACACGCAACGTATCGGTTGCAGCTACCGACTGTGGCAATTTGGTCAAAGGCACGATGGCACGACAGAACTGGGTAAACTGGCGCATGGGCGCTTTGTCGGTATCGTCCCAACGGCCATGCAGCACACCACTGAAATCGTTCTGGCGATCGCAGATACCCGTCAGCAGGTAGTGTACGCTATCGCCACTAAGCAGCACGCGCTCGATGCCCTGCTTGTAAGCCATCATATCGGGTCCCACGATGGTACACTGACTAAGCGCAACAGGGGTAAGCACACAATCGTTATACACATAGGTATCCTGCCCCAGCGTTACCAGCACCAACGACGGGTGATGACCATAAGTATCGGTCAATCGGTTCATATCAGCCACACTGGTAGCCTCGGGTTGCAGATACATGCCCACCTTATCGGCCGCCGAAAAAGCAGCATCGGGCGGACAGTAACCACGAAAACGCACGTGGTTTAGTCCGTAGTCGCTCAGGCGCTGCATGATATGCATCCACGTAGCCTCGTCCATCGGCATGCTGCCCCAAAGGGGGAAATAATCATCCATCACACAGCCACGCAGATAAACAGGATGGCGGTTCAGGTACAATTTGCCATCTACCACGCCTGCCTCGCGCATGCCGAAGGTGTACTCCTGGTAATCGTCGCCTACACTTACAGCCAGACGGAACACGTTAGGATGGAACTCATCCCAGAAGCGGGCATCGTCCATCACCAGCGTCTCAATTTTCATGTGATTAGCCCAGATGTCGTGATTGGCCACACTAATCTTAGCCGTATCCACGCCATCGCGCTGAATCAGGGTCTGCATGCCATAGAAACCGAAATCGGGCGACTGACCACGCAAGTCGACCTCTATGCCCACCGTACTCATAAAGGGGCGCGCGTGCGTTTTCAACTTATTGATATACAAGCGTCGTGGTTGCGAGCGTAGTTCCACCTTACCCATCATGCCACGCGAGTTGTGACCAGCCACAGCCACCTCGATGGTGTTGCGCTGCCCAGCTACAATCTGTTCGGTAATATCTAACTGATGGGGATAATTAACCAAGGTATCACTGCCTGCCTCTACCCCGTTAACCTTAACGGCAGTAGCGCCTAACGGACGTTCGAGGAAAAGCACCACCCGGCACTTATCCCACTTCTGCGGTACATACACACTCTGACGATACACGGCACCACTGTCGGCATACGCAGGTTGGAGCAACCTGACCACATCCTGCGCCGCGGCCTGTAAAGCAAGCACCAAGAACGCTATGGTAGATATAATCTGTTTCATGGGCGCAAATATAC
>JAEEGK010021682.1_pt1 | contig 13561 bp, 8 predicted proteins | sample 8958771 | NCBI WGS metagenome assembly JAEEGK01 (sample SAMN16246547, study PRJNA631951) | gut metagenome | biome: gut microbiome; feature: rumen; material: SC-attached | host: Bos | place: Iran: Karaj | collected 2018-10 | reverse complement strand
TGCTCCGCTACACCTTCAAGGAAGAAGAAGCGGCCAAGGCTATCGAAGCTGCCTGCGAAAAGGTGATTGCCCAAGGCTTCCGCACTGGCGATATCTACCAGGAAGGCTGCACCAAGGTCGGCACGACCGGCATGGGCGACGCCATTATTAAGGCCCTCGCCTAATCGCATTGTCATTCCGGCCTCCGTGCCGGAATCACCATTCTTATACAAAAAGCGGCCGGATTTCTCCGGTCGCTTTTTTTGGGGTTGGACTCTATAATTCTGCAAGTTTATAACATGTACGGATTCTTGAACGCAATTTGCTTAATTGAAAAATCGACAACGGATTCGTCTTGACCAGTATATTCAAAATGGAATTTTATCCCTGTCACATGCTTAAGAGCCTCTTTCAACTCCATTTTTTTCCCCCATCCCGCTTGTCTAAAATCTTCCCATACATAACATTTCAGAACGGTCGAATAAGTTGGAAGCAAACGAGCCGAAAATAAATCAAAATTGATAGCAGCACTCAGCGAATCGCTCAAGTCAAGTTGCAAATAAACCTCAGTATATCCTGTACTTGTAAATCCTGTACTTGAAAGGTCAAAATCCAAACATATTCCCTCTTTATCCGTAATATCAACCGCGTCATGGCCTCCCTTGCCGTCTTCTCCAGCAAGCCAAAAACCGAGATTCACAAAAGGAGTTCGTATCGAGGTTTTGACAAAATAAGCACTTCCAATCAATTGTCTATCATTCCGAAGCAATGTATCTAAAGCGTTCGGGTCGTTCCAATCTTTAACGACATAACCATTATTCCATTCAATATGCGATTTTCCACCATCCGCAGAATCTGTCACATAGAACCATTTGCCCGAAGTTCCCGAACCATTGTCAAATCCGGTATTGACTTTCGTCCAAACAGCATCCCAGATGATACCGTTATTTCCGTAACCATCAACACATGTATTGAACTGATTTTCCATCAGTTGCAAAGAATATTTTTTTGCGGCATCGTAAACATCCAATGAATCCGTGTCATCTTTAATGCCAAACTCCTGCAAGAACTGTTTATATTCATCTGTATAATACACGTTTCCGCTTTTACAACGAAGGGATTTGACAATAGGATTAAACAACATTGGTACCATACGAGGCTTTTCATTATGAGCAACATTCGGGAATCTTTGCTGAATGCAATACTGGGTTGCTTCGTCCAAAGAGTTAGTCCTATAAAGAGAATCTATTCGTTTTTCAAATTCAGCATCAGCGTCCATAAAAGCACTATTCGCATAAGGCAAGCTCATAATATTTTTATTCATCAAAATTTCTTCTCTACGGCATGAATCTGGAACAAGTTCACCATTGAACAACGTATCACGCATATTCAAGCATACCTCAAACAAGGAATCAGCCATTGGTTTCTGTTGTTCAAAAAAAGCATTCGCATTCGCATTGAATATTGACATCATTTCTGCAAAATCTTGAGATTCGCTTTTAGAACCGTCATCGCAAGCAATTGTTTTAGGATGCAAATCGTCACAAGCACAATCCCAATTTTTATTAGACGGCACTGCATACTTTTGCAATTCAAAAGAATGATTCGCAATACATGTTTCTGCATTCTTCGTTAACCAAACCGATTCATTTACAGCCTTTGTCCCTAATGATATAAAGTACTGGAAAACCATTAGCCTTCCTACTTCATCACTCCGTTCTTTCGGGTAAGAGCATCCGCAAAAATAATCCGTTACAGATAAAACTTGACAAGTTTCATTTGCGGGGAGTACTGGAATCGATTTCACAGCAGGACTTGCGTATCGCCCTAAACCGATAATATCGAATTGATTTATGACAGCATAGCGCTGATTCGTAGATATGGTAAAACGCAGGCCCTGCAAATGCGAAACAGCATCGTCTATCGAAACTTGCGGCGGATTTTCGCCAGTTGCATTCGACAATTGGAACTGACTCCATGGATAGCAAATTCTGTTTCCTTCAGCATCGCCCTGAAAATGCTTGACCGGGAACGGCGGCAAATCCACTCCATAAAAATCACCGTTCATAAGCGTATTCAAGGAATCATCAAGGTCAAGTTCCACCCGCATCGCATCAGCGATGTACTCTATACAAATTCCCTGCATTGCACGAGCGTCAATGGTTTTAAACTTTCCAGACGCATTCTTGCCCGCAAAACTGAATTTTATTGAAACAGAACTACGAGAAGAATCTTCCGCTTTATCAAAAACAGCCATACCACAAAGGCTTCCATGGCAATAGTCAATGACTTGGGCTAACGACGTAGAATCGTAACTTTCAGAAGAAGGTTTACTCCAATTGACACGAACGTTTCTGCCATTTGCAGCACTGACAGACCAATTCCAAATACCCGAAGTATTGGTTCCATTATCAAAACCGGTTCGTACACGATAGCCCGATGTACGGCTCCACATTTCATTAGAGTAAAAGCATCCATGCAGCGTATCGTCTGGATGATTCAAATCGGCACAGTTACAGTCTTCATACGACATATTGGCCACAGGCACATTTGACGCGTCTTTTGCCGGCGAATTCAAATCTTCAAGAACCCCCGAAATCGGAGCATTATCGTCAGAACATGCACCCCCCAAAAGAATGCTGCCTACGATTAGCAGATCGCAAATAATCTTTTTCATTTTTTACTCCTCTAGTTTTTCAGGGGTTCTTGTAATAAATTTTATTGAAAGAAAATCCGTGACGGTCGCCATCTTCTTTTTGCATGTCTTCTGGATTTTGTTCAAAATGGAATTTAACTCGTTCGACATGTTTAAGGGCATCTTCGCGATTTACCGCATTGCCGGAACCCGACTGTTTAAAGTCTTTCCATAGCAAACAAACATCAAATGGTATCTTATAATCGTCGGCTTCTGTTATCTTTGCCGCAGCACCAAATAAATCACCACCAGCAAGCGTATTGAGCGAATCACCCATATCAAGCTGAACATAAAGCGATTCAGGAGACATCGTCAATACAAAACACAGACCTTGTTTTTCTGAAATATCTACGGCTCCGTGAACGCCATTCGCATCTTCTGGAGCAAGCCAGAAACCTAAATTGACATAAGGATTGCCTTGCATATTCCCTTTCTTGAATACAGCCGATCCAAACAACAAGCCATCCTCGATATGCAGGGAATCAGGAGTTTTAAAGCCTATTCCATCGTCTATATTGTAGAATAAATCTATACGCGAGTTGCCGCCATCAGCCGAGTCCGTTTCGTAGAACCATTTGCCCGCAGTCCCTGAGCCATCATCGAATCCCGTATTGACATTGGGCCATGAGCTATCGAACGCATGCACGTTTTTTTTGTACGAATCAAAACATGATTGAAAAACTTCATCTGCTTTTTTCAAAAGAGCTTTCTTTGTGGCTGCATAAATCTGGAGCGAATCCATGTTTTCTTCAATTCCATATCGCTGCAAGAACGCCTTATATTCACTGGTATAATAAACATTCCCGCTCACGCAACGCATTGTTTTGTACTCAGGAAGCGAATCCAAACCTTTATCAAGCATATCCAGTTGGTACAAATGATAATCCGATGTCCTAGCCAATGCATACGATTTTGCACAAGACTTTGTCGTATCATCCAATGTTTCCAAAGCATTCAGCGAATCCATTCTGTCGTAAAATTCGTTTAAGACATCCCTGGAAGCATCATTAACAGCGCCAATTTCTTCTAAATCGCTAAGGAAAAATAATTCTTCTGTACGACATGTATCAGAAATTACCGTGCCATTGCCCATCGTATCACGAAGAGATAGGCACTGTGCTACGATAGAATCTACAAACACCTTTTCCTTTTCATAATTCACATTCACTTTCGTTTCGTATTCTGCATAAACTTGAGCAAATTCCTTCGAATCGCTTTCAAAACCGCCACTACATAAAAACTTTTTAGGCAATGGATTATCACACGGACGTTCCCAAGAAGAAACTGTTTGGACAGAATCGACAAAATATTTTCGATAGACATTTTGCAGACACTCAAACGAAGCATTGGGCATAAATACTGATGTATCAAGAGCAGTTTGTTCAAGCAATCCCAAGAGACGAGACATCGCTTTCGTTCTCCCGTCAAACACGCTTCTTTCATCTGAATAGGAGCAATCACAGAAGTAATCCTTTACAGAAACAGCCTCGCAATCACTATTTACTGGATGAGGATCGCCCACAATGGGACCAAAGTAAGAGTAGTCGCCCAAACTGATAATATCGAAATACGTGCTCACTTTTTTAGGATCATTCGTATTTACAGAGATGCGAAGCCCTTGCAAATACGGAAGAATAGCGCCCAGTTCTGGAGCATATCGAACAAACGCATTCCAAGGATAACAGAGTTCTTTGCCTTTTTGATTTGGTCCAATCTCTGCCGGCATAAAATCAGGCAATTCGACGGCGACCAACCAACTTTCTCTCCAACCAGTCAAGGAATCCTCGCCAAGAACCAGTTCCATTTTCATTCCCGAGCCAATGTATTCAATACAAAGTCCCTGCATCATATTTCCGTCAGCGACATCAAACTGACCTGAAGAATTTTTACCTGCAAAACTAAATTCAACAGAAACTTTACTCTCTGACCAAAAAGTTCTATTACGATATTTAGCCGTCATATCTTCAAAAACAGCCGTTCCACACAAACTGCCATGGCATTTGTCAATCACATCAGCAAGTGCCATCGAATCATAATCCGTAGTTGCATTTCCAGGCCAGTCGATACGAGCTTCACGGCCATTAGAGCCCTCGGCTTTCCATACCCAAATTCCCGAAGTATTCGATCCATTATCAAAACCGGTATGTACGCGATATCCCGAAGTGCGGTTCCACATTTCAGCACTCCAATAGCAGTTATTAGCATTCAAAGAATCGGAAGAAGAATTGCCTCGGCTACACAAAACCGAGCCTGCACCCATGTTCGGCAGTTCCGTCGTACCTGCAGATGGATTACTTTGGTCGGAACAGGCTGTCCACAAAAGAAGGGCACTTATAAAAATAAAAGCATTAAGATTCGTTTTCATCCTAATTCTCCTTAATTTCATCAAGTTTCCAAGTCATCGGGAAAAATTGTAGATTCAACTGATAGATTTGATCTGCCTCGTCGATATCCGACGCAATGGCGATAATCCTTTTGCGAAAATCATCAATTTCCTTGGCAATACGCTCGTAAGCCTTCCGGTTTACGGTCAAAGTAACTCCAGAAACGCTGCGCTTGTCGGCATCAAAGCGTTCAATAGCCTCGCCACCTAGCGAAACCATTTTCTTTTGCAAAGCGTGAACGGCATACGTCATGCCATCTTTAGACGCTACGACATTCTTTTCGGTCTGGCGGTAAACGCCGTTTGAATCCTTTTTCAAGAATCCCGCCTTCGTCAAGAAATCGAGCGAAGAACTGACTTCGGCAGCAGAAATTTCGTTGCAGCACGTTTTTGCCATTTTGCCTGGAGTAGCACCCGTCATCATCGGAGCTAGTTCACGGACGACAGAATTTTTCCACCCATCAAAATATTCCACAGCTTCCTTATCGACTACGCGAACCTTGTATTCCAACGCAATCCGACGCATCTCTTTCCAAAACGGCATTTTGGATTCGTCATCTTTGGCATTGCAAAAATTCACCAAAGCTTTGAAATAAGTAGCTTCATAACCAGCAAGACCCATCGCCGAAATCATACGGGGCATTGTCACACGGCTCAAATTGCTCTTGCCCTCACTTACAAGTCGCAAATAAGTCGGCGAAGAAAAACCAGCAAGCTTCGCGAATTCCCGCCAGGAGAAGTACGAAGTCCGTTTTTGATCTTCGTAAAAATCCTTGATCAAGGGATGGTAATCTTTGTATTCTGTTATCGGTTTCATGCTATCAAATTTACACTATTTATTGATATTAATGACACAAAATATTCATTTTTAATCAAATTTTCTATTTAAATTTAAATTTTTTTTCGTATATGACACACTTAATGTCAAAAAACAAAAGAGCCGGGCAATTTCAAAAAAAAGAGATGCCCGCTCGGAGGCGGGCATGACAGCGTGAGCAGACCCAGGCAAACGACACAAAAAAAACACCATCGACATTTCGCCGACGGTGTTCGTTTTGAAAAACTGCGGAATTGAATTACTTAGCGCAACCAGTGCCGAGTGTACCTTCCAAAACAGATTCGCACTGAGCCTTCATAGCAATGGCTTCTTCGCTACCCGCCGGAAATTCAAGGCATTCGCCCAAAACGCCCGGGATATCGCACGAGACCATGTCGCCCGAGGCTGCAGTTGCAGAGCTTGAGCTAGTTTCAGAACCCGTTACAGAGCTAGAACTCGATTCAGAATCAGCGACAGCGCTAGAACTGGATTCAGTATCCGCAGAACCTGCCGGAATCTTGTCCTTGCACATGCGAAGTTCACTATTGTACATAGATTCCTTTTCAGACGTAATGCCCGAAGAAGAAACATCCATCAAGCCATCCGCAGAGCAGTAGTTGTTTCCTGAAATATCCGTGAAGTTCTTGGCGATGCATTCTGCATGTTGCAACGGATGCTGTTCAGCCTTCACGCGCAATTTTTTATCAAAAAGGAACGACTGAATCACGACAACGCTGTCCTGACCACGCCAGCCTTCGTCAAGATAAGAATAAGACCATACATTGTCTTCGGCCTTGAAATCGCAAGTCGTCTTTGTGGCAAGAGGAATCTTGTCATAAGTTCCGCCGTTTACAGCGACGCCACAAGCCTTTTGCACTGCAGCATGGACCGTTTCACGCGAATTAGTGGCAAAGTATCCCTTTTGGGTAACCGTGCCAGCAATGATCACCGTACTGCCATCGCAATACTGCACACCAACAAATTGACCATCACTGGAACTAAAATCAGAAGCACCATCAGCGATTCTGCAAATCATGCTAGCCTGATTACCCGTATAGCGGATTGTATCGAGAATTACAAGATTTTCGCCATCAATTTTATAGATAGTCTTGATCTTGGCATCGCCCTTGCTATTGCTTGCCTTGTAGGACATTTCCCAAGCATTGTCCGCAGCAGCAAAAGTGCAAGGTTCCGTTTCTGCAACGGAAGAGCTTGAAACAGTTGCAGAAGAACCAGGAACGCTTACAGACGAACTAGAATTCACGTTTGAAACACTTGAAGAACTTGTTCCAGACGGGCTAGATTCCGGAGAAGTCCCGCCAACACTGGAAGAAGACACCTGATTCACAGCATCTACGATCGGATTCGATGAAGAATCGTCTCCGCAAGCCATGAAACACATAGCTGTTGAGAGAGTAAGGCCCAAACCACACTTTTTTAAGTTCATTTCAACTCCTTATTTGTTATATATTGAGCGCAATATACAAAATAAGATAAAGAAAAACAAGAAGTAAGATGCAAAAAAAAGTCCGACTCGAATGAGCCGGAACTTTGTTCGTTTTTTACTATCAATTAAGCGTTCTTCGTGAAGTCCACGTAAGCCTTGAGCACGTCGAGGAAGACTTCGTCCGGAGTGTTGTCGCCAACGATGTGGCTGATGATCTTCGGATCGTACTTTTCGAGAACCTTGGCGGTTGATTCCTTATAGACGTTCAAGCGGTTCTTGATGACGTTCACGTCAGCGTCGTCCTTACGGCCTTCGATCTTGGCGCGGTTGAGGAGACGAGCTACGATGGTTTCTTCGTCCTTGATGTCGAGAACGAAGATGTGCTTCACGTCAACGATCGGCTTGATGAGATCGACCTGGGCAACCGTGCGAGGAATACCGTCGAGGAGGAGGGTGTCCTTTTCCGGGTTGAGCTTGTTCGTGTTCACGAGGCCTTCGACAAAGCGGCCGAAGATTTCAACGGTAGCTTCGTCCGGGACGAGGAGGCCCTTGCTGGAGTAAGAAGCGAGGAGCTTGCCGGATTCGCTGGACGGAGCAATGCCACGGAAGATGTCGCCCGTGGAGAGGTGCTTGAGAGCGGTCGTTGCAGCGAGCTTTGCGCCCACAGTGCCCTTGCCAGAACCCGGAGCACCGAAGATAAGAACAGCAGAAATCTGAGACATTGATAACCTCTTAGGTTGATTGTTAAATTTCGCGACAAATATAGAAAAACTACGACTTAATTTTCTCGCACTTGAACGAAAGCTTTCCGTTTTCGACGCCCACATAAATCGTGGAGAAATCCGTCATCGTCCCGAGCAAAAGCCCTTCGGCGATTTCGTCTTCAACCAGATTCTGGATAGAACGGCGAATGGGGCGAGCCCCCAGCGAAGCATCGTAATTGTGGTTTACAATAAATTCCTTCGCTTCCTGGTTCATTTCCAAAAGGATTCCGCGATCAGAAAGGTTCTTCTGCAAGAATCCCATCTGGATATCAACAACAGATACGAGATCATGCTTAGAGAGCGCTCGGAAGACAATCTGCTCGTCAATGCGGTTCAAAAATTCCGGTGAGAACACACGTTTGACTTCTTCGCGAATAGCGTTTTCCATGCGTTCGTAATCGTCGGTCTCGCCCATTTTGGTAAAGCCCATACCACTGCTGTGGCGGACTTCGCGAGCACCGGCGTTACTCGTCATGATGATAATCGTATTCTTGAAGTTGATTTTGCGACCGTAGCTATCCGTCAAAATTCCATCATCCAAAATCTGCAAAAGTAAGTTGTAAATGTCCGGATGGGCCTTTTCAATTTCGTCCAGAAGTACAACAGAATACGGATGCTTGCGCACCTTTTCACTCAGCTGGCCACCGCCATCTTCGAAGCCTACGTATCCCGGAGGCGCGCCAATCAAGCGGCTCACGCTGTGCTTTTCCATGTATTCGCTCATATCAATACGGATAAGCGAATCTTCACTTCCAAAAAGTTCCTTGCTCAAGACCTTCGCAAGTTCCGTTTTGCCAACACCCGTCGGGCCGAGGAACAAGAAGCTACCCATCGGTCGCTTGTTATTGCGGATTCCCGCGCGACTACGGCGAATAGACTTGACTATCGCATCGACAGCCTGATTCTGGCCTATCACGCGCTGTTTAATTTCGTCGCCCAAATGCAAAAGTTTTTGCGCTTCTTCGCCACCAAGCCTGCTGACCGGGATTCCCGTCATCTTGCTGATGACGTCACGGATAACGTTTTCATCGACAATCGGTGTTTCCGATTCTTCATTCTGGAGTTGCTTTTTGCGTTCGGCAATGCTGTTCTGCAATTCTTCTTCGCGGGCGCGGAACTTCGCCGCAGAACTATAATCCTGATTGGCAACCGCTTCCTCTTTTTTCTGGAGACATTCGCCAAGTTCGTCTTCCATGTTCTGCAAGTCCTGCGGAATCTTGATGGAATTGAGACGTACACGGGCACCCGCTTCGTCGAGAACGTCAATCGCCTTGTCCGGTAAAAAGCGTTCACTAATATAACGTTCACCCAATTCAACGGCAGCACGTACAGCATCCGGCGTGTAATGAACATTATGATGTTGTTCATACTTCGGACGAAGCCCATCAAGAATTTGTATAGAATCTTCGACAGATGGAGGATTCACAATAATCGTCTGGAAGCGGCGTTCAAGAGCCGCATCCTTCTCGATATACTTGCGATATTCGTCAAAAGTCGTGGCGCCAATACACTGGAGTTCGCCACGAGCAAGCGCCGGCTTGAAAATGTTCGATGCATCGAGACTGCCTTCGGAACCGCCTGCCCCCACAATCGTATGGAGTTCATCGATAAAGAGAATCACCGAATTGCCAACGCGCTGGAGTTCCGTAATGAGGCCCTTCACGCGCTCTTCGAATTGTCCACGATATTTCGTTCCAGCCACCATGGCCGCAACATCCAAAGTAACGACGCGCTTGTTCGCCAGCAAATCCGGAATCTTGCGCTGAACAATCTTTTGCGCAAGGCCTTCAATAATCGCGGTCTTACCCACACCCGGTTCGCCAATCAGCGCCGGGTTGTTCTTTTTGCGTCGGCAAAGAATTTGAATCAATCGTTCAATTTCAGCTTCGCGACCGATAATCGGGTCCAGCTTGCCTGCACGGGCCATAGCCGTCAAATCGCGACCGAAATGTTCCAAAATCGGCGTCTTGGAACGCGACGGAGAAGCCTGACGCGATTGCGTATAACGTTCACGAGGATCTTCATCCGATTGAGCATCGTCCATCGGCTGTCCTTCTGCCTGATGCTTGATTTGCATCAGCATATCCTGGTAATTTTCGAACGTCACATTGTACGTCGAGAGCGTCGCCGCCGCCGGAGAATCCGTCTGTTGCAGAATGGCGAGCATCAAGTGTTCCGGCCCTATGAATTGAACGCCCTCTTCCTTGGCAATCTTAGCGGCATTATAAAGCACGGCCTTGCACTGCGCCGTAAAAGTGAGAAGACCGCCACGGGCATCGCCTCCGACCGTCATAAGACCGCCGCTTGTACTGAGCGCGCGCTGGATGGTTTCACTGAGTTCCGTCAGGTTAACCTTCAACGCCTTGAGCGTTTCCGAAGCCACACCTGAATCTTCGCGGACAAGACCAAACAAAAGGTGTTCCACCGTAACGCAGTCGCTCCCTAAATTGCGGGCCGCGATACGAGCCGCCTGTAGTGCTGCTTTTGCCTTAGCTGAAAAAATACCGTTAATATCTGCCATAGTTAGGTTTTAGGTTATAAAGTTACCTACTCTACTGAATCACTCCGCCGTGCATCACGACTCTGCGTTTTGCAAAACTAGCCAATTTTTCGTCATGCGTCACAATCAAGAAAGCCTGATGGAACTTTTCGTTGAGTTCACCAAAAAGTTCGTTCAATTTCGCCGAATTCGCCTCGTCCAAGTTGCCACTCGGTTCATCCGCAAACACGAGAGACGGATTATTCATGAGCGCACGCGCAATCGCAATACGCTGGCGTTCACCGCCCGAAAGTTCACGCGGCAAGTGTTTGAGACGTTCCTTGAGGCCGACCGTTTCCAAAAGCATTTCGGCACGCTCACGGCATTCCTTTTCCGGAGTCCCGAGAATGCGGCCCGGCACGCAAACGTTTTCGAGCGCCGTAAATTCCGTAAGCAAGTGATGGAACTGGAAAACGAACCCCACATGCTTCCGATGGTACATGTCACGCTCTTCGCTACTGAACTTGCTGAGCGGCTTGCCATTGAACAAAATCTCGCCCGAAGTCGGGGTGTCCAACATTCCGACCAAATTCAAAAAAGTCGATTTACCCGAACCCGACGAACCCGTGAGCGCCACAAGCTCGCCCGCATCCATTGAAAAATTCACGCCCTTCAAAATTTCAAGTTTTTCACCCGTCTCGGAAAAAACTCTGCGAAGGTCAATTGTCTGCAACAAACTACTCATGTCTAATCGCCCCCACAGGATCCAAGCGGCTTGCTTTCCATGCCGGCAAAAGCGTTGCGGACACGCACAGAACAATGCCTATCACAAAAATCAAAACGACATCCATCAAGTGCACTGAAATCGGGAAATACGGAATCACATAAACATCGCCCGGCAGCTTGATGAAATGATAAGCCTCTTGCAACTTGCAGAGCACAAGACCAATCGTCCCGCCCACAACAGTGCCGCCCACGCCAATGAAACTGCCCATCAGCATAAACACGCGCATGATGCCAGCTTTGCTGAAGCCCATGCTGCGCAAGATGCCGATTTCCTTAGTCTTGTCAATCACGACCATGATAAGCGAACTGATGATGTTGAACGCTGCAACCAAAATAATCAAGCAAATGACCGCCGCGACAATGAACTTTTCGTAGTTCATCCACTTGAGGAGCGTGATGTTCTTGGACTTCCAATCCATCCCGTAGTACGGATAAGAGAGCCAAGTCGCCATGCTATCGACCGCCTCGCCCGCTTTCCAGTGATCCTTGATGCGGAACTGGATGCCAGTCACGGTATTGCCCATGCCAAGCAACTTCTGCAAATCCGAAACACCGACGTATGCAAGGTTGCCATCGTATTCGTAAGTGCCCGTCTCGAAGATGCCGCTCACCACGCACATCATCATCTTCGGGCCGCCCGCAGACATCGCCTCGTCCGGACTCTGGAACGTCTGCAACACGAGTTTGTCACCAACGACAACACGCAAACGCGCCGCAAGCCCAGTCCCGAGAATAATCCCCGGACGGAGTTTTCCGCTCATGTCTTCAAGACTATCGACAGAATACTCGCCCCACTTGATGTACTTGTGTATGTCCGTCACGCCTTTCGCCGTTGCCGGGTCAATGCCGTAAATGACAATGCCGTCGTTCACCTTCTTGGAGCTGATGCCCACCTTATAGACGATAAACGGAGAGGCCGCCACCACATCCGGCACGCGCTTTTGCACCTCCTGCGTGAGGCTATCGTACGGGCCAATCGGAGCACCATTGTACGCCATCAGTTCAAAGTGAGCGTCCTTCCCTATCATCTGGGCCGTGACTTCTTCTTCGAAACCGTTGACCGCCGCAAGCGCCACCACCAACGCAAACACGCCGATGGAAACACCGAGCATACTGAAAATACCAATAAGCGAAACAAAGAGACTCTTACGTTGAGCCCCCAAGTAACGCCAGGCGATGAGAAGTTCGAGCTTACTAATCATAGACGAGAGACGAGATGCTACACTTCCGGCTTCATGAGCGGGAACAGTTGCACGTCGCGGATGGTCTGCTGGTTCGTAAGGAGCATGACCATGCGGTCGATGCCGAAGCCCACGCCACCTGTAGGCGGCAAGCCGGATTCGATGGCATGCATGAAGTTTTCGTCCATCGGGTGCGTTTCGCCTTCGCCACCGCGGCCACGGCGAACCTGGTCTTCCAAAAGTTCGCGCTGACGGATCGGGTCGTTAAGTTCGGTGTAAGCGTTACCGAGTTCCCAGCCGTTTGCATACGGTTCGAACTGTTCGATAAGACCTTCAATGGTGCGGTGCTTCTTGCAAAGCGGAGTGCTTTCCGTCGGCATATCCTTGATGAAGGTGGGCTGAATGAGCTTGTCTTCTACGGTGAGCTCGAACAGTTCGAGGATACCGCGGCCGCGAGAGAATTCGCCGTCGAGATGGCCACCGAGCTCTTCCATCTTATTCTTGATTTCGTCGTCGCTCATGTCGTTGACCTTGAGACCACCGAACTTTTCGATAGCTTCGATCATGCTGTAGCGCGGCCACGGAGCCTTGAAGTCGATTTCCTTGCCCTGATACTGAATCTTCGTCGTACCGTTTGCAGCAATGCAAGCACGTTCGTAAATGTTTTCGAAGTGGACCATCATGTCGTTGTAGTCGGCATAAGCTTCGTAGAATTCGAGACCGGTAAATTCCGGGCTATGCGTACGGTCCATGCCTTCGTTGCGGAAATTCTTCGAGAATTCGAAAACCTTTTCCATGCCGCCCACGATGCAGCGCTTGAGGTAAAGTTCCGGAGCGACGCGCAAGTAAAGCGTCATGTCGCAAGCGTTGTGGTGCGTGGTAAACGGACGAGCGTTCGCGCCACCGTAAATCGGCTGGAGCGTCGGGGTTTCGACTTCGATGAATCCCTTTTCAATCAAGTATTCGCGGATAGCCTGCATAATCTTGAAACGCTTGATGAAGACTTCCTTCACATCATCGTTCAAAGCCA
>JAEEGK010021681.1_pt1 | contig 13562 bp, 9 predicted proteins | sample 8958771 | NCBI WGS metagenome assembly JAEEGK01 (sample SAMN16246547, study PRJNA631951) | gut metagenome | biome: gut microbiome; feature: rumen; material: SC-attached | host: Bos | place: Iran: Karaj | collected 2018-10 | reverse complement strand
CGTGAGCAGAATCAGCCTTGTTGCCCTCGCCCTTTGTAGGTGCATTGTATGCGATCTCTACACGATCGTAGTTGTTATCTCTGTCCATAGCGTAGTAACGGCCTGAGATTGAAGCAACTGCTCCTACGCCAAGCTCTTTCATCTTGTCCTCGAGCTGCTGAACGAAGTCGATTCCGCTCTCCGGAGGTGTGTCTCTTCCGTCGAGGAAGCAGTGAACGTAAACCTTATCAAGGCCGTTCTTTTTAGCCAGCTCAAGAAGTCCGTAGATATGTGTAATGTGGCTGTGTACGCCGCCATCTGAAACAAGGCCGTACATGTGGAGGGCTGAGCCCTTAGCCTTGCAGTTGTTGATTGCTGTCATGAGGCCTTCGTTGGTAAAGAAATCTCCGTCCTCGATTGACTTTGTGATTCTTGTAAGCTCCTGGTAAACGATGCGGCCGGCGCCCATGTTCATGTGACCGACTTCGGAGTTACCCATCTGGCCGTCAGGGAGTCCTACGGCGAGGCCTGAAGCGTAGCCCTTTACGAAGGGGTAGTCCTTCATGAGGCCGTCCATTACGGGGGTGTTGGCCATGGCGATTGCGTTGTACTCGGGGTTGTCGTTGAGTCCGTAGCCGTCGAGTACTAATAGAACTGTAGGTTTGAAACCTCTCATATTGTATATCCTCCATTTAAAAGCAATAGTATAAACATATTTTTCCTTGGATAGTATATCTCACTTCACATAGGTATGACAAGCATTTAACAAAAGCTTTATAATTGGAACGCCTTTACTGCGCCTTCACCCCGGGAGCTGTGACTACCCAAAATACTTGTTTTCGTCTCCGCGGTGCTTTTCTAAACTCAAAAAACGAGAACGACCTCATCTCATGCTTATTCGGAACACTCGGCCTTTCTCGTTTTTTTCATTAAGAAAATCATCCTACTCGTCCGAGAACTGCGCATTTTGGGTAGTCACAGCTCCCGGGGTGATGGCTCATTTTTCCAATTAAATTAATAGACGAAAAGAATGTCATTTTTACTTACTTAGGTAATAACCTGCTATCTCCAAATAATTGATACTACCATCCTCGCTGATCTGTAAATCAAACTCGGTTAGATAGAGAATTGAGGAGTCAGGGAGCTTGATTGGTTCCTTGATTGCGTTCTCGTAGTCGGTGCTGTCGCCGCCGATGTCGTAGAGGTCTTCAAGGGTTGTGGTAAGGGTTGAGAGGTCGATGGTGGTAAGGTAGGTCTCTTCAGCCCCACTATCAGCAGTTATTTCGAAGTGGGTTGGGTCGACTGGTTCTTTATCTTCGATGAGGGTACAGTCTACGCGGTAGAGCTTTTGGTAGGATGAGATGTCGAGTTCGTTGACTGTATGGTAGGCGAAGATGATCTTCTCTTGGTTCTCGACTCTGTCTTCGTAGTAATAATCGTCGGAGTCGCCGCCGAAGGCGTTGTTGGTGTCGAGGTCAGGGTGTGCGGAAAAGAGGTCGTCGACGTAGTGACGTCCTTCGAGACCGCCGTTGTTCTTGATCTGGCGGAAGGCGGATTTAGCCTGGGCGGTGAGTTTGTCCGTGGCGCCGGCAGGAGTTTCAAGGGCTTTTACGTATTGATCAACTATGCCCTTCTGTGAGAAGGTGATGGCGGCGTATACGTTGATGCCGGGTACCAGGTAGTAGACGATGACGAGTGCAAGGATAACCGGGAAAAGAAATCCTGCAATCCCGAGACCTCTTATCATTCTGAAAATGTAGTAGACCAGATAGCCTATCTCGAAGATGACTACCATGATTCCGAGATATCTTCTGGTAGTAATGCCGTACTGAGAGATTCTCATGGAAAGGCACATGATCTGGACCACAATAAATGGTATAAAGAATAAAGGCAGAATTCTCATAATCTTGTAGAAAACGCCTTCCGTGCAGCCCTGAGCCATAGTCCATATGACAATGCCGGTTGCAAACAGAGCTGTGACTATTGTGTAAGCCTCATTAGATGGGAACGTCCATGTCACTACAATCTTAAGGATATAGACATACACGATAACAGCGGCGATAGCCAGGATTCCGGTAAAGACATAACCGATAATAATCTCCGAGAATCTGGACAGCTTCTCTCCCGGTCTTGACAATCCAACCAGCAGCGCAGGATATCCCACCAGCGCCAGGATCACCAGTTCAGCAGTCAAAAAAAAGTTAAATCTTGAGATCAGAGAATCAAATACCCACAGAATGCACAAAACACCGGTAGAAACAACGCCATAGACAACCTGTGCCTTTAGAGTACCAAGAAATGCCTTTACGCTATAGCTTTCAAAGCTCTCTCCAGTCCTCTTATAGAGGAAGTACAAAGCTCCGCAGATGCACACTGCAAAATACACCCAAAGGAATCTGTTAAAGAGCTCTGAAGTTTCAAACAGACTTCTGTCCTTTGCAGTCTCTATTTCCAAAAAGCTGCTAAGTAACCCATTTATAGCTCCCATAACGCAGGAAACAAGAGTGACTATCAGATATATAAAGGACTTCTTAAACTCCTTAAGACTCCCTATCTTACCCGCACTCTTCTTATACGCATAATTACATTCACAGGCCAAAAGCCCACAGAAAACAGTCAGTGAAAAATATTCAATGAGTAAAAAGACCTTGTTGGCAGTACTGTTAAGCGTAGGATTTATTATGTCGTCCTTTAGCGCTATGCACAAACAACAGATAAATATAGAAATAATAGAAGCCGGATGCTCCCTGAAAATCCCCCTGGCAGCCTCCCTGATCTTATCAAACCATGCCATACTTTTTTCATACCTCGCAATAGATTATTTTGTTTTAATTATCCCCAGTTGACGCTGATCAGCAGAGTCCCCTCTCTCACTGTAATCTGCGCTTCTTCATCAATGATGAATTCATTGCTGACACCGATCGGAAAATCGCTTCTGATCGTTCCATCTTCCATGCCATACAAAAGACCTTTAAGCGTCACCCCATGTGACACCTCCGAGAGTGAAAACACCGACACGGTTCCTGTATTGCCCCGATGGAACCTGATGGTCTCATTCTCAGCTATCATCAGCATGGAATCCCTGTTCATGATATATCCTCTGCCGCCCTGATGCTTGATAAAAAGCAGCGTCTGAAGATTGGCCAGACTGTGATCAAAACGATTACCCCCAAGAGCACCATAGAGATAGAACTTCCTGTATCCCCTTGAAAGCCCGATCCTCACCGCACTCATGGTGTCAGTGTCATCCTTCATGACTTCCAGCTGAACTATCCTGTCCGGGTCCTGCTCAGCAATTTCCCTGATACCACTAAGGACCTCAGGTGGGGCATCCTTTGCTGAATCAAAATCTCCCACGATGAGGTCCGGTAAAATACCGAGCCTTTGTGCATAACCAAATCCCGCATCTGCTGCGATGCACAGATCACCCTCCGAAAGGTCTGGCTCCACCTCCGGAAAACTCCCTGCTGATATGATCACACACTTTGGCTCACTATCATTATTCTTCATATATTATGCTCTGATCCTGGACTCGATGGTATCGATATCCATTTCCCATTCATTTGGTCCACCCCAGTCGCCGATGATGGAATTGATGATGCTGCCATCCTCCTGCGTAATGGTGGTCTCAAGTCTGTAGTTCATCTTGGCAACCCTTGTGGACTTGCCTGATGTGATATAGCTCTTTAAATAAGTTACGTCGTACTTGGTATGCGGATATAAATTGCCATCCACAGATGCTGGCTCATAAGAGATTGAATCCCTCTGAACTCCGTTATCCTCAAAGAAGTTAGCCCAAAGAGTGATAACTCCCGCAGTCTCAGGATTCTCCTCAAAATTCAGGAACCTGTATGACCATGCTCCGGCGTCATTGTTAAGTACAATTGCCTCACGGCTGATCGGCACATATGTGGTGTTCTCCTGAGGTGTCTCCTCACCATGTAAAAAGAGATCTCTCAGTGCCAGATACTGCTCTGAAACAACGAAGCTGCGAAGCTCATCAACATTTCCTACATCAAGCTGAGTGAAGATATCAGCAAATATGCCTGATACTTCCTGGGCGTTAACGAGACAGTTCTTGAAAGAATCAAGATTCTCACTGCTTCCAACCGCTGCTTCTACCTGATTTATAAGCGCCTCGTAGGAGGCGATGTCTTCGCATTTAAGGGTAAAAGAGCTTGTTCCGGGAGCTGCAAATGAAAGGATAACGTCAGCAAGCTCCTGAGATGGAGCTTTGGAATATACTTCCAAAAGGTCTTTTACCAAAGTCTCGTACTCTGCGTAGCTGAAGGTGGCGCTTCCGCCCTCTGCCAAATATGTGCTGGCATCTGATCTGAACAGTGCATCGGCATTGTAGCTGTAGGAATCATCAAATACCCTTGAATAAGCCGCTGCAAGAAGATCAACCGCATCCTTGTTATTGTTGTCTTCCTTGAGAACTGAGGCGATGGAAACAACCGTGTTCAGGTCAGCCTGCTTGGTGTTCATAAGGTCTACGGCCTCATTTAAAACAACAGCATGATAGTTGTCTAAAAGACCCTCGTTCTCTGTGTTCTGCCATCCATCGTACAGGATCTGCTTGGCGGATTCGGAGTCGTCTATGCTAAGGAAAGCTCCTGCCATGTTGCAATATGCTGTAACTGAGTGCTTGTCGATCTTGATGGCCTCTTCATATTTGTTGATGGCAGCCTCGTAATCCTCGTTCTCAGTGTACTTGTCTCCCGCTGCGATCGCTTTGTTAACTTTGACGAACGGAAGGTGACTGTAAATCTCATATCCGCCCACGATCAAAAGAGCTGTTGCTCCCACCAGCGCTGCGATCTTGCGCATGTCGTAGCGCCTTCTGCGCCTGCGGTGGTGGTGATGGTGGTGACCGCCTACGGTTACGTTGCTGCTATAACTTTTCTCTGATTTCTTAATATTATTTATGTAAAGTGTGCTCAAAATTCTATACCTATTCCATGATTTTCAAACTAACATTGCTAAGTATAGCACAAACACCCCCGGCTCGAAATGGAAAATATTAATGAAATTTTAATATTTGACTAAAATCTTGAAAAAACGACACAATCCGCTTGTAGCCGTGGACAGAGCCCATTTTGATGAATAAAATAAGATTGTGTGATGTCAAAAAAATATCCAAACACAGTTAAAATCTATAGCAAAAAATCGGAGGTCAAAAAGATGAAGATAGCTCTTATCAACGAAAACAGCCAGGCAGCCAAGAACGAGATGATCTACAAGGCTCTCAAGAAGGTGGCAGATGCCCACGGCTTTGAAGTATTCAACTATGGAATGTACTCCGCTGACGACGAAGCTCAGCTCACATACGTTCAGAACGGCATTCTTGCCTGCGTTCTCCTTAACTCAGGTGCTGCTGACTACGTAGTAACAGGCTGCGGAACAGGTGAAGGCGCAATGCTTGCATGCAACAGCTTCCCCGGAGTTATCTGCGGACATGTAACTGATCCTCTTGATGCATATACCTTTGCACAGGTTAACGATGGTAACGCCATCGCCATGAACTTCGCCCTCAAGTCCGGCTGGGGCGCCGAGCTCAACTTAGAGTACAGCTTTGAAAAGCTCTTTTCCGAAGAAAGCGGACAGGGCTATCCAAGAGAAAGAGCTGTTCCTGAGCAGCGCAACAAGAAGATCCTCGACGAGGTAAGAAAGGTAACTGTAGTTCAGGATGTTCCTGCTATCCTTAAGAGCCTTGATCAGGACCTTGTAAAGGGAGCTTTTGCAGGCGAACACTTCCTTGAGTACTTCGATGCAAACGCCAAGGACGAGAACATCAAGAAGGCTGTTCACGAGATCCTGGGCAAATAATCAAAGACTTATAAAACAGACCATAATAACAACAAAAGACCGGAAGAAGGTTTCAATGAACACCCTCTTCCGGTTTTTTTTGTCATAAAACTCTATCTCTTATCCTTATCAATGAATTCCAGCAGTATCACTGTTATCACAAGGTACACCAAAGCCCACGCTCCAAGCCATGCCCAGCATCTCAATACGATATCGATGTCAAAGGCAAAATCCGGATTCTGATTGAGCTCACCGGTCTTCATGAGAATATCATCTCTCATATTGTTGTTTTCAATGTATCTGAAGGCCTCTAAAAGAGGCTTCTCTCCTTCAACCTCAACGTTCTGCATCTTAAGGGCGCTGTTCCACACACTTACCATCGGCAGTGAATTGTAATCACCCTGCGCACATAGCGCTGTCAGTCCCCACTTGGTTGTTGTCAGGTTCGTAAGGGGCATGACATCCTTGGGAAGATTGAAAAATGATCCCGAGAACAGAAGCTGTACAATCAGAAGGAACGGCATAATCGTCATGGCCGTCGTTGTTGTCTTGGAAAACGCCGAAACCAGGAGCGCCAGCATATCTGCGCAGAAGGTTATCATGAAAAGAGTCAGTCCAATATCCACAAGCGCCCAGGGAGTTACAAGACTAACCTCCGGAAGCTTAACCTTCATCAGAATGCACACACCAATGGTGATCACCACCTGTGCTATGCAAAGCACTGCCTGATATATCATGTGTGCAGCCACATACGAAGAAATATGAAGTCCCGATCTGTGCTCTCTCTTTAGTATCGCTCTCTCACGGCATATAACCTGGATCGAGTTAAAAAAGCCGTTCCACACACATATGCAGGCAAACGCAAATGAGCCTGTCAGCGTTCCTTCCATGGTCTTATAGAGGTTCTGTCCAACAGAGAAACATACCAGAGCCGCAATAACCGCAGCCATAGGCAGAACCTTCCAGTCATTCTGGAACAGGAACATTCTAAAGAGCTTTCCAAGATATATAAATGTCTGAGGCACTCTACCTCTGTGCCTGACCTGATAATCGCTCATACTCCGTCACCCCACCTTTTCCTTAATCAGATCTGCATACTTCTCAACAAACTCGTCTGCTCTTCCTTCTCCGCCCTCGTCCTTCTGGTTGACGGAAAGGAGGATCTCCTCCATTGAGTTTTTGCCAAAGAACTCGTAGGCCTCCTGAACAGGTCCGTACCAGGCAAGTCTTCCCGTCCTTGTGGCATCCTTTGCAAGAACAATGACATCATCAAAAAGATCTATAACTCTGTCAGGGGTATGGGTGATAACTACTACGATCTTCCCCTCATCAGCGATTTCACGAAGCTTCTCAAACAGGTTTCTGGCCACAACACCGTCCAGGCCCGAATCAGGCTCATCCAGGATGAAAAGAGATGGATCCGATATGAACTCCATGGCTATGGAAAGTCTTTTCCTCTGGCCTCCGGAGAGCTTCTCAACAAGGCTGTTTCTGACAGTCATGAGTCCGAACTGATCGAGCATGTTGGCTATGCGGTTCTCCCTCTCCATGATGGAAGCATCAGCCGACATCCTCATAAGCGCCGCATCTGTCAGGGTCATCTCAACGGTATCGTTACCTCTTATAAGATCCTGCTGAGGCACAAATCCGATATCGTATTTCATCTTGTCGTAGTCGTTGTAGACATCTGCGTTATCCAGCTTGATGCTGGCCTTGGCCTTCTCATATCCGGTTATTGCGTTGAGGTAGGTTGTCTTACCTGCACCGGAGCCACCCAGAAGCAGCACCATATGTCCCTTTGGGATTATCATGTGTATATCCTTAAGAAGGGTCTTTTTCTTAAAGAAATCAATTACGCTTCTCTCAGAAATGTTGACAGTGAGCCCCTCAGGTGCAGTCGCAAGGTTTTCGCCCAGTACCTTTGCTCCGTCCTTGGAGACCTTAACCACCTGTTTGCCGGGAACAAATTTGCCTGACATTCCCCACAGGATTGCAGTTGGAGCCTCCAGCACCAAAAATGCCACAACCCATCTTCTCTTCCTGTTAAAGACCTTAACCAGTCCTGAAAAGATCTTTATCATATAGATGATCATAGTTACATAAACTCCTGCCATTGGTACAAATGACAGCAGGATCAATCTGGAATTTGATGGAATGAAATCCATTGCTATCTGCAGAAAGTAAAAGAAAAAGGTTACGATGGTGAAAACACGGCCATCCTTTTCCTTATCTGCGCAGAGACTTAAATGATACTCTCTGGCTAATGGAATCCACGCCCATTTCATCTCAACTCCGCACTTTTTAAATATCTGGCTATATCCTATGGAAGCCAGAATGTACATGGCAAAGTAATATATGGTTTGCACATTTACGGCTAATAAGCTGCCCAGGGATTCGCTCATGATCTTCTCCTTATGCTTCTTCGGCAACGTCCTGTTTCATGACAAGGTTTATATAGTTGTATGGAATCTCGATTCCATTTTCTGCAAAGGCCTTGAATAGATTAGTATTTATCTCGTCCTTGACTACCTCGGTTCGCACCTCATGGGGATAATAAACTGTTGCACCCAGTATTACTGCGCTGTCGGTAAGTTCCAGGAAATACACCGTCCTTGAGTTGGGATCCTTCTCATCATATTGATCCTTGTTAAGTGTCAACGGGCAATCACAGATGACTTTCCTCATTATCTCTTTTGCCTTATCAATATCAGCGTTGTAGTCAATGCCGTACTTGATATCAAAGGATCTTGGCACATGATTTTCAAAGCTGTAGTTTACAATATTAGCCTGATTGGCCTTACTGTTGGGAATGATAAGACGGGTGGAATCCATTAGCTTGATCACTACGTGCCTGAGTGTCAGCTTCTCAACAATTCCTGCTCTGCCATCGTCCAGCATGATCCTGGAGCCCACATCGAAGGGCTTGTAAATACTGATCTCCAGGCCCGCGAACATGTCTTTTAACACCTCGTTGGCAGCAAGACCGACGATAGCGGCGATTACTGCGGTGGAGCCCAGCATGGACTTGGCAATTTCCTTACCGCCCATGGGGATTACAATAAAGACAACTATAAGACCAAGGACCACAGCGTTCTTCAAAAACTGAAGGGTTATGCTCTTACCCCTTTTCTTCTCGATCCTTGCGAAGATTGCTTTGTTTATCTTGAGTGAGAGCCAAAAGCCTACAATATACAGGATCACGTAAAAGATCACAATAAGCAGCAGCGTTCCGCCCAGTCCAAACATATCTGACATTGATAACTGGCTCAGCACTTCCCTCGCATATTCCGGCGACAATACATCAGAATAATTCTCCATACACTCGCTCCTTGAATTTATCGTATATACTACATTGTAGCATCGTTAAAAGAGCTATTCCATCAAAAAAACCGGGAAGAGTCATAATAACTCTTTCCCGGTGCGTTTTAATTATGATTATTTGCAAAGCTCGTAAGTATCTCTTGCGATTGCCAGTTCCTCGTTGGTAGGTACTACCATGAGAGTAACCTTGGAGTCAGGACCTGAGATGGTCTTCTCCTCGCCGCGAACCTTGTTGGCTTCCTTATCAAGGGTTGCTCCGATGAAGGAAAGTCTCTCGCAGATAAGTCCTCTTGTGAAGCCGCTATTCTCACCAACACCTGCTGTGAAGCAGATAACGTCAACGCCGCCCATAGCTGCTGTGTAGGATCCGATGTACTTAACTACTCTGTAAGCGAAGGCATCAACTGCTCTCTTAGCGCCCTCGTCGCCCTTAAGGTAAGCGTCCTCGAGGTCTCTGAAGTCTGATGAAAGGTCGTTTGAAAGACCGAATACGCCGGACTTCTTGTTGAGAAGGTTTGTAACATCAGCAACTGTTGAGTTCTCTTTCTTCATAACGAACTCAACAACTGAAGGATCGATGTCACCTGTTCTGGTTCCCATGATAAGTCCCTCAAGTGGTGTAAGACCCATGGATGTATCGATGCACTTGCCGTCCTTGACAGCTGAGATTGATGCGCCGTTTCCGAGGTGGCAAACGATGATCTTAAGGTCCTTGATGTCTTTTCCAAGGATCTGCGCTGCTCTCTTACTTACATAAGAGTGACTGGTTCCGTGGAAGCCGTATCTTCTGATGCCGTACTTCTCGTAGTATGAATATGGAAGGCCGTAAAGGTAAGCTTCCTGTGGCATTGTCTGATGGAATGCTGTGTCGAATACTGCAACCATAGGAACTCCGGGCATAACCTTCTGGCATGCTCTGATTCCAATCAGGTTAGCAGGATTGTGAAGAGGTGCAAGATCTGAAACCTCCTCGATTGCCTTAATAACTTCATCGTTGATAACAACTGACTTAGTGAACTTCTCGCCGCCGTGTACGATACGATGTCCAACAGCTCCGATCTCCTCAAGCTTAACAACGCCGTCCTCTGCATTTGTAAGAGCTTCGATGACCATCTCGATTGCCTTGTTGTGATCAGGCATAGGCTCTTCCTTGGTAATCTTGTCCTTGCCGGCAGGAGTATAAACAATACGGCTTCCGTCGATTCCGATTCTCTCGCAGAGTCCTTTGCAGATAACTGCCTCTGTTTCAGAGTCGATAAGCTGGAACTTCAGTGATGAACTTCCACAGTTGATAACAAGTATTTTCATGTAGTAACCTCTTTTCCCATTTTATTTAAAGTCAAAAAACTTCCAATAATAAATATACTTATATTATAATTTAAGGACAAGGGTAAAACTTGTACAAAAATTGGAAAAACGGGTAATTTCCTATGAAAACTATCGGAATAATAGCAGAATTTAATCCATTTCACGAAGGTCACAAGCACCTTATCGAAACCTGCAAAAAAAATCTCGGAGCTGACAGAGCCATAGTTGTCATGAGCGGAGATTTTGTACAGCGCGGAGCACCGGCCATCGTAAACAAATTCGCCAGAACAAAAATGGCGCTTAGTTGCGGTGCAGATCTTGTTCTTGAGCTTCCGGTATACTACAGCACCGGAAGTGCCGAGTACTTTGCCCAGGGTGCAGTAGCAATACTAAATGGTCTTGGATGTGTTGATTATCTGTGCTTCGGCAGCGAACATGCCGATCTTGATAAGCTTGATACCATCGCGGATATCTTAAACAGCGAACCCGGGCTCTATAAAGAGATATTGGAAAAAGAGCTGAAAGAGGGAATGCCCTATCCTGCAGCCAGTGCCAGTGCGCTCATGGCTGCTCTGAAAAATCAGTCTGTCGATAACAATATCGATGTTTACAGGCAGATCTTTTCATCACCTAACAGCATCCTTGCAATAGAATATCTGAAAGCGCTCAAAAAACAAAAGAGCAAAATAAAACCTTATACCATAGAACGCATCGGTCAGCCCTATCACAGCGATGATCTCGGCGGCGTCCCGAGTGCATCCGGCGTACGGGCCAGGATCTTTACGGCCTCAGAAAATTATACCAAAACCCATGCCAAAGAGCTTTTAAACGGCTTTATGCCCGATGGCGCCATCAGAGAAATTGCATCATATGGCGGAAGCTTTTTATCCTCCAATGATCTGTCCCAGCTCCTTCGTTACAAGCTAACTTTGGAAAAGGATAAAGGATATACAGATTATCTTGATGTCAACACTGACATCTCAAATCTCATGGTCAATAATCTTGACAGCTTTGATACTTTCAGCGATTTCTGCACGAAGCTAAAGAGCAGAAATCACGTATACACAAGGATAAGCAGATCTCTTTTGCATATCCTTCTGAACATTACCAAGGAAAACATGAACGAGTATAAGAAGGACTCTTTTACCGGCTATGCACGGGTACTGGGGCTAAATTCCGCTTCATCCGATGTTCTGGCGCGTATTCACGATTCATCTGTGATCCCTGTCATCGACAGGCCTAAATATGCCAAAAAGGCCTTAAGTCCTCTTCAAAAAAGACTTTTTGACGAAACACTCACCGCCAGCAGCATCTATAATTCTGTCTCTAAGTCCTACGAGGGTTCGGAATACAGTTTAAAACCGATAATCCTTTAATATAATTAAATTGAAGTGAACTTTTTATCGTGATAACATATATATGTATGGACACTGCTGATTGATTCACGGAGGCGTCATGGGTCTTATTAAACTTGAAAAAGGTCAGATCCTGCATAAAGCCGGTACAGATATAGTTTCTACTGTGGAAGTTCTGGTCAAGGGAAGTCTCAAAATTTCCAATCCCTACTCTTCCATCAATGCCGGTGTCGGAACTTTCATAGGCATCGTCGAACATCCGGGCAAGCCCTATAACTACACTATAGAGGCTTTAGAGGAGTCCGCCGTCTATTCGTATCCGTATGAATCCGCCGCAGATATTCCCAAAGTTGTAAAATCAAATCCTAAGATTGCTCCGATCCTGGCTTCTCAGTCAACTGATACTGCTGCGCTTGTTTGCGCTGTCTATGATCAGCAGTTTGACGATGCTGTCAAGGAATACGATCAGATCATGGCTGACTATGCAGATTATCCTGATCTGTGCATCAAGGTCGGTGAAATTGCAAAACAGTTCCCGGAGATCGATGAACTGATACCTCCTGAACGTTCCAAAAAAGTTCCCCAATGGACAATAGATTTCATTAACTCACTAAAAGAGAATGAAGCCGTACTGAAAAAGACGCTCTACCCTCTCAACATAGATATTGCCACCGGAATGGTAATGAGCACTTTCAATATCTACAACACAATTTCCGATGAAGTAGTTCTTTTAAACGAATACAGAAGGTCTCTGAAAAAGAAAGCCGCAGGTTTTATTTCTGCCATGAAAGTCATAAGAGCAAGGCTCTCTGACCAGGAAAAAGCGGCAAACGGTGAAGGCGAACCTACAGTCACTGTCGTGAATGCCCTGGCAACAATACTTTCCTATTCAGGTGTCAGTAGCGAAGTTGCTGCTATGTTTGAAGAACAGATAACAGCATTTAAGGCAAATGAAAACAGATACGATTCATCAGACGAAGCAAGAGCACTCAGAAGAAGCATCGGATCCACTTTCTATAACATTTATCTCCCGGCCTTTTTGAAGAGCCTTAGCGATGAAAATGTTCCTACAGAAGTTAAGATGTTCTTCATGTTCGGATTTGTTGATGAGGAGCTTGCAGGCGAAAAATATACCACAATCCTCTACAACATGGCCAAGGCCTATATTCCTGATCCGAAAGGAAACGTTTTTACAATATATGAATGGCTGAAGAAGATATTCATGCTGGAGGTTGAACCTTCAAGAAATGAATTCGATCAGGACTGGCCAACATATCTGCGCGATCAAAAGACAAGCGGAGCCATAAATGAAGCTCAGATGGAAGCTATGTTTGGCAATCCTCAAAAGAGGCTTGAATTTGAGATTCACAATCTCTTTTCGCTGGGCAACAGAATGACCTTTGGACGTATATCCTCTTTTGTTCCGGTCTTTGACTCTCAAAATGTCCTAAGGCCTCTGGATATGGCATATCAGACATCTGCCAGGGTCAATGAATACTTTGATATGATACGCAGCATCGATTACGGTGTATTCTGCAGACAGGCTGTTTATTCAAATACGGATATTGGTATAACACAGCTTTACTACGATGACGACATAACGCCTTATATGATACTCCTTCCAAATGTCGGAAGCCGAGCAAGCCTCTGGCAGGAAATCGACGGTAAAAACAGAAGAACCAGAGCACGTATGATAGTCTCAATCTTCAATACCGAGAACACCGAAGAAGCTATGATCAAGCTCTTTGGCGAATTCAGATGGGAAATGTGCAAGACAGCTCAAGGCGTGCA
>JAEEGK010021680.1_pt1 | contig 13562 bp, 15 predicted proteins | sample 8958771 | NCBI WGS metagenome assembly JAEEGK01 (sample SAMN16246547, study PRJNA631951) | gut metagenome | biome: gut microbiome; feature: rumen; material: SC-attached | host: Bos | place: Iran: Karaj | collected 2018-10 | reverse complement strand
GAGTTGAACTCCTGCCGCCTGAAAGCGTCCCTTTTCGGCGCTTTTTGCCCTTTTTTCTTTGCAAGGCGACAGCCTTGCCGCATCAAAAAGAACAAAAATCACTCGAAAATTGCCTGCTTGCAGGTGCTGCGCAGTTTTCGCGGAGCGAATGGGCGCGCAGGCAAGGCGAAAGCCGCAGGGAATACTTTCGTATTTTCAAGGCTTTCAACGAGGCATAGGCGTTCATGCGCCCGTGAAAACCGGCAAGGGTTCGACTCCCTTTGCCCTAAGGAGAACGGCAAATGGAATGTGTCAATATAGCTCTTCCCAAGGGAAGACTCGGAAAAACGGTTTACGATATGCTCGCCTCGGCGGGCTACGAATGCCCGGAGCTGCTCGAGGAAAACCGCCGGCTCGTCTTTGAAAACGCCTCGGCGGGCGTGCGCTATTTCTGGGTGAAGCCCTCCGACGTTTCGGTATACGTGGAGCGCGGGGCGGCGGACATGGGCGTCGCCGGCAGCGACATACTCCGGGAATACACTCCCGAGGTGTACGAGCTGCTCGACCTCGGCGTGGGCGTATGCCGCATGGCTGTCGCCGCGCCGCGGGGCTTTGAGTACCGCCCCTCCCGCCCGCTGCGCGTCGCCACGAAATTCCCCAACATCGCCTCCCGCTACTACGCCGGTCAGGGCAGGGACATAGATATAATCAAGCTCAACGGCTCGGTCGAGATCGCCCCGCTGCTCGGGCTTTCGGACGTGATAGTGGACATAGTGGAAACGGGCAAGACCCTGCGGGAAAACGGGCTGGAGGCCTTCGAGACCATAATGCCCATCAGCGCCAGGCTCATAGCGAACAAGGCGTCGTTCCAGTTCAAGAACGAAGAAATATCCGGGATACACTCCGCGCTGAAAAAAATAACGGGAGAAACGAAATGATAAAGACGGAAATACTCGGCAAGGGCGAAATAATAGCCCGCCGCGCCTCCGCGGCCCCCGACGTGAGCGCGGCGGTAAGCGAAATAATAGCCGACGTGCGAAAAAACGGCGACGAAGCCCTGCTGCGGCTGTGCGAGAGGTTCGACGGGGCAAGGCCCGACAGCCTCGAGGCAAGCGGAGCGGAGCTCGCCGCGGCGGCGGAAAAGGCCGACAAAAAGCTCGTCGGGATACTGGAAAAAGCCGCGGACAACATCCGCCGCTTCCACGCGGCCCAGCTGCGCGAGGGCTTTTCCATAGGCTTTGCCGACGGGAGCGTGATCGGGCAGCGCGTCTCGCCCGTAGAGCGCGCCGGACTGTATATACCCGGCGGAACGGCGGCCTATCCCTCCACGGTGCTCATGAACTGCATACCCGCGAAAATAGCGGGCGTGGGCGAGATAATCATGTGTTCCCCCGCCAAGAACGGGATCATAAACCCCGATATCGCGGCGGCGGCGAAGATAGCGGGCGTGGACAGGGTATTCAAGCTCGGCGGGGCCCAGGCCATAGCGGCCATGGCCTACGGCACGGAAAGCGTGCCCCGCGCGGACAAGATAACCGGCCCCGGCAACGCCTACGTCGCCGAGGCGAAGCGGCAGATCTACGGCGCGGCGGGCATAGACATGATAGCCGGCCCCAGCGAGATACTCATCGTCGCCGACTCCGGGAGCGATCCGGACAGGCTGGCGGCGGACATGCTCTCTCAGGCCGAGCACGACGCCAACGCCTCCGCCGTGCTCATCACCGACAGTCCCGAGCTTGCCCGGGCGACGGCCGAGGCGGTAGACCGCCGCCTGGCCGAGCTTCCCCGCAGGGAGATAGCGGGCGCGTCGATCGAAAACAACGGCCGCATAATCGTGGCCGACAGCATTTCCGAAGCGATCGAAGCGGCCAACGCCCTCGCGCCGGAGCATCTCGAGCTGTGCCTTGACGAGCCCTTCGAATGGCTGGACAAGGTAAAGCACGCCGGCAGCGTGTTCCTGGGACGGCACTGCCCCGAGGCCGTGGGCGACTATTGGGCCGGCGCCAACCACACCCTGCCCACCGGCGGCACCGCCCGCTTTTCAAGCGCGCTGTCCGTGGACGATTTCATGAAAAAGACGCAGTTCATTTATTATACTCCCGCCGCTCTCGACGCGGCGGCGGACGATATAGCCTATTTTGCCGAAAAGGAGGGATTGGACGGGCACGCCCGCAGCGCCCTGTCAAGACGCTCATGAGCTCTTTTCTCGACAAAAGATTTGCCTCTCTCGAGGCCTACGTCCCCGGCGAACAGCCGAAGGACGCGAAATATATAAAGCTGAACACCAACGAGTCCCCTTATCCCCCCTCGCCCGGCGTGGCGGAAGCGGCGCGCGCGGAAGCGGAAAAGCTCAATCTCTACTGCGATCCCGACTGCACCCTCCTGCGGCGCGAGGCCGCCGCCCTTTTCGGCGTGGGGGAGGAAAACGTGCTCGCCTTCAACGGCTCCGACGAGGTTTTGGAGTTCGCCTTCATGGCCTACGGGGCGAAGGTCGCCTTTCCCTCGGTAAGCTACGGCTTCTATCCCGTTTTCGCCCGTCTTTTCGGCTCGGACGCGCTGAGCGTGCCCCTGCGCGGGGATATGAGCATAGACCGGCGCGATTATCTCTCTTTGGGCCGCACCGTGGTCATAGCCAACCCCAACGCGCCCACGGGCCTCGCGCTCTCCCCCGGGCAGATAGAGGAGATAGTCCGCTCCAATGCCGGAAACGTCGTGGTCATAGACGAGGCTTACGTGGATTTCGGCGCGGAAAGCGTGATACCGCTCACGAAAAAATACGATAATCTGCTGGTGACCCGGACCTTTTCAAAATCTCATTCCCTCGCCGGCGCGAGGCTGGGCTTCGGCATAGCGGGAGAAGAGATAATACGCGATCTCAATACCATACGCAATTCCACCAATCCTTACAACGTGAACCGCATGACCCAGGCCGCCGGCGTCGCGGCCATACGCGACAACGAGCTGTACATGAGCCGCTGCCGCACCGTGGCGCTCACCAGGGACCGCACCGCCCGGGAGCTGAAAAAGGCGGGCTTTGAGCTGACCGACTCGAAAGCCAACTTCCTTTTCGTCCGCGGCGGCGGTCTGAGCGGCGAGGAGATTTATACCGGGCTGAGAAAACGCGGCGTGCTCGTGCGCTGGTTCTCCGGCGGAGCGATAAGCGACCGCGTCCGCGTATCCGTCGGCACGGAAGAACAAATGGAAGTATTTCTTGCTGAATTGAAGGAGCTGCAAAATGAGAAAAAGTGACATCGCGCGCAAGACCTCCGAGACCGACATTTCCCTTTCTCTCTGCCTTGACGGTCAGGGCAGGGGCGAGATAAACACCGGCGTCGGCTTTCTCGACCACATGCTGACCCTCTTCGCGCTGCACGGCGGCTTTGACCTTGCGGTAAGCTGCAAGGGCGATACCGACGTGGACGGACATCACAGCGCCGAGGACATAGGCATCTGCCTCGGCACGGCCTTCGCCGAGGCTCTGGGCGACAAGGTCGGCATAGCCCGCTACGGCAGCATCATCCTGCCCATGGACGAGGCGCTCGTAATGGCCGCGGCGGACATCTCGGGCCGGGGGATGCTTTGCTGCTCCGTCGATTTCCCCACCGAGAAGATAGGCGATTTCGACACCCAGCTCGTTGAAGAATTCTTCGCCGCCTTCGCCCGCTCCGGCGGAGTCACCCTGCATCTGCGCAAGCTCGACGGCAGGAATTCCCACCACATAGCCGAGGCCGTCTTCAAGGGCGCGGCAAGGGCTCTGGGCGCGGCTGCCGCCGTGACGGGCGGAAAGCTGCCGTCCACGAAGGGAGTATTATGATAATATTTCCGGCAATAGACCTGTTTGAGGGCAAGGCCGTGCGCCTGCTCCGGGGGGACTACGCGCAGATGACGGTATATTCCGACGATCCCCCCGCCGTCGCCCGCGGCTTTATCGCCGCAGGCGCGAAGCACATACACCTCGTGGATCTCGAGGGCGCCCGCAGCGGACGGGCGGAGAATTTCGATACCGTGCGGGAGATAATATCCCTCGGCCTCCGGGCCGAGGTCGGCGGCGGGATACGCACCGCCGAGACCGCCGAGCGCTATCTCGAGGCCGGCGCGGAGCGCATCATACTCGGCACCGCCGCCCTCGAGGACGAAACGCTCCTGCGCGAGCTCGTGCGGCGCCACGGGGACGCGATAGCCGTCGGCGTCGACCTGCGGGACGGCCGCGTCGCCGTCAAGGGCTGGACCAGCACCAGCGAGGTATCCGGGACCGAGTTCATGGAAAAGCTCGCGGGGCTCGGCATACGCCACGTGATATGCACCGATATTTCCCGGGACGGCGCCATGCGCGGGACCAACCGCGCTCTCTACCGCGAGCTTGCCGCGAGCTTCGATACGGACATCACCGCCTCCGGCGGCATATCGACCCCGGACGATATCCGCGCCCTGAGAGACATGGGCCTTTACGGCGCCATACTCGGCAAGGCCCTGTACACCGGGGACATAGACCTCAAGGAGGCCATCGAGGCCGCCGCAGAGAAAGGAACGCAATAATGGATATATCCGCACTGAAATTCGACGAAAAGGGCCTCATCCCCGTGATCGTCACCGATACGGAGACGAAAAGGGTGCTCACCCTCGCCTATATGAACAGGGAGAGCCTTGAGATCTCCATGAAAAAGGGCCTGTGCTGCTTCTTCAGCCGCTCCCGCGGCGAGCTTTGGCTCAAGGGCGAGACCTCCGGAAACTATCAGCACATCGTTTCCCTCACCGCCGACTGCGACGGCGACGCGCTCATCGCGGAGGTACGCAAGGACGGTCCCGCCTGCCACAAGGGCACGGACAGCTGCTTCGAGTATCCCGTTTTCGACGGGCCGGAGCCCCGCGGCTTCAGCTATGAGGGGCTCATGGAGCTCATAGCCGGCAGGAAGACCGAGAAAAAAGAGGGCTCGTATACCAGCTATCTCTTTGAAAAGGGCATTGACAAGATCCTCAAAAAGGTGGGCGAGGAGTCCACCGAGGTGATCATAGCCGGCAAGGCCGGAGACAAAAAGGACACGGTCTACGAGATAGCCGATCTTGCCTATCACGTGATGGTCCTCATGACGGAAATGGGCATTTCCCTTGACGATATCAGGCGGGAGCTCGCTTCCCGCCACGTCATAGATCACAAGGTAAAACAGGAAAAGATGACCTGATGAACGCGAAAAGCAATCTTCACACCCACAGCGTCTACTGCGACGGAAAGGACACTCCCCGCCGGCTTGTCGAGACCGCCCTCGAAAAGGGCTTCGGCACCCTCGGCTTTTCGGGCCACTCTCACACGGACTTCGACGAAAGCTGGTGCATGAGCCGGGAGAACACGCTTCTTTACCGCGGCGAGATCGCCCGGCTGAAGGAGGAGTACGCCGGGAGGATACGCATACTCTGCGGCGTGGAGCAGGACTATTATTCGGACGCGTCCCCCGCGGGCTACGACTACGTGATAGGCTCGGTGCATTACGTGATGGCCCGCGGCCTGTTCGTGCCCGTGGACGAGAGCGCCGAGCTGCAGCTGGAAAGCGCCGAAAAATACTTCTGCGGAGACATGTACGCCTTTGCCGCGGAGTACTTCCGCACCGTCGCGGACGTGGTCGACCGCACGGGAGCGGACATAATAGGCCACTTCGACCTCATAGCCAAGTTCAACGAGGGCGGACGCCTTTTCGACGAGAACGATCCGCGCTATCTGCGCCCGGCCGAGGCGGCGGCGCTGAGGCTGATAAAAACGGGACGGCCCTTCGAGCTGAATTACGGGGCCGTGGCCCGCGGCCTGCGCAGCGAGCCCTACCCCTCCGCCCCGCTGCGGCGCTTCATAGAGGCCAACGGCGGCCGCTTCATAGCCACGAGCGACTGCCACGACAGTACGCTTCTGGATTTCGGGATAGAGTAGGGATACTGAATGGAATACAGACAGGAAGATGTATATACTGCCTTTTGCGGCTCATTTCGGAGCGAAGCATTATCCAAAAGGCTGAATGTGGAAATCGTCAGGGCTATGCATATCGACCGCCGCTCGACCTTGTTCCGTGAAATTGCAGGTCGGCCGGAGGGCACCGGCGCGTGGTTTTCCTGGGCGTCTTCGGAAGCTCTGGACGTTTCCCTTATCCGGCAAATGGCCGAAACGGAAAATACGGCGCGGGTTTTTGCTTTAGCCGGAGTGGATTTTTTCGGCTTGCCCGAGAAACAGATCCACCGTAAAGAAGAAGAAAGGTGCTCCATATTCATTCGTGACGGAAAAACAAATCTTTCGGCGGACCCGCAAATCATTAAAATAGATGAGCTGAGTCTTCCCTTGTTGGACGGCTTGTTTGAACGCTCCGACGTCACGCCTCATCAGCGCGGCGTATATCGTGCCGCTTACGAAACCATTATATGTGCAGCGGATACGGCGGAGTTTAAAAGCGCGGTTTACGGATTTGTTTCTGACGGCAGCCTGTTGTCTGCCATACAGGTTTCGACGACATTCTATGAGGAGATAGATTTCAGGCAAAACAAGCTGGTCAACCCGTTCACAAGACCGGATCAACGGGGAAAAGGTTACGGAAAGGCACTCATGGAGCATGTTTTGGGATTGTTCCCCAACGAAACGGTCGTATATGAATATGACGGAGAAAACGTCCCGGCGTTAAAGCTCGCCGCCGGCTGCGGTTTTTTACCCAAGCTGAATATCGACCTTTACGAATTGGAGCTGTGATCGGTAAATCTGAAAGCGCACTCAGCCGGACGGTCCCGTGTTTTCACGGTATGAAAACGCGGGACCGTCCGTTACTTCGTCCGTTACTTCGTCAACGTTTTTTTTATTACCCCTTAATAGAACGGAAAAACTCAAAGCCGGTCAGGTCCCTTTTCCGGCGGCGGAGCGGTTGACGGAAAAAAATACGGTGATAAAATAGTATACATAATAAGGCACGAAAAAAGGAGGGAGACGCCGGATGACGAGCTCACAGGTGGAATGCTTTTTCGCCGCCGCGGAGTACAAAAGCTTTACCAAGGCCGCCCGGCATCTCTATATGACCACCGCCGCGGTCAGCAAGAATATCCAGGCTCTGGAACGGGAGCTGGACGTGACTCTTTTCTGGCGCGGCAGACACGCGCTGTCTCTCACGCCGTCGGGCGCGGTCCTGCTCGAGACCATGAAGCGCAGCCGCCTCAGCTTCTCCAGAGCCCTGGAGGAGGCCAAGTCCCTCGCCCGGGACGTAAGCGGGACCCTCAGCTTCGGCTTTCTCAAAGGGCAGATGCTGGACGACCGCATACGAAACCTGATCATGCAGTTCGAGCAAAGCTACCCCCGTGCGGAAATACGGGTGGTGTGGGAGGATTACCGCTGGCTGAACGACGCCGTGTCGGAAAACCGGCTGGATTTCGTGGAGCTGATGGAATCGGCGGTCAAGCGCAATCCCAGGGTCCATTATCTGCCCATATTGAAGCAGGACACTTTGCTGGTAATGCCGAAGTCTCATCCCTGCGCGGGCAGGGAAGGGCTGACTCTGGCGGATTTCCGGAACGATCCGTTTATCCTTCCCACCGATTCGGAGACCCTCTATTCGGACCGCATGGTCCGTTCCGCCTGTATCGCGGCGGGTTTCGAGCCGAAGATCCTTCACGCCCCCAATCTCGATACCCAGATATTCTGGGTAGAGCTGAACAAGGGGCTCGCCATAGCCAACTCCGATCACATCATGGCCAACGGACATGCCGTGACCTGCTGCAGGCTGAAGGAATTCCCCCCGGAGGATTTCGTCCTGGTATGGAACGAGGGCAACGGCAATCCTCTGGCCAGAGTATTCCTGGAGGAATGCGTGAAACTGAGCGTTACCTGAATCAACCGTTTATATAGCCTCCCTTTTCAAAACGTAAACGGCGCCGCGTTGACAAACGCGGCGCCGTTTACGCATACTGCAGTCAAGTATTTGACCGGAGGAAGCGCCATGGACGACTGGCAGAACGTGATCAGAAAGCGGGATTTTCCCATGATCGCCCGGGGAAACTGCCGCGGAAAAAGCACGGTATATCTGGACAACGCGGCTACCACACAATGCCCCCGGCCGGTGCTTTGGGCTATGGAGGATTATTGGAGCCTCCGGCACGCCAACGTCCATCGCGGCGTCTACTGTCTCAGCGTCCGCGCGACGGAGGCCCTGGAGGAGACCCGGCAGCTCACCGCCGATTTTTTGAGAGTATCGCGGGACGAGATCGTTTTCACCTCCGGCGCGACCGACTCCGCCAATATGCTGGCCGAGGCCTTTGCCCTGGGCGAGCTCAAGCGGGGAGACCTGGTGCTCGCCACGGAAATGGAGCACAATTCCAATCTGCTGCCCTGGCTGGAGGCCTGCCGCCGCACCGGCGCCGTTTTGGAGCTGGTAAAAATACGAGAAGACGGCGAGCTTGATATGGAAGACCTGTATCGCAGGCTCGAAAAAAAGCCCCGGCTGCTGGCGGTCACCGCGGTCTCCAACGTACTCGGCACCGTCAATCCCCTTTCTCAGATCGTTTCCTCGGCTCATTCCGCGGGCGCCGCCGTGGCCGTCGACGCGGCCCAGGCCATGCGCTGCGATCTCCCGGAGCTGAAATCTCCCGACTGCGATTTTCTCTTTTTCTCCGGCCATAAGCTCATGGGCCCCACGGGCATCGGCGTGCTTTACGCCAAAGCCGAATGGATCGACCGTCTGCCGCCGGTCCGTTACGGGGGCGGAATGCTTCGCGAGCTGCGTATTCCGGAGCCGGAATATGAGTCGGGCGTCGGAAAATTCGAGGCGGGGACCCTCAACCTCTCCGGTATCGCGGGGCTGGGCGCCGCGCTGGAATATCTCCAGGTCGTGGGACGCAGACGTATCGCCGCCTATGAAAGGGAGCTGCTGCGCCATGCGGAGGAGCGTCTCTCTTCGATAGACGGCCTGCGTATCCTCGGCGCTCCGAAGCGCCGCTCCGGCGTGCTGAGCTTCCTTCTGCCGCCGCTGCAGGCCTACGACGCGGCCGTGCTGCTGGATAAAAAGGGCTTCGCTCTCCGCTCCGGCCGTCACTGCGCCGACGCACTTCACGCCCGCCTGGGGATCTCCGGCTCCGTCCGTCTGTCCCCCGCTTTCTATAACACCGGTGAGGAGCTGGACCGGTTCGGCGACGCGCTCGAGCAGATCGCCGCGCTTTCCCGGACCGTGGGGGCGGGAAAGCATGGATGAGATCAGAGCGGAGCAGGAGGCCATTCTTGACGAGCTCCGTCAGATCGAAGACGATTTTACCCGCTACAGCTACCTGCTGTCTCTGGCGGCTCTGCTGCCTCCCTGCCCGGAGGACGTCCGGCAGCCCGAAAACGAGGTGAAGGGCTGTCAGTCCCACGTGTGGCTCAAAGCGCGGGAGGAACAGGGACTCTTTCGCTTTTCCGCCGACAGCGATACGTACATCATCAAGGGACTTCTGTACCTGCTGATGAACGTGCTGGACGGCAGGCCGCTCAGGGCAGCCGCCGAAGCGGAGCTGTATTTCTGGAAGGATCCCATGCTGATGGGCTCCTTCGACGACCGGCGGCAAAGGGGCATAGGCTACGCGGCCGCGTCCCTGCAAAAAAGCGCCGCCCGGCTGCTGAAAGAAAACTCCCCGACGGGCTGACGCCCGCGGGAATAACAACATCACCCAAAAGGAGGACACGCAATGAGCATTATCAAGGCATCCGACATCCGTCTGAAGGTACGTCCCGTGCTTTTAGGTCTGGAGCACAGGTACTTCTATGAGGGTCCCTGCCGCTTCGGTCAGGGCGAGGCCCTGCAGCCCGGCTTCGACAAGTTTGCCAACGAGGACCTCTTCACCATGTTCCTTGACCGGCTGAACGCTTACAAGCCCGAAGGCGTGGACGTGCTGGAGCCGATCCGCGCAGGCCGCACGGACGACTGGGAAAACACGCTGGAGATGTGGGAGAACCTGCGTCTTGCCATGGTGGACGCGGACGCGGCTTTCTTCTTTACCAACATAGGTCTGGACGATATCGTGGTGGACTTTGCCCTGCGCTTCGACACGCCCCTCATCATAGATCCGGAGAGCGCCTTCTCTCCCATCACCGATTACGCGGCCATAAAGGCCAAGGAGCCCGACAAGGAGGTCTACGCGCCGCTGTGCTGGTCCGAGACCACGAAGCTGCTGGCCGCTCTGCGGGCCAAAAAGGTGATACGCAACACCCGCATACTCCTCGTCAACCGCTTCAATTCAAACGTATCCTTCAGCAGCGTGGACACCTTTACCAACCATGAGCTCATCACCAAGCGTCTCGGGGCGCGCTTCCGCTACGTCAACGCCCACGAGCTGCTCGATCAGATGTCTCCGCTGCCCGAGGGCGGCAACCACACCACCCCCGGCCGCGTGACCCCCAACATCACCGAGGAGGAGCTCAGGGAAGCCGGGACGATGGCCGACGAGCTCATCGGCGGAGCCGAGGTGGCGGACATAAGCCGTCAGTATCTCATCAATTCCCTGGTCGCCTACCTTACCGTCCGCAAAAATCTGGACCTGCTGGAGTGCAACGGCTTCACCGCTCCGTGTCCGGATATCTGCTCAACAAGACGCATCAACGAGATGAAATTCACCTTCTGCCTGACCCATTCTCTCATGATGGAGCAGGGCATCCCCTCCTCCTGCGAGTATGACGCCGACTCCGTCCTCAGCCAGCAGGCGCTTATCGCGGTTTCCGGTCAGCGCCCCTACATGGGCAACACCACCCCCCTGCCCTACGAGGAAAAGGACGGGACCTTCATGTCCCTGGCCCGCTGGCCCTCCGACGAGGTTAAGGCGCGGCTCATCGCCGACGATCCTCACAACCTCTACGTGATGGAGCACAGCGTCGCCAACCGCTGCTACCGCAAGCCGACCGAGAAGGGCAAATACGCTCTTCGCCATTTCGCCCATGAGCAGAAGTTCGGCGCGGTACTGCGCTACGACTTCGATCAGGACGCGGGGCAGACCGTGACCATGTGCCGCTTCAGCCCCGACGGCAGCAAGCTCTTCATCGCCCGCGGCGAAGTGGTATGCGGCGACGGCTACGAGGCCAACAACTGCAACAACCTGGTGATCTTCCGCGTCAGGGATCAGATGGACTGCTACAAAAAGCAGTGCCTGGTGGGAAATCACGTTGCCCTCGTCTACGGCGACTATACCGACAGGCTCATCATGCTTGCCGAGGTCCTGGGCGCGGAGCCCCTCATATCCCTTTGAGCGCGCAGGACCGCAAAAGGGTCCTGGAGACCCTGAAAAGATATACCGCCGCGGCCGCGGCGGAAGCAAAATACATCCGCGAAAGCGATCCGCCCGAGTTCGGTTATATCAGGGCGCACCTGCGCGGCTATATATTCGGCAAATACATGCTGCCCGAGGGAGAGTGCCGCAGCGACTCCATCGCGGCGCTCACTCAGGCAAGTCTTGCAAGGATGATGAAAGTGACCCCCGAGCTTGCCGCGCAGCTCGACACCGCCCGCAGCTGCGCCGGGGCCACCTCCGCCACCGTGAAAAAGGCCCTTCTGTTCCAGGCAATGGAGCGGGATCTGAAAATAGTCCTTCCCGCCGCCGAGACCGTGGCGGCGAAGGACGTGACGGAGCTGGCAAGGCTGGTCATGCGCAGCATGGCGCGAAACCGATAAGATCGTCCGCTTCTTCCTTATCTTGACCGAAACGCATGGTCCCGAATTACGGGAACCATGCGTTTCGGCCATAATCATATAAAAATCTGTCGGAGCTGTTCAAGCTCGGCTTTGCGAAGATTTTCTTTCAGGGCAAGCATCGTCTCGGTTATTATTTTCAGTTCCTTATGGGTACGATCCGAAAGGATATCGCATGCCGTCCGCTCGAAGATCTGCTTTGACTCGCTGAGACTGTCGCAGAGCAGCTCGTCCACCGTGACTCCGAGAGCGTTAGCTATGTTTACGGCCGTCGGAAGGCTCAGCTTTGTGGCTCCCCGCTCGATGTGAGAGATATTCGACGGCTCCTGTCCGGACATTTCGGCCGGGGTCTGCTGCGTCATCAGTCCCCGGCTTTTTCTTATCCTCCTGATGCGCATGCCTGCTGCGCGATAGTCGATCTTCATACTCTCACCCCTTTATAATGTTATTGTATATCCCATTCGGATATGTTATAAATCCCATTAGGATATGCAGCAACATTTTGTTTGAGTGAGGTCATGCCTGTGAAAAGAACATCCCTGCCGATCTCCGCGGACGCCGCGCCGCCGGCCGTGCGAAATCCCGGGATCGACCTGCTTCGCATACTTGCCGGGTTTTATATCATCGTTCTGCATTCTCTCGGCCAGGGCGGGCTCCTGCAGACCGCCGCCGAGGGCGGCAGTCAGTATATGTTTTCCTGGGCAATGGAGGCCTTCGCCTTCTGCGCGGTGGATATTTTCGCGCTGATCAGCGGGTACGTCTCTTATTCCGACCGGCCGAAAAAATTTAAAATATCCGGATATCTCATGCTCTGGCTGCGGGTGGTCGTCTACGGCGTCGGGATCATGCTTATCGGCAAGCTCATCCTGCCCCAGTCGGTAGTCCGGCGCGACGTTTTCAAGATGATCTTTCCCGTTTCCAACGGCCTTTATTGGTATTTCAGCGCCTATACCGCTCTGTTTTTCTCTCTCCCCTTCCTTAACGCGGGCATAAGGGCCTGCCCGGAAAAGACTCTGAGAAAAATATTCATCGTTATTTTCGTGCTTTTCTCGGTCTATGACAACACCGCGAGGCGCTTTCACCTCGAAAACGGATATTCGTTCATCTGGCTCGCTCTCTTATATATCATGGGCGCCGCCGTAAAAAAATGCGGGCTCGGCAAAAGCCTGCATCCCGCCGTTTCCGTCGCGGGCATAGTCGTTCTCGGCGCTCTGGGCTGGCTGTGGAAGCTCTTCGGGCTCGATTTCCGCTTTTTCAACGTCAGCTTCTCCCGGGCGATGTTCATTTCCTATACCTCTCCCACGGTGCTGGGCGCGGCGCTGCTGTACCTGATCCTGTTTTCAAAAATACGCGTCGGTCACGCCGCGGGAAAAGCGATCTCCTTTGCCGCCCCCGGCGCCTTCTCCGCCTATATACTGAACTGCCACCCGTTTATATGGCAGAATTTGATGTATATGCGCTTTGCCGACCTCGCCTCCGGTCCCCTGCCGCCTATTTTTCTGTCCGTTTCCGCCTTTTCGCTTATCTTCCTGGCGGCCTCGGTCACGGCGGACAGGATACTGACCGGGCTGTTCGCTCTGCTTGGCGTACGGCGGCTTGCAGACCGTATTTCCGCCGCCGCTTCCGCCGCCGCGGAGCGCCTTGCCGGCCGGCTGCCGTAGCATGGCGGCGCCGGACACACGGAACCGCCCCCTGTGCCACGCTTCCGCGCTCTCCTGTCAAACTGCATGATCGGATCTCACAGAAATGCAAACCGGCGCTCTCCGGGGATTTTTCCTCGGGGAGCGCCGATGATTTTCTCGGTCCTTTACGGACACACAAGCTGTCCGTCCTTTACGTCCACCTTTATCACCGAGCCGGCGGACAGCTCGCTGGAAAGGATCTTCTTCGCCACCAGCGTTTCCACCTTGCTCTGCAGATACC
>JAEEGK010021678.1_pt1 | contig 13563 bp, 16 predicted proteins | sample 8958771 | NCBI WGS metagenome assembly JAEEGK01 (sample SAMN16246547, study PRJNA631951) | gut metagenome | biome: gut microbiome; feature: rumen; material: SC-attached | host: Bos | place: Iran: Karaj | collected 2018-10 | reverse complement strand
TCCTAAATGGTATAATAAGAGTAGCCCATAGAGGTATGGGTAATCTAAACGGAGGTAACCATGGCAACCTATGACATCGTATGCACTGTAGTAGGTATCATACTAATCGTAACGATTGTAATTCTATGTTTCATACTAGACAAGAAAGACAAGGCTAAGTCGTTATTGTATAAGTTGTTGCGACAGATTATGATATACGTAGATGAAGCGGAGCAGATGTTTGGGTCAGGAAAGGGTGAGGCTAAACTGGACTATGTTTTAACTAAAGTAAAGTTAGATTGTGCTACATATAAGATAAACATAACCATACCCCAAGTTGTAGACTATATAGAGCAAGTTTTAGCAACACCAAAGCAAGTTGTGAAGAGTGATACCAAACCAGCCCAAGTTGTTCAATCTAGACCCACTACACAGCCAAATTCAAGTATTACACACCAAGGAGTTTAAAGGAGGAGATTATGGAAGAGGAAGTTAAAGAAGTTGAAGAGTCAGTCACCGACAATAATGTCGGACAGTCGTCAGACAATGTCGGACAAATGTCTGACGTTGAAAAGTTACAGATAGAGATTGACAGTCTAAAGTTGCAATTACAAAAGGCGCAGTTAGAAAGGGATGAAGCCCAAAAGTTGTTTTTAAATAGCGGAAAAGAAGTAAAACCAGAGAGAGATCTAAAAAGTATTTTAGATGATGTTGAGTAAAAGGAGTGTGTCCGACAAGCGTAAGACAAATGTAAGACAATTGTCGGACAATGTAAGACATGAGTAAGACAAATGCGAAACCAAGTCCCAAACTATATGATGGTGTTCAACCTGGGCGTATAAGTTACAAGCCATTACATCATAAAGATGGCACTATCTTTGATGACGTAGACTACTTTGAATTATTGGGACGTAAATGTATAGAGTTAGATAAGAAGAATAGGAACCCCGTAGTGCCTACTGATTATGGCACATATGACCGAGACACAGTAACGGTCGCAAAAGAAGTATGCAAAGCAATAGATAATGGAGTAAGTAGAGAAGATATAAGTGATTACTTAAAGCGTTGCATAGATATTGATAAATAAGGAGATTAAAATGGCAATTGTATTAAATCCAATTACGTTGCCTGCAAGTAAGATGCTTGCAACAATGACAACATTAATTGGTGATGTAAGATTTAACGACACACTTGCACCAAGTGATTTAGTAAATGAATTGGTAGACAGTAGTCGTATTGGAAAGGTTGATTATGGTAAAGGAATTGTATACACATTCAAACTTGCACCACAACCTGTTAATGATTTAAGTGAAGAGTCAAGTGCATTCACAATAACAAAACCAAATGTAGCACAAGAAACTATCACAATTGATAACTACAAAGTTATCCCAATTTCAATGAGTGAAATTTTGAGTAGAGACAGTGCACTTAGTGGCACAACAATTAATGAATTTTTCTCATTTGTAATGAGCCTACTTGAAGACACAGCAAAGTTCTATATGTATGATGTTGTAAATGGGCTTTACCAAGGATGGGAACCAACACAAGCAACACAAACTATTTTGGTTGACCAAATTGACACAACAGGACTTACAGGAGCAGATCTTAACCAAGCACTCATTTGGAACTCAAACGAGATGGCTAAGGTAATGCGTAAGACTGTAAACAACATGAAGATTCCAAACAGTAAATATACCGATGTAGCAACATATGTAGATGCTAACACAGGCGACACCGAAAGTGTAGTTAGTGCTCTTAGAACAGATGACCTTAAACTTGTTATGAATGACAAATACTGGACAGACTTTATGGCATCAAGTTTAGCATCCCTTTACCACAGTGAAAAAATTGGTGACATGATTCCTGGAGACAAGTTTGTTCTATTACCTGAGGATGCTATGGCTGAGGGTAATGAGGATGTAATTGGTTGGTTGAGTGATAAGAAAAAATTTGCGTTTGCAGATTTCTATAGAGTAACTCTTAGTATTCTTGATCCAAGCACAACCTACCAAAACACTTTCTTGCACTTTAGTTATGGTGCAGGCGTATTCACATATGCACCTGGTGTAAAGTTTGTTGCAAATGTAATAACACAAGAACCATAATAAGAGGTTAATATGATTAAATATAAAATAGCACTTGTTAATGTGTTTTGGAGCGAAACAGAAAATAACACTCGCTATTTTATCAACAAAAATGAACAGAGCTCATACTTTGATAATTTAGCAAGCGGAAAAACAAGTCCGCTTGTTAATTATAATATGGGAAATAATATTGTAACCACAATTGTTTATAAAGACACAACTAGTAGAAGAGTTGATGAAATAGTAAAGAGTAATTATGCAATTGTTTATACCATAGATTATAATGAAGAAACTAAAGAAGAAACCATACTAAATAGGCGATACTTTTTCGCATACCCGAGACAAGATAGTGGTAGACAGATGATAGTTGATTTAGTGTTAGATGATGTGCAAACAAATTTTGTAGCACAGCAAAATTTTTTTGATCGCAAAGTTCTTATAACTCGAGCCCATTTAAATAGGTTTGTTAAAGATGGAAATAATTTTAAATTTAACATAGGAACTGAAGAATCACCATTCTATCAGATTGAAGATTTTAAGGAATGTCCAAAACGTTTAACTAAGAAGACACCATTAAAGGTTCGAGTTAGTTATGTGAGTGAGGTTCAAACGTGGTATGATGAAAACGTCTTAGGTTGGGAATATGTTTATCTTACCAACGGAACTAATTCAGAATATCAATACAAAGTGTTGGAAAGAACTAATGATGGATATTCTCAACATGATATAGATATTGATTATACTCAATACACGATCTATGGTAGTGATGAATGGGATTTTAGTCCTTCATCCCGATATAATAGAACAAGAGGTAATGAATTTACTGGTGCATTAATATGTATATGCGCACCTGTATATAAAAAAGATTCAACTAATGGCACTGAAAATACCATAATTTGTGGTGGTTGTTCGATATGCACCAAGGGTATAGAAGAATTTTTAAAATTAAATGATTATAATACTAGGGTATATTCTAGAAAGTTTTCACTTAGACCGCCATTTAGAGAAATAGGAACTTATCCATATGCACCTTATGTTGATGGAACAAATGTGCGAATTTCTAGCAGGTCGTTTCCTGCATATCCTTATCAAGATATACATGAAAATGTTGGTGGTGTAGTAAGTGGTTATCTTACAGATCCCCAAGATAATAAACATTCAATTGGTTGTTTTATAGTATATTTAGATACAATTGGTAACGGAAGTATAAGTTTTAAACAATATGACGTAGATAAACAACTTACATTTACCGCTAGTGAAATTGTTAATGGAAGTAAGGATGATATAAAATTTAATCCCAAATTACTTAGTAATCAATTTTTTGATTTAAATCTAACACATTTTTCACAAAGTTATACCTATGATTATGAAAAATTAGCAACAGACTGGTTTAATGTTACTTATGAAGAGGCACTAACACCAGACTTAACAAAAGGTTATGCTAGAATTAGTGGGGGATTATACATCCCTGATACTAGACAAAATCTTACAGGTTTAGTTATCTCGAATGACTGTTCGCTAATGGTAGCAAACGATAAGTTATCTGAAATGCTAGCAAATAATAAGAACTTCTATCTCCAACAAGCATTAAATATAGGAAAAAGCGCAATTGGTGGAGCAGTTGGCGGTGGTTTTGCTGGTATTGGAGGAATTGCTGGAAGTGTGTTAGGTTTAGGTAGTGGTATAGCAAATACATACATGAATATAGATAATATGCGCAACGCACCTGAACAAGTTAGAAACGCAAATGGAAACGTGTATTTTGCGGTAGATATTCAGCCATTCACTTTATCAATTGAAGAATATGATGCACTAGACTTTGATAAAAAAGCCTTTAATGATTATTGTTATATGTTTGGATACAAATATAATCATATGGGATTTATTCGTGATTTTGTAAACATAAGACGAAGATTTAACTATATTGAGGCTGATTTAGTTAATGTCAGAACAAATATTGCTAATGAAGAAAAAAGACGTTTAATTGAAAAATTCAAAGCAGGAATAAGATTTTGGAATACAGATTACATGGAATTTAGTTCCCAAAATGCTGAGAACGAAGTATGGGATGCACTAAGTGAGGAGGTAAATAATGAGTAGAACGGTAGAATATAATAGAAAAAGAAGAACGCTTGCTAATGAAGTAAGGAATAAAGGATATCCGTTACCAGTTTTAAGTAGTCAGTCTAAAGCAATAAAAATGAATCCGATAGGATATTATTCCCCTGATAGATCTAAATATGCACTAATTTGGACTAACTATGATTTAAATCAATGCATCTCTCGATACATTTGGGAAAACCTACCAAATGGGCTCACATCGTGGAATTTGGAACGCATGTTATACTTTCGTGGAACGTTGTGCGGATTTCAATTTGGTGGAAAAGGTTATATTTTACCTTATGTTCCTAGTCCAAAAATTAATCCTTATGGGTTACCTAGTGGAGTGAGACCAATTACATACAATGGTTTAGCAGTTGCAGGACGAGAAGACTTCTTTAGTAAAAATTTTGAGTTACCTGTAGATGCTACTGGTGATGAAACAGACGATTATAGTGCGGTATTGCTATATGATGCAATACCATATAGCGCAAGCGGACAAGCACCAAGCAGATTTTTCCTAAATCAAATTATTATAAGTGATATGGCAGACACCTTAGCAAGGGTGAACATAAACATAGTTGTATCAAACAAGAAAATTGTATTAGTGGTTAAAGATCCAAAGCAAACAGACATAGTTAGACGTGAACTTGAAATTGCATTTGGTAGTGATTCACCATTTGCTATTGTAACAAGCGAACTGGATATAAATAATGTTCAATATAGCAATGATTTTCAAGCCGATGACTTATTCAATGTGATTAAAAACTATGATGCTATTCGTTGTTTTATGAATGGAATTAGTTCTAAAGGTTTTGGAACTGAAAAGAAAGAACGTGTTTCAACTGGTGAACTTGCTGGCGGTGAAGAAGAAAAAGACCTAATCCTAGACATGGGTTATGATTTAAGAAAACTGTTCTGTGACCAATGCAACAAGAAATTTGGTTGGAATATATCTGTTAGAAAACGAGCCGATGATTATGAAAACAAAATGAAAGAATATTCAACGGAAATCAATGGAAAAGGGCTTGATGCTTTAGAAGAAACAAAGGGGGAAGACAATGGAAAGTAGTAGTTATACATTTTATTTTGAAGAAGTATTCCCATCACTTTTAGATTTTGAAACCTTTATAGGCACTTATTCTACAGTTGTAGATTTAACTAATCCAATTGATGAAGCATTTAATACATATTGCTATAATATTTTAGCAAGACATTACAATCATTGTAACATCAGATATAGCACTATGGAGGCTTTTAAAGGTGAATTTCTAAACGTTTATGATAACAAATTTGCTCAATTTAAACGTGAGCAAGAATTAGCTAAAAAGGTAAATGCTTTAACCGATGAAGACCTTGCATTTGTTCGTGATTTTGTTTCAAACTATGCTAACAATCCTAATGAAGACAACCCCCTAAATACAGACGGATTTTTAGGTTATATCAGCCAGCAAAATTATAATAAAGAAAAGGCTAATCGTCTTAGAGCATACCTAGACGCATTAAATAATGTTCCTAGTATGAACATATATAAATTTTTTAAAGCAAATAAAGACGAAGATATGGGATTCGATGATTTATTTATGAATATTCAACCAAATGTAGTTTGGTTCTATAAAAAGTGAGGTTAATTTATGAGTGAAATTTTTAATCCAAATTATAATGACTTACCTACCCAAGTTGAAGTTAATAGGCGTGATATTGAAGAATTGAAGAAGTATGCAAAAGACGCCTATACTACAATAATGGATTATGGTGATACAACGGGATACCCTATTCTTAGTGTTCCCCTTACTTCAACCACTTTACCCCAAGATACAGAGGTTGGGGCTTTTAGTGGTTTTATGATTACAAAAGATAGTGTTTTAACAAATATAATTAATGTAGATTACGAATACATTAGTGAAGTTCAAACTAAAGTAGTAAATGCAAGTTATGTTTGTTCATTAAAAGGTCCGAAAGGTGATACCGGAAGTGTTGGACCAGTTGGACCAGCTGGTCCAGTTGGTCCTGCTGGTCCAACTGGTCCAACTGGCGCTACCGGACCTCAAGGTGTTCAGGGTCCTGCCGGTCAAGACGGAACTTCTTTCCAAATCACAGGTTCTGCTAATACACCTCAAGACTTACCCTTAACTGGTTCGGTAGGGGACGCATATGCTGTCGGAACTTCTGAACCAAAAGATATTTATGTTTGGGTTACATCTCCTGATGCTGAATGGGTTAACCTTGGTTCTATGCAAGGCGCTCAAGGTCCTGAAGGACCACAGGGACCTACCGGTCCAGCCGGTCAAGATGGTCAGGACGGTCGAGATGGAACAGACGGAACAGACGGAATTACCCCTGTAATTAATGCTAGTGCTACTGTAAATGATAACGTAGGAACACCTAATGTAACGGTAACAAAAAGTGGAACAGATGCTAATCCATCATTTGAATTTGCTTTTGAAAACTTAAAAGGTGAAACTGGTGCGACTGGTCCACAAGGACCTGCTGGGGCTGATGGGGTTGACATAACTAACGTTACTTCACCAACTAATACTAAAATTATGCCTTATATCAACTCTTTAGATGTAGACTACATTATCCCACCTGTTGAGTTTGATTTGTTTAACCCTGCTTGTTTATGGGTATTTAACGGAGTTACTTACTATGACGATACTACAAACAATATTCACCGTAGATACGATGGTAAGTATTGGAAACCTAACACTTGGTTTAAAAGAACATCATCAACTTCAGGCTCATACATAAGTATTGATGGTAGTAAAGTTGTATGGTGTAACCATGAATTAGTTAGCGATTTTACCGAAAAAGCTTTCTACATCAATAATGCTGATATATATGTATTAATGCGTATTGAAAATGAACAATTAATGTGGATACAATGTAACTATACATTCGACACAAGCGGTATTACTATTAATACAGCTCTTAAGCCTAGGTTGTTTCAGGATAACGCCTCATATTATACTTTACTAATACCTATGGATAACTCTACTATTCAAGGTCTAAATGTAGCTTATTTAGAGAATACATTTGACCCTGATAACCCTGAATTATCCTTTAGCGATATTGTATTTGATAATGCTGGAACTACTCTACAACTTAACATTAATTACTTTTGGCAACCTTATGATGGTAATTTCTTAGTATACTCAGCTGGCTCTACTCAATACTTGTTAAGTTATATAGATGATGTTACTTTCAATGTAACGACATATTCATGGAGTGGTCTACCATCATTCTTTGGTAACGATAGAATTTGGTTTAATGATGGTAAGACATACTTCTCAAGAGGTTCTTCTCAATATGAGTATATCGCTTTAGGAACATGGCAGGCGGTTACATGGACTGGTAACATTACAACGTTTAATGCTGATAGTATTGGTTATATAGGTAATACTGCTGTATTATTTGATACTACAACCTATACTAAAGTAGATAATGAATATAACTGGATAGAATATACACCTAAAAAACTTAACATTTATGCGTTAAGTTATTTTTGGAGTGATGGAATTAACTACCATTATGATAGTGATGTTACTGACTTTCAAGGACATTACATTTTATTAGATGGTGTATGGCAAGAAGTTCAACATGATGGAACTATACTTAACCCAAATGGCATTTGGAGTTGTGGACCATATCTGTTGTATGGTGATAGTATGCTGTATGATAGAACAGAAAATAGGTTCGTTTATGCTAATATAGATGGAACTGGTTCTGTAGTTCAAGCAAATAAAGTTTGGCATTTTAATAACAAAACTTACTTTATTGATAACGATACTTATTATGAGATTAGTATTGATTATGATGCTGAAAATTTAACGTATGTAATTATTGATACAGAAGTAAATTATTTTGATACTACTTTTATACCTACTTATCAAAATATTTATATGTTAAATAATAACCTGTATTGCACTTATAATGATGCAACTTACAAATTAGATACTTCAAATTCAACATACGTTTGGCAACCTACTTCATCTACACCTATAATTAGATTTCCAAATTCATTACAAGTATCTAATGATGGTATTTTGTATTTCCTAACTCCTAATGTCTATAGATTTGAAAATGATACGTGGGTTAAATACGATACCTTAAATACTCCATATCCTACAACACTTATAGATGGTAAAATTTATTATGAAAACAATAAACGTTATCTAACTAAAGCTGACCTTAAGTATACAAAATAAAGAAAAGAGTGAATATTCACTCTTTTTCTTTATACACTACTATGTGAGTTATCTCATTTAGTAGTTTATTATACTTTGCACTATTTTCATAGTCCCCCTCAGCAAGTAACCGTCCTATGGCTGTAACCATACAATCACGAAGTAAATTGTATTCTTCAATTGTCATCTCGATTTTCATTCTTTATTGGCCTCCAATCGACTTTTAATTTTTTCTTTATATGCATCAAATGCTTCTTCTAAACTTCCATATAAACAACACTCAATATATGAATAGTAACCACCATCAATGTCATATTCTATTCCACTTTCAGTGATTCGTATTATTGATATTATCCCTTGTTCTAAAGTAGGATATGAATCTTCATACCTAGTATATATAAAGTATACCCTTTGACCAATTTCAAATTTGTTATCAATCATTCTTATCTCCAAAAATATAAGTGTTTTTAATAATTTCAATTCGATTTTTAAATTCTTCCTTGTTATCGTAAACAACAAAGTCGGGCGTGTCTTGTGGTTCTTCACCGTCAGCTACTATAATTTCCCAGTCATGATAACCGTCATTGACACACTTCATTCTAAAAGAATAATACTTTCCTAGTTCATCGCTAAATACGAAATTCATACTATAACAATACCCCTTTTTATTAAATAATGGTATTATTAATTCATGAAATCTATTTAAGTTTTTATCAATAACTTCATGTTGAATTTTTCTAAAATCGTTCCATTTTATTGATTTCATTCTTCATTCTCCACTTTAACGTTTACTTTACCCCACACACTATTTTTAATGATTTTGCATAGTGTAGTAATTTTTTCTAACATTTCATTATCGTCATAAAATTTTTTTAAATGAATTTCTGCAAAAGTAAATGCGTTTAATAATGTTCTAAAATTGTCATTGTCTAGTTCAAACTTAAAAATCATACTATTCACCCCTTCTTTAAAATAAAAACCCATGGCTAACGCAAAACCATGGGAAAATCGGATAGTTTAACGTCGTTGCGGACGTTATTCAATTGTTTTGCGTTATTTTATGTTTCTATTATAACATAAAAATTTTTAAATGTCAATACTATTTAATTTCTTTCTCTACTTCAATCAATGCCCTACCGCCCTCAACAATATGAGACTGAAGACATTTTAATTTTAACCCTTTATCAAATTTAGTTAGTAATTCTATTGCATCGTTATAAGATACCTCTTGCTCATTCTTTAAATCACGCTCTAACGTCTTTTGATTAAATCCTGCACACTTAAAGTGAATTTTTTTACCATCATAGTAACCATACTTCTTGGGAGCAATCGTCTTAAATAGAACTGCTTTTCCCTCGTCTTTCCATGCACCCAATTCATTTGGATCAAACTTGAATGATACTGGTGTATCTTGGTATTTTATGGAGTCTGTGTCCATGTAATAAACTTTATCAAAACCTATGCTTTCAGCGGTTGTAAGTAAATAATACCTTGCTGATGCTGTTATGGCAATCGCTATTGGTAGGTATTGATACCTATCCTCATCTAACTTATATCCGATAACCTCTTTTTTCACACTTTCAGATTCTTCATCAATAGTATATTCATAAATTTCTTCTAAACCATTCTCTGCTGTTTTTCCATAAGGTGTGTTGAGTAAAAATTTTACCACGCTTCTTCTTATTCCCTTTTCTCGATTCTTCATAGCAATAAATGTATCGGCATAATATTTAAAGAACTCAGGTTTGGTATTGAATCCATAACCCCATACGAACTCATATTCAATATTATAAAATTTTTTGATAAGTTCAAAATCCTTGTTGGCAATTACCAATTCCTCTTCATCTTCACTTTCTGATTTATATATTGTGCTACCAAACTTTCCAATACCTCCACCAATAATAGGTATATATCCATCCTTTAATATATATGATGCTCGAATGCATATTACAAAAAATTTATAGTTCATTAATTCTTCTTCAGATAAACATACAATCCCACTTCCATATGGCATGTCTATGGTAGCATACATGTATGGATACATCGAATTGCAGTCTATCATTTGAACATTTTGTATTATTCCACTTGGTTTAGAATAAACATATCCACCTTTATAGGCATCTCTAAATAAATCGTATTCACCCTTAGTTGTCTTGGGACAGACATTATCGTATAATGACAACTCTTTAAATGCACTAAAACTAATTGATGCGTTTGTTAATTTTTTCTCCAATTTGCTGGCTGTGTTTATTGCTCCAGCCTCACGTAAAATATTTTTTACTTCGGATAAATAGTTTCCCAAACCCTCTTCAACCACTCTGCAATCGTTGATACAATATTGAATTTCCACTCTATTACAGCGGTGGTAATAATCAACATCATAATCAATAGAAGTCTTTTTATGCACATTACAGTAATTTTCCCCCATCTCTTTTAATGTCATCGGTAAAAAATTCATAGAGTCTCTCAACTCTATGTTAAAAAATTTTACACTGTAAATCACATCACTCTTTTCAATTATTTTACACTTTATTCCATTCTTTAATAAATAATAATGAATATAACTGAAATCATAACGTAAATTGTGAAAATAAATTATTGAATTTTTTAACGTCTTAACAAATTCAATAAAAGAACTAATACTTTCACCATATTTTTCAAATTGCCCACTCACTATAGCCCATAAGTAAACACGTGTCTTGACTACTTTTGGTTCATTATACTCATCCAAAGCAGTTAATTTGCATGTCTCAAAATCGGCATAATAAATTTTTTTCATTACATGAACCTCTTACCAAATAATATCTCGTATTGTTTCCTTGTAGTATTCACTAATTCTTTTGCTGTCGCCCTTACTTCCTTTAGCTCCTCTCTAAAATCTTTACTTTTAGCAACTCTAATTGCATCTCTCAATTGTTTCATAACATTAAATGGTTCTGCATAAACAAAAGCAATCTCAGGAATAATAAATTTTCTAGCCAATAATGATAATGCATCACTAGATATTGAACTTAACAACCTTCTTGCTTCCTCCATGCGTATCTCATCAAAATATTCACTTCTTTCCATCGCTAATATGTAATTATCTATAAAACGTTCCGCCCTTTGTGATTTACTTGCTACATTCTTATAACTTTGTGTTTTTATCTTTATTGCCCTCTCACCTGTAATTCTCTCCACCTGTCCATTCACCAGTCGTGTTATTCCTTTCTTAAATAACTCATCATAAGTTTGAGGTTTAAACAACTTAGGCGTAAACTCACCAGGTCTTTCTCTTCTAGATGCTGATGCAAACGCTTCTTCCCAAATATGTCTTTCCTGCGCCCTCTTTTGATAATAATTATACAGTCTTCTAGGAGAACTAGTTGTTAAACCTTTACCACCTTTTCTCTGATAAGGCATATATCCCTCCATTTTAAAAAATAAAGCATGACAAAATTTTTGTCATGCTATCCCCACTCACTTGACTTTAAATTAAACTAAAAATCTAATTCATTATTCGCCTTTTTAGGCATTCTGATAGGTTTACCATCGGAGTCTAATACATTCATATAATGGATGTCAAGACTAACCTCAACTTCTTTCCCAACTAAATCCTTTGTTTTTACATTACAATATGCAAAATAGTCTCTCGCATACTTTTCACTGTAACTACCACTAACAATTTCCTTTGAACCATCTTTCTTTTCAACTTCACAGGTGAATTCTACTATCGGTGTTTTACCATCAAATCTACTTACGCCTTTCTCAATACTCTTTAATACCGCTTTCATTATTAACTCCTTACCATTTAACTAACAATAATGGTGTATCATACGACCTTGATACACCATCAACTGCTTCACAAAAGAAAAAAAATTTATCTGAGTGGGTGGTTTTAATGTCTTTTCCTTGACAAATGGTCGTATAACTATTCTATAAATATCATAAAAATTTTTTTATGTCAAACAATTTAGATCAAGTTTTAATAAATTTTTAAAAATCATGTGAACTACACTTGACTCAAATTTAATTTGATTATGTATATACCTATTTAATAATATCTCACGCCATTCAGGTCTGAACATCACAACTCCACTTACATACTTTTCATCAAATGTGTAACGCTGGTCTTTGTTTTCACCATAATCTGTCATTACATATAATTCAGATCTGTCTTTAGTTATGTTAATACGGACACTTTCTGACTGACCATGTAAACAAAACAGCAAGTGGCTTCGTTTTGCGTTGCTGGGTATTAGTAAATCGTTGGATAATTCACCTCGGAACTCGTTACGTTCTAGGCTATCTTCACCTAAAAGCACTGATAAACGCCCTGCTACACTTTGGCTGGATGCCTTTGTAAACTCTTGGTAATCTTTTGGATTGACATAGTGACCTACTAATAATGTGCCGTAGTCATCCTTGATAACTCTAATCTCTCCTAAATACATGTTGTCTAATCCTAATTTACATAGTAAAACATCGTCTAGGCGTATTGAGTTACCTAACATGTATACTTTTACGTCTTTGCGACGTGCTATAGTTTGGATAAGAGAGGAGACTTTGTAGGCTATCTTCAAATGACGAACATCTATCTCTTCAGGTATAAACTCATCTATAATAACCATTCCTATGTTGACGAAGTTGTTTCGCTTTAGATTACCAAATGAGTTAATGGAGACTAAATAGCCAGCCGTTTCACCGTTGATTTTGAATGTGCCTCCCATGACCTTATGCGACCCTTTCTCTTCTAACTCAGTCTCTCCATCGTCTAGTTCGGTTGAACCCTCAAACAATGCACTGTATAGCCGTTGCTTTCGTTTGGATTCACCATTCGACAAATACTCTTCAATAGCACTAAAGAATCGCTCCCCATGGTTTTGGGATAGAGTTTTAACGTCTTCGAGGGTCTCAACTACGTAGACAAAGCGTTGGTGTTTCTCTATAAATCCTTTTAAGGCTTGTAATACCTTCCCAAATGTCTTTCCTAATCCACGTTGACCAATGACTACTGTGATAGGCGCATTATAGCCATCTATTATACGCCAGTTGTAGAACATGCTCTTTGTCATATTTAACTCCTAATAAATAAAGGGGCATAGCCATGTGACAAGTGATGTATTGTCTTACATCTCACTCAACCCACGCCCAACTCCTCGTCGTGATTATGCATGGGGACTAAATGCCATTCTATGACTTACCCGTTTACGATCTCATTATAACATTTAGAG
>JAEEGK010021676.1_pt1 | contig 13565 bp, 9 predicted proteins | sample 8958771 | NCBI WGS metagenome assembly JAEEGK01 (sample SAMN16246547, study PRJNA631951) | gut metagenome | biome: gut microbiome; feature: rumen; material: SC-attached | host: Bos | place: Iran: Karaj | collected 2018-10 | reverse complement strand
TGATAGCGATTGGCTTTTCTGCGAGTCGGAAGGTTGCGTTTTTTTGCCGGCGGCAGGTTTCCGGAAAGGTACCGTCCTTGTTTCGGTCGGTTATATTGCAAAATATTGGTCATTGTCGCGTTATGGTGGAGGCGCTTCGGCGTTATATGACGAAAAGGGGAAATTCCGGTGTAACACTGTGGATGTTGCATTCGGCATGTTTTTCAGTAATGACGATCTCCTTCCATCCTGTCTATGGTGTTCCGGAGATGGTTTTTTCCGCTGTTACGGCTGTTCGGTCCGTTTGGTGAGGGATTTGCGATGACGGTTCCGCTCCTGAAACAGCGTGCGGATATTGAAGTTTGTGAAAATGCAATGAAAAAAAGCTGCCGGAAGGCAGCCTTTTTTATTATTTGAAGTCTAACAGCTCCACCTCGAAAACCAGCGGGGTGAATGGCGGGATCATATCCCCTGCGCCACGTTCGCCGTATGCGATGGCGGACGGAAGCACCAAAGTGGCCTTGCCGCCCCGTTTCATCATGGAGATGGCCTCATCCCATCCGGCTATGACCTGTCCCATGCCCAGTTGGAAGGTGAAGGGCTCGTTGCGGTCGTAGGAGGCGTCAAACTGGGTGCCGTCCAGGAGGGTGCCGCGGTAGTGCACCGTGCAGTTGTTCCCTTTGGTGGGGTTCGCACCCTTGCCCGCTTTGGTCTCAATGTAATAGAGTCCGGATGCGGTCGGCTCGACAGTCAGGTTATGCTCCTGAAGGTAGTTTGCAATCATCTCCTTCTCTTTGTCCTGCATCACCTGCATCTGCTCCGTGCGGAACACCTCGAACGAGCGTATGGCATGTACACATACAGTCATGCGCAACATGCTCTTTTCGTTCACGAAATCTGGAATATTACCATAGTTGTAGGTCTCAAAGTATTGCTTGGCCGGAATGATGAATGTGGCGGAGTCGCCTTCGTGCATCATCTGCAGCCCCTCAAAGAAATCCCCTTGGAATTTCGGAGCCTGAACCATTGTCTGTAATTCAGGGATGCTCTCCAGCACGGAATCATTATCGTTGCGTATTTCCAGCGACATTGCAATCACATCCCCAGTCTGCGCCTTTTGCGCATCTTCGTTCTGGATGTGGAAACGGTAGCGCAGACCGTTTTCGGTCTTCTTGTACCCTTTGTAGTCGTTGCATGCGGTCATGACTATTGCCGCCAGGCCTAAAACGGCGATTTGAAGTTTTCTCATCGTTATTTAAGATTAGGCGTTATTCAATAACAGGAGCCGGAGCCGGAGCCGGTGCCGGTTGCGGACGTACAATGTTCGGCAACACCTCGATGTCAGCCACGATTGTGGAGAAGGGAGGGACAGGGATGTAAGGGTTGATTCTGTCACCGAAGGCGATTTTGTAAGGCATGATGAGCGTAGCCTTTCCGCCGCGCTTCATTTTGCTGAGCCCCTCGTTAAGTCCGGGGAACATTTGCCCCACAATGCAATACAGCGGGGTTTTGCCATCGGAGGAGTCAAAGACGGTGTCGTTTGCAAGCTTGAAGGTGTAGAGTATGCTTACAGAGTCGCCTGCCACAAGGTCATTGCCTTTTCCGGCCTTGGTCTCGATGTAGTACAGGCCCGATTCGGTGGGTTCCGCTGTCAGGTTGTGGCTGGACATGTAGCTCTTTATCTCTTCGGTCTTTTCCGAATCAATTTCCGTAGCACTGCGGATCTTGTTCATTTTGATTGTGAAGAAAAGCATTGTGGTGTCCTGGATGAAGGGCGGCAGTGACGGCATTCCCGATTTGAGAAGGAAGGAGTCTGCTTTGAAGGCGAAAACCGCCTCGTCCCCTTCGTGCATCATGCGGTAGGCGTCGGAAAGGTCGCCGGGGAAAAGCTGTTCCTGCAACTTTTCAATCACATCCTGTTCGCTGAAAACCATGGAGTCGTTGTCCGTACGGTAGGAGAGGGTCATGAACATGTAGTCGCCTATGTTGGCGGTACGCGCATCCTGGTTCTGTGAGATGAATTTGTAGTACATCCCATCTTTTGTCTGCTGGAAATCCTTGAGGCGTTTCTCCTTGCAGGAGGTGCCCAGGACTGTAAGGCCGCAAAGGGCCATTGTGATGATGAAAAATCTTTTCATGTTGTAATTTAATTAATGTAATGTTTATTCAAAAATGATTTGCAAAAGTAGTCAAAATTGCAATATGGAAGCCGCTTCCTGACGGATTTATTTCGGGGAGTCAGTCTGTTTGTATATTAAATAGTAATATATTGTTATTTAATAACTTCTATATAATATACCAAAGTGGCGAATCCTGGTATGCCCGCTCCGTCCCCGATGCTGCCGTATGCAAGGTGTGAAGGCAGGATAAGCCGGGCTTTGGCTCCGTGCCTCATGTGCTGCAGCGCCTCCTGCAGGCCGACCGGTTCGTCCGAACGGCCGATGACGAGGCCTTTTATGTCATCCTCTCCGGAATCGAAGACGGTTGTTCCGTCTATCAGGGTGATCCGGCAGCGCATCATCACATTATCCCCCTTTTTCAGTGGAGCGCCATGACCCTCATCAAGTATCTCATAGTAATAGCCTGCAGGGTCAACCTTCATGTTCCAACCATATCTGTCAATCAGCAGGCGTATGTTGGTGGCCTCATTCCGGACAATGTCGCGGTTGACACCGACCAGATACTCTTCGTCAGGCGGTGTGCCGGCGGAGGTCGGGGCTTCATTGCGGGATTGCCGGCATCCGCAGGCAAGCAGCATGGCAAGCGGAATCAGAAGGCGTATGCTCCGGCGCATAGCGGACAAAGTTTGTCAGGATATTTGGGCAGTGCCTCCAGAAAGCGTCTTATTGTCTCCTCCATGGTGTCGAACGATTCCCCTCCGGCGGCATTCTTGTGGCCTCCGCCGTTGAAGTGCGCCCTCGCAAATTCATTGACATCAAAATCCCCTTTGGAACGGAAGGAGATGCGGGTTCGTCCGTCACGCTCCGAAAAGAAGGCGGTGAAGCGCACCGGCTTCATCGAAAGGCCATAGTTCACTATGCCTTCGGTGTCCCCCTGCCGGTAGTTGAAGCGTTTCAGGTCCTCTTTGGTCAGGTATATGTAGGAGGTCGCGTATTCCGGCAGGAGGTGCAGTCTTTCGCTCAGGCTGAAACCTAACAGCCTCACCCTGTTTTCGGAATAGGTGTCGTAGATGTTGCGGTGTATGCGCTCCCCGTTGATTTTCATGGCAATGAGTTTCCCGGCCGTCTCGTGGGTGGAGGGATTGTCGCAGCTGTAGCTGAAGCTTCCGGTGTCGGTCATGATGCCGGCATAGAGACATTCCGCCATCTCCCTGGTGATCTTGTCACCGTCGTTCCGGTAATGGGCGATGAATTGGTAAACCAGTTCACATGTGGATGATGTCTCATCCGTGACGGAATAGACGAAGTCGAACTGGTCTTCCGGCGCGATATGATGGTCTATCAGTGCCTTGAATGCTTTTGACTTTTCCAGTGGGATTTGCAGGTCCTGCACCCGCTTGCTCTGGTTGAAGTCCAGACAAAAGATGAGTCCGGCCTTAAGCACTTTTTCAGCGCAGTATTCCGGTTCCAGATCGGCGCGGTGAACCTTGCCTATTCCTGGCATCCATTGCAGAAAGTCGGGAAAGGCGTTTGGGGAGAGGATTTCGCAGGAGTGTCCGTATTGTTCCAAATACATCGAAAGAGCCAGGGCGGAACCTAATGCATCCCCGTCCGGATTGTGGTGGATGAGGATTACCACCTCCCTGTTCTGTTCCAGCTGCCTTCGCAGGTTTTGCAGTTGTTCTTTTTGAAGTGGGTCCATATTGTTCACATTACCATTCCACATTGTCAAAGCGGGCGTCAATAAGGATTTCCCCCTTCCGGTTCATGATGCCCCATTTCCCGTTGATTTTGAATCCGGCGCGTCCGTTTTGGAAGTCGGTCACAGCTTCGTAGGCGAAGGGGATCTCAAGGCTGCCCTTGGTGTCCAGAAAACCCCACAGCCCTTCGCTGCATGCGGCCACCAGCCCTTCCCGGACAGGATGCAGCTGGTTGTAGTCGCAGCGGATGCAGCTTTTGCCGGTGGAGTCGATCATGCCCCATCGTCCGTTCTGCAGGATCAGCGCATAGCCGTTCTCATACGAGGAGGCCTCTTCAAGAACGCAAGGGGTTTCCAGTATCCCCTTTTTGTTAAGATAGCCCCATTTGCCGTCGTATTTTACAGCCACATGGCTGCAGGATACTGCCTTCATGGCATCGTATACCGGTGGGATGGCAAATTCCCCCTCCATATTGACCATGCCCCAGCGTCCGTTGTCGCTGACCGCAAAAAGTTTGTTGATGTCACTCACCTTCGGGGTGACCAATGGGGGAGGAGTCTCCACCACCTGCACCACTGACGCTGGCACACGTGTGCCGGCAGGAGCCCGTTCAATCTTTTTGTCTTTTAGGGAAATGTCTTCTTGTAAAACAACTTGGCCGGCAATGCATCCGCAACCAAGGAGTGTCGCAAGCGTCAAAAAAAACCTTTTCATACGATATCTATAATATAGATGTGATACAATCTGCAAAAATAACGTAAAAAGGAATATCCTGCGCAGTTTTGGGCAAAAAAATCTTTGTCATATAATAAAAGCCGCCTATATCACGTTATTTTTTATTAGCCTTGCCAAAATTCAAGCGAATGAACACACAAGAAACCAAGAGCAATTTCCGGTGGGTAATCTGCGCCATGCTCTTCGCAGCAACCACCATCAACTATCTTGACCGTCAGGTGTTGAGCCTGACCTTTGAGGAATTTATCAGGCCGGAGTTCCATTGGACTGACGCGCATTACGGCACCATCACCGCCTTTTTCTCCCTATGTTACGCCTTCTTCATGCTTTTTGCGGGGCGGATTATCGACTGGCTCGGCACCAGAAAGGGCTACATGTGGGCGATTGTGGTGTGGAGCGCGGGCGCATGTGCGCACGCATTGTGCGGCAGGCTGACGGGCGTTCTTACAGGGTTCGGCTCCGCCACTGCGATGCTGCAGGCCACAGGCGATGCGGCCGTGCTGGTCTCCACCGTTTCGATGTGGGCTTTTCTGGCGGCGCGATGCGTGCTTGCCTTCGGCGAGGCGGGCAACTTTCCGGCTGCAATCAAGGTGACGGCGGAATACTTCCCGAAAAAGGACCGCGCCTTTGCAACCTCGGTGTTCAATTCCGGCGCCTCAATCGGCGCACTGATAGCACCGCTTACAATTCCGCCGCTTGCCAAGCATTTCGGATGGGAGTGGGCCTTCGTGATCATCGGTGCGCTTGGTTTCCTTTGGGCGGGGATATGGCTCTTCCTGTATGACGGGCCGCACCGCTCCCGGTTTGTGAACAGGGCCGAACTTGAATATATCGAATCTGACAGCACGGCGGAGGCTCCGGCTGAAAAGTCTGGGGAGCCAGCACCGTCCAAGGTCTCCTTGTGGAGATGCTTCCGCTACCGCCAGACATGGAGCCTGATTGTGGGCAAGGGACTGACGGACGGCGTATGGTGGTTCTTCCTCTTCTGGACCCCAAGCTACCTGAAGGCGCAGTTCGACATCAACACCTCCGACCCGATGGGGATGATGCTCATCTTCACACTGTATGCCATCGTGATGCTTTCGCTGGTCGGCGGCAAGCTGCCCACCTGGATCATCCGTCGGACCGGCTGGGACCCGTACCGCTCGCGGATGCGGGCCATGCTGATGTTCGCCTTTTTCCCGCTGTGCGTGCTTCTGGCGCAGCCGCTGGGGCAGTATTCCCCATGGTGGCCGGTTGTGCTTATCGGTATCGGTTGTGCGGCGCACCAGAGCTGGAGCGCGAACATCTTCTCCACCACCGGCGACATGTTCCCGAAGAGCTGGATTGCCACGGTGACCGGCATCGGAGGCATGGCGGGCGGCATCGGCAGCTTCTTCATACAGAAGGGGGCCGGCAACCTCTTCACCTACGCCGATCAGGTCCAGATGCATTTTCTCGGATACGTGGGGAAGAGTGCCGGATACGAGATCGCCTTCATCTGCTGCTCCGTCGCCTATCTGGTGGCGTGGATTATCATGAAGGCGCTGGTGCCTTCCTACAAACCAATAACGGATGCGGAATAGTCATTGAAAAAATCATATGTCATGAAGCCTTTTATCCACGAAGACTACCTGCTGGTGACGGAGACGGCCCGCCGCCTGTACCACGAATATGCGGAGCAGATGCCGGTTATCGACTACCATTGCCATCTCTCCCCGAAGGAGATTTCGGAAGACCGCCGTTGGGACAACATGACGCAGCTCTGGCTGGGCGGCGACCACTACAAGTGGCGGCAGATGCGCGCAAACGGGGTGGCGGAGAGGTATTGCACCGGCGACGCCCCCGACTATGACAAGTTCCTGAAATATGCGGAGACAATGGACTACCTGCTGCGCAGTCCGCTTTTCGATTGGACGCAATTGGAGCTCGCCCGCTATTTCGGCATTTATGACCGCTTTTGCTCCAAATCGGCCCCGGCCATCTGGGAGAAATGCAATGCGCAGCTGGCACAGCCCGGTTTTTCGGCCCGTCAGCTGATGGAGCGTTCCAATGTGCGGGTGGTCTGCACCACGGACGACCCCGTTGACAGTTTGGAATATCACCGGAATATCGCCGCTTCCGGCTTCGGTGTGAAGGTGTTGCCGACCTGGCGGAGTGATATGGCCGCCAAGGTGTGGGAGCCTCACTCCTGGAACCGCTGGGTGAACCGGCTCTCCGAAGCGGCTGGGATGGAGATAGATTATTGGGAAGACTTCCTGGAGGCTCTTGAGATACGCCGCCGCCACTTCAAGGAGCATGGCTGTCTGCTCTCCGATTACGGTGTGACTGAAATTGTCGCCGAACCCTACTCCGGGGAGGAGCTTTGCCGTATCTTCGAGAAAATACGCAGTATGAAGTATCTCGACCCTGTTGAAGTCCGGAAGTTCCAGACAGCATGGCTGTATGAGGGGCTTGCGGCGGACGCGGATGCCGGATGGACGGCGCAGATCCATTTCGGCTGTATGCGGAACAATAATATCCGCATGTACCGTGAGGTTGGGGCCGACAGCGGTTTCGACAGCATAGGGGAGTACCATGCGGCTGTAGCGCTCAACCGGCTTTTCAGCTGGCTGGATTCGGAGGGGCGGCTGCCAAAGTGCATTCTATATGCGATCAATCCCAACCAGTGGGAGATGTTGGGCTCGCTTATCGGCAATTTCCAGCAGGGACCGGTGCCGTCACATCTGCAGCTTGGCGCAGCATGGTGGTTCAACGACCACCGCGACGGCATGATCCGTCATTTGGAGGTGCTTTCACAGACTGGTGTGCTGGGCCGCTTCATCGGCATGCTGACTGATTCGCGCTCTTTTGTGAGCTATGCGCGCCACGAATATTTCCGCCGCATCCTCTGCGGCAAGCTGGGGGAGGAAATGGAGAGGGACCTCATTCCTTCAGATATCGAATGGGTCGGCGGCATAGTGCGTGACATTTGTTACAATAATGCAGAACGCTACCTTTTCGGTACATTACATTAATTATTTATGCCTATGAAAAGGCTTTGCAGGGTTTGGATCTGTTTTTTGTGTGTCGTGCTGCCTGCATTCCAGCTTCCGGCACAGTCGGAGCTGCAGGAGGCTTTTGCGAATCCGCCGCAATCGGCGTCTCCGAGGGTGTGGTGGCACTGGATGAACGGTAACATCTCGCCGGAGGGAATCCGCAAGGACCTTCTTTGGATGCATTCGGCGGGCATAGCCGGTTTCCACCTGTTCGATGCCGGTCTGGAGACCCCGCAGGTGGTGCCGGAACGGATTGCCTTCATGACCCCTGCCTGGAATGAGGCCTTCAGGCTTGCGTTGCATCTTGCCGATTCCCTTGGGATGGAGGTGAGTGTGGCCTCGTCGCCGGGCTGGAGCGCGACCGGCGGGCCGTGGGTTCCGGAGGAGGAGTCCATGAAGACGCTTAACTGGAAAACGATAGATGTGGAGGGCGGCAGACGCTTCAAGGGGGCGTTGCCGGAACCTGACAGCGTGGCCGGAAAATACCTCAACCATGTGCTGAACCGGCATATTCCGGAGCAGTATAGGTTTTACAGGGACTTGTATGTGATTGCGGTGAAGGTTCCTGATGCGGACCGTTCGATGGAGGAGCTTGGTGTGCGGATTACAGCCAGCGACGGCTCTGATCTTCATGCCCTGCACGACGGTGACATGATGAGTCGCTGCACGGTGCAGCCGGACAGCACGGGGAGGGCGTGGATCCTCTTTGAGTTTCCGGAAAGGCAGACAGTAAAGGCAATCATGCAGGGGTTTGACGACGACTGGGCGAACCGGCGCATGCGCCGTTGGGAGTACAGCGATGATGGAGTGCATTTCCATACCCTTGCGGAATATTCGCCGAACACACATATTCCGTTCCTCACCTTTTCCGTCCCGGAGACAAAGGCACGGTTCTTCAGGGTGCTCTCCTGTCAGGAGGGGCAGCCACTGACACATAACGAGCTGCGTCTTTATCCCTTTTCGCGTGTGAACATGGATACGGAGAAGGCGGGCTTCTTCACTGACGCTCCGTTGCGGGACGGCTTCCCCACACCCACAGGCTCGGATGCGGTGCCGTTACGGGATGTGTTGGATATCACCTCCAATTACAGGAACGGCGTGCTTCGTTGGAATGTGCCGTCCGGACGCTGGCGCATTTACCGTGTCGGCTACACGTTGCGCGGACGGCGCAACGGTCCGGCATCGCCGGAGGCGACAGGCCTTGAGGTGGATAAGATGAATCCGCAGGCTGTCGCGCACTATTACCAAAACTATTTCGGCCTGCTGGACGAGGCCGGAGGTGGAGCCATGGGCAAGGTGGTCTCAAATCTGATGATCGACAGTTACGAGGCTGGCTGCCAGACATGGACGGATGCCATGCCGCAGGAGTTTGAACGGCGCCGTGGCTACAGCATGATGCCATGGATGCCCGCACTATTCGGGCAGGTGGTGGAGAGTGCAGGGGAGACCGACCGTTTTTTGCAGGACTGGCGTCAGACAATCGGGGAGATGATGGTTGAATATCATTATGATGCGGTTGATACGCTGCTTGCGCGTTACGGGATGGGGCGTTACACCGAGTCCCATGAGGGCGGAAGGCATTTCGTTGCGGACGGCATGGATGTGAAGCGTCACGCGGAGGTGCCGATGTCGGCTTTCTGGGTGACAGACGCATATGAAATCGATCCGCTGTATGAGGCTGATATACGGGAATCCGCTTCTGTGGCGCATATCTGCGGGCAGAATTTGTGTGCTGCCGAATCCTTCACCACGGACGGGCTTGGCAGATATCCGGACGGCAGGCTGCGGGCGTGGTCCTTCCACCCCGGCAACCTCAAACCCCATGCGGATGCCGCCATGGCATGCGGCCTGAACCGTTTTGTTATCCACTGTTCGCCACACCAGCCGTCGGACAGCATTGTGCCCGGCCTTTCGCTCGGACGTTTCGGACAGTGGTTTGACCGGCATGAGACTTGGGCTGGCGATGCGGGCCTCTGGACAGGTTATCTCTCCCGCAGCTGCGCCCTGCTTTCTCTGGGAAGGTTTGTGGCGGACATTGCCGTGTATTACGGTGAGACCAACAACCTCACGGCCCGTTTCCAAAATGAGCGTGCGGCTGTGCCGGAAGGCTATGCGTTCGATTTTGTGAACAAAAGCATGCTGTTGGAGCTGTTGGAGCCTGCCGACAGCGGTCTGGTCACCGCTTCGGGGATGTGTTACAGGGCGTTGCTTGTAGATAGTTCGGTGCAGTTTGTCTCCATGCCGGTGTTGCGTCGGCTTGCTCTCTTTGCCGATGCGGGTCTGCTCTTGGCGGCCAATCCGCCAGCCGGATGTGTGAACCTGAAATATGACCCGCACGAATTCGACAGCCTTGTCCGCGCAGTATGGCATTCCGGAAGGGACAATGTGGTTTCTCCTGAAATGTTGGATGTGGCTTTGCACCGGCGCGGCTGTGTGCAGGATGTCGTTTTCAGGACGGATTCAACGGATGGTCTCCGCTTTGTCCACAGGCATCTGGCGGATGGTGAGCTTTACTGGGTCACCAATACTTTCCCGCAGGCCCGCGAGGTGACGGTGTCGTTCCGCGTGGCGGGAAAAAGGCCGTTGCTTCTCCATGCTGAAACTGGTGGGATGGAGGAGGCCTCCTATGTGATAAGGGAGGGACGCACGCTGGTACGCCTGCGCTTTGTACCGGACGATGCGCTGTTCGTATGGTTCGGTGAGGAGGCGAATACCGATTCGCTCTCTGTTCCGCAGGATGTTTGCCGGACGCTGCAGGACTTGACTGGCGGCAGGTGGCGGATTCTTTTACAGAAAGGAGTCGGCGCACCCGATTCTCTTGAGACAGACACGCTTTTCCCGCTAAACTGTTCGGATGAGCCTGACATACGCTTTTTTTCCGGTACGGTCAGTTATAACATGACGTTCAAGTGGCATGACGATGGGGCGGGTGACAGCCTGCTCTGTCTGGATTTGGGTGAGGTGTGCCATCTGGCACGGGTGTTTCTCAACGGTGAGGATATCGGCTGCTGCTGGAAGGCGCCTTACCGGCTGCTGTTGTCCGGCAGGCTCCGTGAGGGAACCAACACTCTAGAAATCCGTGTCACCAATACTTGGGCAAACCGCCTTACCGGTGACTCGAAGCCTGATGCCGCCACGGGAACCACCCGCACAACCTATCCCTATTTCACGCCTGACCTGCCGTTGGACCGCTCCGGCCTTATCGGCCCTGTGAGGATCCTAAGCATTCCGCCTCATTGTAAATCCCGATGCTTTCCAACCAGCCGGTGACCTTCCGCATGTCGAAGGGCTTTTCGCCGTATAGGTAGTGGTTTTTGAAATTGTCCTCCCCGACGGAGTATTCGATCAGGTACATTCCCTTGTCCGCCTTTTTTCCGATGTGGGTGAGCAGGGTGCGGCCGTTGGCCTCCGTCCTGTATTTTCCTGACCAGACCTTTTTGCCGCTTTCAATGTCGGTGATTGTGACCTTGCCGGAGGCCTCCTCCCGCGTGTCGTTGATTATGACCAACGGATAGAGGCCCGTGCTGTCTTCGTCCAGCATCATGGCGCAGACATCCCGCTGCACGTTGCGGATAAAGTAATAGGCCAGCTTCTTGCCGAAATAGTAGTCCACCACTGCGTCGGAGATGATGGGCCATCCGTCCTTGACGTTCCACCAGATGAGGCCGTTCTTCTCCACAAACTTGCCTCCGCGCCATTTCTCCACAAAATATTTCATCGCCTCGGCCTGCACAAGCTGCGAACCCAGGACAAAATCCTCCAGAGTGTCGGGAATGTAGCCGAACAGCAGGTTCACCTGGTTAATCATCAGGTCGTTGCGTTTCGGTATGTAGCCCCACGCCTCGTAGCGGCGGGTCGCCTTGGTGAGCCAGTCGCGGTTCCAGCGGTGTGTGGCACGATCCTCCCATGGATAGACGTTTGCCGGCTCCATCATGAGCTTGAGGCTGGAGAGGTTCGGGCAGCCGTGGTAGCCCATTTCGCTGGCGAACAGGCATTTCGCATCCTTATAGAAGGGCTCCTTGTAGTATCCGCGCGGCCCCCAGATGTGGTTTTCAGGCAGTTTGCTCCAGTCGCCAAGGGCGAACACTGCCGGAGTGTAGTATGGCGAGCTGGGCAGGTAGGGGCGGAGCGGGTCGAACTCGTAAATCACCTTTTTGAGCAGCACACGCGAGATGTAGTCGTCGTTAGGGTCCAGCTTGTATTGCGGCGGCCAGCGGAAGATGTAGGTCTGGTCGTTCTCGTTGTTGCCGCTCCAGAGGGCGAGCGAGGGGTGGCTGCGCAGCTTGCGTACCACCGATATCGCCTCCTCCTCCATCAGGTCGATGAAGAGCTGCCGTTGCGAAGGGGAGGCGCAGGCCATGCCGAAGTCCTGCCAAACCATGATGCCGTTCTCGTCGCATAGGTCAAAAAAGCGGTGGTCCTCATACACATTTCCGCCCCAGCAGCGCAGCATGTTGCAGTTCAGGTCAACCGCCAATGCGACGGTCGAATCCAGCAGCTCCGCATCGCGTGAATGCAGTCCGTCCAGCGGGGTCCAGTTCGCCCCCTTGATGAAGACAGGCTCCCCGTTCACATAAAAGCGGAATCGTCCCGGGTTCTCCTTGGATTCGTGGATTTCGCTGCGGTCCAGCATGATGGTGCGGAACCCGAAGCGGCGGGCATCCCGGCAGAGCAGTTTGCCGGACTCGTCGGTCAGTTCGATGACGGCATCATAAAGGGCGGCTTCGCCCATGCCGCGCGGCCACCAGAAGTCCACATTGCGGCAGGTGTCAAGGATGGCGATCACATTCTGGGTGAGCGGTTCGGTGCGGCTGAAGCAGGTTTTGCCGTTTCGTTTCAGCTTGAAGGTGGCTTTGGCATGGTCGAGCAGGTCGAATGGGACATCGGCCTGGAAGTGGGCGTAGAAACGTCCGGTGCGGTTCGGCACGTCCACATCGAGCGTCATCCAGTGGATGTCGGTGAAATGGGCGGGCGGCAGGATGCGGAGCGAAACGTCGCGCCACAGTCCCGCACTGACGGTGCGCGGCATTATGTCCCAGCCGTAGCCGCTGCAGGCCTTGCGCACGAACAGCGCCTCCGGAGCCTTCTTTGAAAAATAGGATTCCGGCTCCGCAGCACCGATGCTGAGGGTGCCGAGCATATATTTCTGCCCCTCGATGACGGAGGAGCGCAGTATGACCTGCAGCAGGTTGTCGCCCTGCCGCAACTGCCCGGTTATGTCAAAATCGTAGTCGATCATCATGTTGTGCGCCGAACCGACATGCTTGCCGTTCAGCCAGATTTCGGCAAAGCAGTCGATGCCGCCGAAATGCAGCAGGCAGGTCTCCCCCTCGTGCATCGGTGGGGCGAAAAAGTGGCGGCTGTAGCACCACTGGTAGGCCTCGTAGGGGCGGAGGTCATACACGTTGCTCCCGATGCGCGGGTCTTTGATCAGCCCGGCCTTCATCAGGTCAATCTCCACATTGCCCGGCACAGTGGCGGGGATGGTCTTGTATTTCACGGCGGACATCTCTTCCGGCGAACAGACCGCCTTCTGCGGCTGTTTCCAGTAGCTGAGTTCCCATTGTCCGTTGAGGTAAAGGTTCACATCCTGCGCCATGCCGCAGGCGGCTGCAAGCAGCAGGAGTGGAAGCAAGGTTTTCCGTATGTTTTTCATTATGTAACTGTTTTATCGTATTTTTTTGTATTTGTAAACGTAGGGGATATAGCCGCTGTATGGGGAGCTCACGGATAATGGAAGTCCATTGGTGTCGTATGTATATTCAAAATGACATAAATTGTCATAAGTCATATTATTGGTTGAAAACATGCGGGCAGGACTCTCATGAAAATTTCCCAGTCCCGGAATTGGAAGGAACGGAAGTCCGTCCAGATTCAGAAAGGGGCGGGGATGGTTGTCGTATTCAAATACCATGGTGTCGAAAAAGTATTCTCCGGTGGGTGTTCCTACCAAGTTTGTGGAAGCGCGTCTGGCGATTATTTTTACCACGTTGCCTCTTTTGTCATATTTCAGG
>JAEEGK010021675.1_pt1 | contig 13565 bp, 9 predicted proteins | sample 8958771 | NCBI WGS metagenome assembly JAEEGK01 (sample SAMN16246547, study PRJNA631951) | gut metagenome | biome: gut microbiome; feature: rumen; material: SC-attached | host: Bos | place: Iran: Karaj | collected 2018-10 | reverse complement strand
TACGTCGTTCAGCAATGTATTATTCCTTCGCTATGGAAAATGAATACGGCTTGTCCTCGGGGGCGGTGCCGCGGGTGGTGACTGGCTCTGCGGACATCGAGTAAACTATCTTGGCTCCATTTGTCAAGTCGCTGTGCTTGAAGTAGTTCCTGGTCCAGTTCTTGCCATTGAGCTTGATTCCTCCAATGTAGAAGTTATCCTTTGAGTTCTCAGGAGCGTTCAAGACAATCTGTTTGCCGTCCGGAAGGGTCACCGTCGCTTTCTTGAACAGGGGAGTGCCGATCGCATACTCATCACTGGCAGGACAGACAGGGTAGAATCCAAGGGCGGAGAACACATACCAAGCCGATGTCTGGCCATTGTCCTCGTCGCCGCAATATCCGTCGAAGTTGGCGTTATAAAGTTTGCCCATCGCCTCGCGGATGTGCTGCTGGGCCTTCCAAGGCTGTCCGCCCCAGTCATACATGTAGAGCATGTGCTGGATAGGCTGGTTGCCATGGGCGTAGTTGCCCATATTCATCACCTGCATCTCACGGATCTCATGGATCGGGAAGCCATAGTAGCTGTCATCGAAGATCGGAGGGATTGTGAATATGCTATCCAGCATGGCGACATATTCATCATCCCCGCCCATCAGGTCGATGAGACCTTGCGGATCGTGGAAGACGCTCCAGGAGTAATGGAGGCTGTTGCCCTCGGTGAAATTGCCACCCCATTTGAGCGGGCTGAACGGACGTTCGAAGGTTCCGTCAAGCTTCTTCCCGACCATCAGCTTGTACTCCGGGTCATAGAGATTCTTGTAGTTCATCGCCGCCTTGGCGTAAGGGGCGAGCTCCTCCTCGCTCTTTCCGAGCGCCTTGCCGAAGGTGTAAATGCACCAATCGTCGTAGGCATATTCCAAGGTTCTCGCGGCATTCTCCTTGATTTCCACATCACAAGGCACATAGCCCAGGCTGTCATAATACTCCCAACCTAGCCTTCCGGTCGAGGAAATCGTTGGATGGACGGCGTGCGCTCCGTGGGTCACGGCCTTCCAGAGCTCCTCCGCGTCGTAATCACGGAGCCCTTTTATGTAAGCTCCAGCCACAACTGAGGCGGAGTTGTTGCCAACCATGCAGCCCCTGTGCCCAGGACTTGCCCACTCAGGAAGGAAACCGCTCTCTTTCCAGGTGTTGACCAGGCCCTCCTGCATCTTCACTTCCTGGTCGGGATAGACCAGGTCGAGCAGGGGGAAGAGGCTTCTGAACGTGTCCCAGAAGCCGGTGTCTCCGAAAAGATAACCATCGTGGATTTTCCCATCGTAGGGGCTGTAGTGGATCCGTTTGCCATGGATGTCCACCTCGGACAGGTCTCTCGGGAAAAGGACTGAGCGGTACAGGCATGAATAGAAGGTCCTGACATTGTCGATGTCCGGATCCTCGACCTTGATCCTTCCCAGAACCTCGTTCCAGCGGGCCCTGCCGGCAGCGACCACATCGTCAAAAGATTTGCCCTTCAATTCTCCGAGGTTCGTTTCGGCCTGCTTCTGGCTTATGAAGGAAGAAGCTACGGCGAGACCTACCTGCTGGCCCTTCGTGGTCTTGAACCCCACCATCGCTATGGAACCGTCAATTGTAACCGTCTCGAAAGGGGTGGTGGAGAGCACCACGAACCAGTTCTTGAAATCCTCGGTCACTCCACCATGGTTGTAAACGGAATATCCACTAATCGTATTCGTCTCCTTGTCCACCTCGACGACACCATCCTTGAACGCGTCCACGACGAGGTATGACATTTCCTTCTCGGGGTATGTCAGCCTGAACAGGGCAGCCCTCTCGGTCGGGGCCAACTCCGCCGTCACATCGTGTTCGGCGAGATAGACACTATAATAATAAGGTTTCACGGTCTCCGCCTTGTGGGAGAACCAGCTCTGGCGGCCCTCCTCGTCATAGATGGGACCCGTCGTGACCGGCATGATTGAGAATGAACCATAGTCGTTGATCCAGGGACTCGGCTGATGAGTTTGTTTCAGTCCCCTGATCTTTGTCGCTGAATATGTGTAAGTCCATCCGTCCCTGTTCCTTCCGGTTTGCGGAGTCCAGAAGTGGGTGCCCCATGGGAGGGCTATAGCGGGATAGGTGTTGCCCGTGGAGAGCTCGTAGGATGAGGCGGTTCCGGTCAAGGGATTGACATAATCGACCGGATCGGACATGGTCACCTCACCGTTGTTCTCACATGACGAGAAGAAGGCGAGCAGAGCGGCGCAAAGCACCAGCGGGTAAAGTATCTTTTTCATTGGTTTTTGAGTTATTTTTTCCATCTGAATATAGCGCAGTCACCTTCCTCAAGATGATACTCGCCGTCTTTGACTGAGGCAGCCTTGCCATTCCTGCCGATTTGTTTGACAGGAACAGTGAAACCGATCTCATAATCAACCGCTTCTTTGAGGCTGCGGTTGACAATCATCAGGTACTGCCACTCGCCATTCTCAAGCAAGGACACGACAGTCCCTTTTCCTTTGGTGTCGAGGGTTTTAACCTGGGAAGGGAGTTCCTCAAGAGGGGAGACACCTGGAGGGAGAGTCTCACCGGTGTGCTTGACACTCAGCACTTTAGCTCCAAGGAATACTTCCGCTCTCGCTTGGATCTCCTTGTTCATTTCCTTCACGAGTCCGTACACCTGGGTCTTCTGGCCAGTCTCGCTGACCGGGGCGTTGTTGAAATCCCATATTCCTGGAGTCGGGCACCAGTAGGTGAAGTATTGAAGCCCTTGGGCCCCATAGGCCAGGTCAGTGTAGAGTTGAAGTCGCATCGAGCTCATTGTGGCGACGGGGTAGGGGAAATGGGCCGTGGAAAGGGTGAAAGCCCAAAAGGGAACTCCCGCTGCCTCGGCCTCTTTAGAAACCACTTCCAAGTTGCTCCACCAGCTTTCCCGGACTCCTTCCACAGTCACAGGGTAATAGTCGAAAGAAAGCATCGGCAGGCCGACTTCTTCGACAAAGCGATGGACATATTCAGGATAGGTGCAACCGAGGATGTTGTCCGGGGCGTAATTGGGGAATAGGTTCAGGTAGATCGGATGAGTGTCGTCCACCGACCGTATCCGTTTCGCCCAAGTCGCCAGATTGGGGAAGTCCGCCGCCGCGGGTTCATCCCTGAGGAAATAACCGAACAGTGCGGGATGATCCTTGACTTTCTTTACGATCTCTTCCGGGTCTGAGCCGAGCTGGGTGCATGTGAACATGATTTTCACTCCTGTCTTCTGACCGAGGTCAAGAGCTTTCATGGCGTCTTTGAGATCTGTCAGATGGGAGAAATTAATGGTAAAACCAGCGTCCGCAAGGTCGCGGTAAGTTTCCTCTGAGGCGTATTCCGCCGGAATGCTGTACCAAGCCAGGATCGGGATTTTATTGCTGCTTCCCTTCGATCCGGAACAAGCCGTCATCAATGCCCAAATAGCGGCAATCGCCACGCTTAATTTAAGGAATCTCATGATTATCTGTGTGTTATAATTACTTTATCCTGAATATCACTTCGTCCCCGGGAGCTAGTCTGAACTGCCGGGGATTCTTTCCTATCTTGACATACTTCCCGTCCCTGTCCACCTGGGATGCGTTCGCGCTGAACGAGACTGTCATCGTCACACTCTCTTCAATGCTGGTGCTGACAAACATGACGAACCGCTTGTCTCCTTTTGAGATTTGGCTGACAAGGAGTCTGCCCCCACCGGTGTCAAGTGAAGCTATCCCTTTGGGAAGGCTCTTAAGGGGAGTGAAACCGACTTCATCGACCTTCGAGCCCACAAAGACTCCAGCCCTTGATTGCAGCTCGTGGTTCAGGGCTTTTACTTTCTCGTACATCACCGTGCGCTTACCATCGTTGGTGATAGGTCCGTCATGGTAGTGGAAGTCGCTCCCGGGGCCTGGAGTCCAGTAAGTGAAATACTGCAGTCCAGCCGCTCCGTATGCCAGGTTAGTGTACATCTCAAGTCTCAGATCCTGGAGGCGAGGCATGGGATAATGCCAGTGCGGAACACACATAGCGAAGGCCCAGAAGGGGAGGTTGTGCTTGTTCGCCTCGTCCCTGATAATCTCCAGATTCTCATACCATTCCTCATGGAGTCCGTCATTCTTGACAGGATAATGGTCAAAAGACAGGAGAGGGAGGGAAACTTCAGAAATAAAGCGCTGAACATAGTCCCTATAGTCCTTGGCTCCGATAGTAGGGCAGTCGATGGCGTTAGGAAACAGGTTAAGGTACAGGGGATGGTCAGGATCACCTTTCTCTATTGTCCGGGCCCAGCTTGCCAAATCCGGGAAATCTCCGCACCAGGGTTCGTCTCTAAGGAAATAACCCCACAGGGCAGGATGGTCTTTGACCAGGGCTGCCGTGCTGTCGGGTTTTGATCGCAGTTCATTGCAATTAAACAGGATTTTCACACCAGTCTGTTCTCCGAGCTCAAGGGCTTTCATGGCATCGGACAGATGACCCATGAAAGAGAAATTGACATTGAATCCGGCCTCCGCAAGTTCTTGGAAACGACTGAGCGTGAATTCGTTGGATGGCATGCTATGCCATGCGAGAATAGGCAGGACCTCGCCTTCGGCGGTCACACTCTCGGCTGAGGTCTCGTATTCCACGGCTATCCATGCGAAAGTCCATCCGTTGAGGCTCGGGGTTTTGATAATATAGTCGCATCCGTCTTTTTCCGCTGTCAGGACAATGTCCTTAGCTCCCTGGCTTTTCCAGATGAACCTGGGATCGGCACCGATATTCCCTGGTCTCAGCCGGAGGGTGTAACTGTCTTCCTTGGATATGCTGCAGTTCATTAAAGCGACAGAGCGTAGCCTTCCCCGGGTGTCGGCTCTAGGGACGAGGGCGACTTGCGCCATACTCTCGAGAGTGGCGGGCAGAGTCTCAAATGAGGCCAAGTCGAAAGCTCTCGTCAGGGCGAGCCTGAAAGCGCCGTTGTAGTCCGCAGAGCCGATCAGTTGAGGTGAGAAAGAGTGTACTTTGACTATTCTTCTGCCATTCTTGGAGCAGAAGACCATCCTCGACATAGCGTCGCTGTAGCGTGTTCCAGAGCTCATGGCTGGATCGTCATACCCCATTGCGTCTCCAAGCGGAGCCGGGCACACTTCGTAGCCATCAAGAAGCCCTTTAGCCTCTATTCTTTGCCATGCATCGGCATCCATTACGACCCCATGCCCGGCAAGGATGTCCCGAAGCTCCTCATCGGTCATTCCTCTGACTCCATTCCCATCCAGCATAATTACCTTACTGAAAGGATCTTCCGGAGCGAACGGCATGCCGAGAGCCGCGAGCTCATAGACATCCCTGCTCAACGAGTTGTCCACATTCCAAGCCCACTGGTCCTCTCCTTGCTCCACATTACGGATCACCTGGTTTGGACTCAGGTACGGGTCGATTCCGGAGGGCATGGTCCCTCGGTTGAAGTCGGCGTATTCCTTGGCGAAAGGCTTGACCTCAGAGAGGGCCTTGAAATAATGGCTTGAGTACCAAGACATTGGCTCTTGGTTGCCACAGATGATCGCATAGCTCATCTGGGTCGCTCCCATCGCAAGGTAGTAGAGGGTCTCTAAGCAGATGCTCTGAGGAGACTTGCCAGTCGCTTTATGTAGATAACCCTCGATCTCTGGAGCGATCTCAGTTATTCCAGGCTCCAGACGCCTTATCTGACGGGAGAGTTCAAGGCCTTTCTCAAGCATTCCCCTCGGGGAGTGGTCATTGTAGTAACCGTGACCGGGCCGTGAAACAGGTGTAAGGTCGGTCTCTTCTTTCATGGCCTTGAACATAGGGTTCCAGTCCCAGCCTTCCATGAGATTCCTGTGGAAACTGGTGTGCTGCAGTCCAATACGGGTTTCCGGTGAAGCTTTGTGAACCCCTCTTGAGATCGCTCTGACAACTCCAGCAAGGCTTTCCTGTCCGAATGCTATCCATTTTCTCCTGACATCCCCTCCATCCTGGTTGGCCAGCAGGGCCCGCACAAGAGATTCCCTGTTGAAGGAATAACCATATTCCTTGTTGAACAAGTCTATGCAAGTGTCGCAGTAGCATCCCATCGGGGCGGGAGAGTGGCTGACGAGCCGAAGGTCGTCGTCAAGGTAGATGCTTCTGGGCTTAACCTTCTCGACATAAGGCACAAAGGCTTTCTCCATAGCCTCGAGATAGGCTGGCTGACGAGGGCAGTTGACACTATGAGTCTTCTCTCCATTTGGCCCGACCATGGTGCCCCAGTGGATTGTGGTATCGGGATAAGAACCGTCAGAATGGCCGAGGGCGACCACCTGGAGTGAAGGTATTATCCCAATAGCCCTTAACTTTTCCGCCATGTCCTCCATCCTGGCCGCAGAGGCGGCATGTATGGCTTCCGGTCCGGTAGCCGGCCCCTCACCGCAGAACCAGACTTCATCGCAGAAATCGTATTCTTTGAATGCCTGGATTAATCGGGATGACAGCTCGGGATCGTTGTGGTGGGCTGGCCAAAGGCGGATCATCATCCGGAAATCCGATTCTTCCCGGCTGGTGGGCGCACCGCCGCCGCAGGAGATGACTGAAGCGACCAGGGCTGCCATAGTCATCAGTCTCAAAGATACTTTGATAGAGGACTTCATGAGAAACATCTTTTATGTCAACTGATCCATGGAATATTCACTCCTTCGTTCAATCTGGTGACTCCAAGGTCGTTACAGTCTTTGTAGAAGCGGTCTTCCTCTGCTTTGAAATTTTCCTCGGAGGCCCATTCGCCTCGCTTGGACATCATTTTGTAGAACCGCCAGCTCAGATTGGCGGCCCTGACATGGTCCTTGTCCTTACCTTCCGCCGCATTGATGGCCTCTTGCCAAAGGGTGTCCAGTCTTTTAAGGTCCTCATCGCTGATGAGGTCGGCGAATATGTCGGCGCAGTTCTGCACAAGGATGAAATGCCTCCCGGAGTCGGCGATAATCTTGTGCATGTAGTCGAAATATTCCCTGACTTTCTTAGCGCCCGCACCATAGTATGCGCCCATGAAACCATCGACCAGCTCATCAGTGTCGAGGCTCGTATCCCATAGAAGCCGGGAAAGGACATACGCCCTGAGCTCGCCGAACTCTCCGCTCACACCGCCTTGGTACATTCCCTGCTCGAAGACCCCCTTCACTCCGTTCTCCTTGAAGAAGTTGATGTTGTCCTTGAGAATGTAGAAGTTAGGAAATGGGCATAAATACTGGGCGAAATTGGTGGTGTAGTCCCAGATGTAGATCCTGTCGCAGATCTCGCCCCACCGCTCAATGAAACTCTTGGTGTTGGCATTGTTGGGGCATTCTCTGATAGTGTGGCCGTTGCAGCCTCCGGTGCAGAAACGGACAATCACGTTGTCCCTCGGCTTGACGTGCTTGGGAGGGGTGACTGAATACTGGTAGGCTAGCAAGTCCACAGCGACATCGGGCCTCGTTACCTTGATCGAGTCAGCGATCCTGTTGACAAAGCGCAGAAGCGGTCCCATAGGGGAACCTTCCTCGTCTATAATAGCCTTGCAAGTCTCACAGGTACAATAACTTCCAATCACAAAACTATCATTTTGGGAGACCGACACGATCTTGGCGTCGGGTTTCTCCGCAAGCCATTGCCTGACCTTTCCGAGAGCGATATTGAACACGTCCTCGTTTGTCATGCAAAGCTGGCTGTAAAGGTGCTTGGCCGTTCGGGTGCCCTCTATCTCAGAGAAATATTCCGGATGTGACTCGAAATACTCCGCAGGTGGGACAAGAGCCTCGAATGTGTGGACAAAATGAGGCCCGGCGTAGAACACACCGCCCCCCCATTCGCGAGGCAGTTGTCCCGCGAGATTGCCGTTGCGGTGGAGCTTAGTGCTGATCTCCTTGTCCCAAACGGCAGACCAGTAAGTGTCCCTGTACTCGAAAACAGGCTTGACGACCTTGTCAATACGGGGTATTGTGAGGTTTTTTGTATGTGGAACCGTCTCAGTGTCAGAGGCGTAGAACTCGCATCCAAGAAGGCGGAGAAACTCGAAAGCCCCATAAAGAGTCCCTCTTCCGAAATTCTCCCCATTCCCTGTCACGAATACATCCTTACCTTCAAATAGGATGGCGTATCCCTCGCCTCCAAGAGTGTCCCTGACTGCTTTAACCCTTGGAGTGTCCCTTCGGGTTGTTCCAAGAATAATCTCCCTGGACTTTGAGGGGCTGTCATCGGTAATCACCGCGGGACTCTTGCCACAGATTAATCCAAAGTACTTGGAAAGCTGCTCCGCGGCGGTCTTGTCCGCCGGCTTGGCGTCTTTCGACAAAACTATCGTGAACTCCGGAGCGCCTTTTCTGATAACCCGGACATCTTTCGGGGTGGCCTGACAAAGGATCAGCCCAAGTAACCCGCTGATAATAAGGACTATCCTTTTCATAACTAGGTTATTTGTTATTTCAACATAGCTGCCCTGAATGCTTCGATCTTCTCTTTGGATATCCCCACGTAGCTTGTGAGGTAGTCCTCGAACTTGTCTCTGAGGGTGTCCCCGTCACGACCGAGAATGTAGGTCACCATGTTCTTATAGGCGTTGGGATCGTTGCGGCGGCGACGGCCATAAGTTGAGAATGAGGTCAGCTCATATTCTTTAGAGAGGGATAACTCTGAAAGCCCGAGAACTCCCTCGAGAAGGAAGCAGGTCGTACCCGTGCGGTCAGCTCCAGCGGCGCAGTGGATGTAGCAAGGCTGCCCGGCGATCACATGGTCCATCACGAAGTTCAACATGTTGTTCCACTGTGTCTTGTCCGCATTCCCGGGGTCATAGAGATTGACCGGCATGTGAGTATATTCCACACCATCTCCAAGGGGTGTGTAATACAGATCGTCTGAAGGGTCATCGGGCGTCCCGCCATCCAACTCGCTGTCCCAACGCAGGTCGACATCGGCCTTGATTCCGAGTTTTTCCTTCATGAGGACAAGATCATCCTCGCTTGGAGGATCCTGGCGATTCATCTGGCCTCCTCTGAATATCAGACCGTATTTGATTGTCTTGCCATCGGCAGTCTCCCATCCTCCTATGTCGCGGACATTATGCAAAGCGTCGGTGCGGATCATCCGGAGAGTTCCTTCGGCCTTCAAGGTGCCTCTGGCGAGGACCTTAGCCTTTCCGCCATTGTCCCCGGTCACTTTGAACCAATAATCCTTCCCGGGAACCAGGTTGAAAATGGGCGCGGACTCAGCCTTGGTGTCCAGATCCTTGCTGAGGAATACCTCGCTCATTTTCTTGTCCTCAGCGACTGTGAGATTGATTCCGCTGAGCGTTCCGTCGTTCTCCCAATTGATTACTAGCGGAGCGGGCTGATCCTTACGGAAATCGGTCTTCAGTGAGTCAAACCCTGGGATAGATGTCTCGTCATAGTTACCGTCGGGGTAGGACACTGTCTCCAGGTATTCTTTTGCCACCTCGTTCTCGGTAATTCCGGTGATAGCCACCGGCTTGGGTGTCTTACAGCACCCTGAAAGAGCCGCGGCGCTGATCGCCGCAAGCGCCAGGATTCTATTTATTCGCATGGGAACTATTTGACTTTGATTGAGTTAAGTAAATCGAGCTTGCCATTGTCAACAAGGTGGATGATGAGTTCTCCAAAGAGGGTGTTCTGCCATGCGAACCATGCCCTGGTGAACTTCTTCGCATCATCCTTGAAGAAGGATTCGTGCATGAATCCTGTGCCGGCGTCGGTCTTCATCAGGGTCTCGACGCACCATTTGATCTCCTGGTCATCCTGGGAAGTGAAGGCCTTCATCATGATGCTCATCGGCCAGATGTAGTCGTAGCCGATGTGCGGACCACCGATGCCTTCTCCCGCTGTCCCTTTAAAGAAATAGGGGTTGTCCTCACTCCAGACGAAGCGGCGGGTGTTCTGATAAATGGGGTCGTTGATATCAACATCTCCAAGGTAAGCCATAGCGAGGAGGCTGGGGACATTGGAGTCGTCCATTAGGAGCCTGTTCCCGAAGCCATCGACCTCGAAAGCGTATATTTTGCCATATTTCGGATGGTCATATACGGCATATTCCTTGAGAGCCTTTTCGACCTCGGCGGCGAGATCCTCACACTCCTTGGCGAGTTTCTCGTCTTTGTTGACGGTCTTCAAAACCTCCGCGGCTTTTCTTAAAGAGGTGACAGCGAAGAAGTTGGAAGGTACAAGGAACTCGAATATGGTAGCGTCATCGGAAGGGCGGAAAGCGGAGGCTATGAGGCCGCAAGGTTTCACGGGGTTGCCTCTTCCATCGTTGGACTTTGTGTCGAACTGCCTGTCAGTGACCCTGGCGAAGCGGTAAGGCCCAGGGCCGTCCTTGCGCTGCTGCTCCTTGAAAGTCTTCAAAGTGGCTTTGATCGAGGTCAGCCATTTGTCTCCGAATATGGAATCGTCTCCGGTTACCTTCCAATACTGGTAGGCGAGGCGGATCGGGTAGCAGTGGGAGTCAATCTCCCATTTGCGCTCGTGATCCCAAGGATTCATGTCCGTCAGGTCGGACTCCCATTCGCTACCTTTGGGGCCATCGTTGAAGGCGTTGGCGTAAGGGTCGAGGGCTATCAGGGTGAACTGGCAGTTGATCACACCCTCAAGCATGTTCTTGAGTTCCTCATCCTCATTGGCCAACTGGATGTAGGGCCATACCTGGGCTCCGGAGTCGCGCAGCCACATCGCATGGATGTCTCCTGTGTAAACGAATGTCCTCCAGTCGCCATTCTCGTCTTTCCCGAAATGGACGGTTGTGTCCAGGGTGTTAGGGTAGCAGTTGGCGAACATCCAGGCAAGGCGCTTGTTTTTAAGTTGGCCTTGAATCTGGGTTATTTTGTTCTCCACGGCGGTGGATTTGAACAGCCGCTGGTCAGGGGCGGGGCGTTTCGACTCGTAATTCTGGGCCTGGGATGTGCAGGCGCAAAGCATCAGTATGCTTGAAATCAGAAGAAGGGAACGTTTCATGAGATTGTCTTATTTTCACAAATTTAACATTTTTTTGAAATTTTTAGGTACTATGTGTTGCAAGGTATTCGAAAAGTTTTATATCTTTGCAATGGAAAAATAATTGCTAAACAAAGAATATTATGAAAAAAGTTATCAATGCAAGTGTAGGAGGCCGTAGTTTCGCCCTTGATGAGGATGCTTACAACAGGCTTTCTGTTTATTTTGACCATTTTAAGGCGAGGCTCAATCGCGACTCCCAAGCCGCTAGGGACGAGGTCATGTCTGATCTGGAGTCACGGATCGCTGAGCTTTTCGACGAGGGAATAGGTGGCGCTTCTTACCGTGTTATCGATTTCGCTCTTGTCAGCAAAGTGGTGGGACAGCTTGGTATGCCTGACGGGTCCGCGGAGCCGTTTGGCCCTTCTACAGGGACAAGTTCTTCCGCAGGCTCTGGCCCTTCGACAAGCTCAGGCCCTTCGACCGGCTCAGGGACCGGAACGGGACCGGATTTCTCATATTCAGGGGATAAAGGCGAAGCGAAGAAGCGCCTTTTCAGGGATCCTGACAACAAGGCGATTGGAGGTGTCTGTGCCGGAGTGGCCTCTTTCCTCAATATCGACATCACGATTGTCAGGATTATCCTGTTGCTCGCCCTGTTGCTCTGGGGTACCGGCTTATTGGTGTACCTTGTCCTTTGGATAGTTGTTCCTTTAGCCAAGACTCCCGCTGACAAATGCGAGATGAGAGGTCTGGAACCCACTGCCGAGAATATGGCGAAATTCAGCGATTATTATAAGAAATAGGAGATCTTTCTATGGAAAACAGTGCTGAAAACGTGCGCTCTCAGATGCGCAAAGGGGTGCTGGAGTATTGCATACTCAGCATCCTGAACAAAAAGGAGGCTTATGCCTCGTCGATTCTGGACGATTTGAAGGCGGCCAATATGATAGTCGTGGAGGGAACTTTGTACCCCCTTCTTATCAGGCAGAAGAACCAAGGCCTCCTCTCATACCGTTGGGAGGAATCTACCCAGGGCCCGCCCCGGAAGTATTACTGTATCACCGAGAAAGGTCGCCAGCAGCTCCTCGATATGGACACCGCCTGGCAAGAGATTGTGGACACCATTAAGACAATTAAAGAGAGATAGCGATGAAACCTGTCGAGTATGTAAGCATAGGCGGCTATGTGTTTGGCGTTGAAGATGATGCCTGTGTGGCGGCAAAGGAGTACTTGTCTGAACTTGAGGCTTTCTATTCCAAAATCGAGAGCGGATCGGAGGTAATGGAGGGGATTGAGGAGAGGATGTCCGAGCTTCTTCTGGAGCAATGTGGTAAGGGAGGAGTCGTGACCTTGCCAATGGTGGAATCTGTGATAGCCACTTTAGGCAAGCCGGAAGCCATTGAGGAAGAGTCTAAAGATGACGCTTTTACTAGGGAGGACACGTCCAGCCGAAAGGAGGATAGGAATCCTGACGACCTTCGAGTCAAGAGAAAACTGTACCGTGACCCCGCCAACGGCAAGGTGGCTGGAGTTTGCTCCGGGCTTGGGGCTTATTTCGGGGTGGATCCGACAGCGTTCCGTATCTTATTCGTGATCCTGACTTTGGCTGGTCTCGGTTTCTTCAGATACGGTTGGCTCAGCACATCCTCTTTCTTCGCTCCGATTGTTTACGCTATTCTGTGGATATGCATGCCTGAGGCAAGAACAGTGCGCCAAAGGGACGAACTGCATGGAGAGAAGGGAACAGTTGACGCTATCAGCGCCAAGGTCAGAAGCGCCGCCAATGAGGTTGAGAACGCAGCGAACAGGGTGGCGAAGTCGGATTCCGCACGCGCTTTCTGGAGGATACTCGCCTTGTGTATCGGAATAGCCTTCCTTGTCGCTGGTGTGTCCGGAGTGGTTTCGCTCGGGTGTGTGACGATAGGTGATAACTTCCTGGCTAACACCTTCTTCCTAAACCGTCTTATGGAAAATATAGCGAACGAGACACCTGTGTTGATAGACATGTTGTCGTACCCTCCGCTTGTGATCGCGCTTGCTGTGACGATAGTGGTTCCGTTTATAGCCTTGATCTATCTGGGGATAATGCTCCTTTTTGATCTCAAGGCCCCCAAGTGGCGCCCTGGCCTCTGCCTTTTCGTCATTTGGCTTATCGCCGTCACTGTCCTGGCCGTTCTTACCGTGTTGTTCTTGGCCAAAGGCTCACTATAGAAACCGTTTTCGTAAATAGCTATAAATTAATTATTTCCAGATTTTAAGACCTTGGATGACGGCGTTTGAGAAGCCGGCTTCCTCCATAGCGTTCAGCCCCCGGATGGTAATCCCGCCGGGGGTTGTCACTTTGTCTATCTCCTGCTCGGGATGAGTACCGTGGGCTTCCGCAAGCATAGCGGCACCCTTCACTGTCTGCAAGGCGGCCTCGAGCGCCTCTCTCGGATAAAGACCTAATTCGACTCCTCCTTCTGTGGCGGCTCTAACGTATCTCAATGCGAACGCTGTTCCGCAAGAGGCGACCATCATTCCTGCTCCCAGCCGCTTCTCATCGACCAGAAGAGCTTTGCCGACAGAGTTGAAAAGTCCGCTTACTGCCGAGCGAGTCTCCTCTGTACCGGAAACCTCGTTTATGAAG
>JAEEGK010021672.1_pt1 | contig 13566 bp, 8 predicted proteins | sample 8958771 | NCBI WGS metagenome assembly JAEEGK01 (sample SAMN16246547, study PRJNA631951) | gut metagenome | biome: gut microbiome; feature: rumen; material: SC-attached | host: Bos | place: Iran: Karaj | collected 2018-10 | reverse complement strand
ATGAGTGGTCGCGGTAGACCTGGAACTTGTTTTGCCACACGTCCCAGAAGTTGTCCTTATAGATGTTGCCCTGGTGGTAGTCACTACGGATGCTGAGGCAGCCCGAGATGGAGCCGTCGGCAAGCACCGAAGCCACGTTGATGCCTGCACTGCACGAGAAATAGTGGTTGCGCACCTCGCCCTCATACTTGCCAAGGAAACCGTCGCAGCCATAGTCAGCACGGATCTTGCCTTCCAAACGCGTCTGACGGATGAACTCCATCATCATCACAAACTGCTCGTTGCTGAGCTTGAAGTCGGGTTCGTTGGCGGCGCGACCGAAGGGGAACACCGTGAACAAACGCCAGCGGCGGATGCCCAAGGAGATAAGGAAGTCGCGGAACTGCGGCAAATACTTGATAGTACGTTGGTTGACGCAAGTGATGACATCCCAAGTGAGGCTGGGATGCTGTTTCATGGCCTCAACGGCACGCAGCACGTTCTTGTAGCTGTTGGGGTTGCCGCGCATCCAGTTGTGGTCTTCCTCGAAGCCATCGAAGCTCACTGCCAGCGATTTCAGTCCGGCATCCATAAACTCGTTGAGTTTCTCAGCCGAGAGCAGCATGCCGTTGCACACCATGCCCCAAACGAAGCCACGTTTCGAAATCTCGGCACCGCATTGGGCCAAGTCGGGGCGCACAGTGGGCTCGCCACCCGTGGTGATGACCATCAGCTTGCCAGGGTCTTGATGTTCGCGAATCTCGTCCAACACCTTGGCAAAATCGGCGAATGGCATGTCGTCCTTCTCGGAGAGCATACGGCAATCGGAGCCGCAGTGGCGGCAGTTGAGGTTGCACCGCAACGTACACTCCCAAAACAATTGGTGAAGCTCGTGCTCGTCAGTGCGCTTTTGCAACACCGCACGGTTAAGCTCGAGCATCAACTTTTTATATAAGCCTAAGCGTTCGCTCATTTTAATCTACTTTTTTAGCCGTATCTCATATGGACTACCATACAAAACTTCGGCATCCGGTAAACGAGAAATATCAAATTCATCCAGCTCAGTTTTCGCCTCTTTCAATTGTCTCTCCCAAATGGAAATATCACTTTCCTTATTTGCTTGTTCTTCATCGTAATCTGGATACATCCCTGGAGGCGGGCCGTAGACACAAGGCGGAATATAGGTCTCAATAAGGAAAGTCAAGGAATCAATACGTTTCATGATTTGACGGCGGCGGACGTTACGATCAAGGTCGATATCCTCGCCCAAACGGTAATTGATGGAGTCGAGTTTATTCTCTAAGGCATACTTCTTATCAAAGTACTCCATGTATTTGGAATAGAACGCCTCATGTATTGGGAGTTCTGTAACTTTTTGGCATTCGGCAAGTTGCATTTCGACTTGCTCTCGCTCTTTACGAAGTTGCTTGCGTTCCTTGCGAGTCAAGCCGTTCTGCGTCAAACAGGCGGACAGGAAGGCAAGTCCAGTCAGGGCGCTAATCCAAACTACACGAACTATTTTTTTCATTGTCGCAATTCTTTATTTACGCTTAGGCGTCGGCGGGCCATACAGCACATCTGCAGCACGTCCCTCCACTTTCCTAACAGGCAGAGCTTTGATGGCCTCTTCCGTTTCTTCCAAAGTCTTGATTTCCTGTTGAAGCGAATCGGCTTCTTGGCGCATACGCTGCGTTTCCCTCCTATATTCTTGAATCACTTCAGGTGAGCCGTATACGCGCGCGCCTTCGCGTTCCTCAATGGTGTTTCTTAGCGACTCAAGCCTGCTTTCCAATTCACGACGACGTTGTGTAGGGTTTTGTTCAATTTCCGGATGGTCCAACAACTCCAATTCTTTTTTGGTGTTATCAATATCCGCCACCATTGCTCTCCGTCTGCCAGCACGTTCAGCATAATACGAACCCATATCATCCGGCGGCCCATATATCAATGCATTATCGAAATTGTATAGACTATAGTATAAGGTATCAAGATGACCCTGCAATTCACGTCGGTGCACATTCTTAGCCAAATCGACGTCCTCGCCCAAACGGAAATTGATGGAATCAAGCTTGTTCATGAGCTCGTAGCGTTCCGCTCGTTCTTCAACAAAGCCCCAACAGCCAGTGTCTTCTTTAAAAGTGAGCTCCTTTGCCAGAGTTTGTTCAATGGCGTCACGCTCTTTCTTCAGCTTTTTCTTTTCTGCTCTGGATAAGCCTCGCGAGCTACAGCAGGCGCCCAAAAAAGCGAGTCCGGAAAGGGCGCAAATCCATATTGAGCGAACCACCTTTTTCATATCAACGAGTTTAGTTATTCCTCGTCCAGTTTTTTCAGCTCTTTCTCCAGCGAATCCCTCTCCGCCACCAAACGGTTGTTCTGTTCTTCCCTTTCAAGCATCATCTGCGGGGAGCCATAGATAGCTTCCGCGCTGCGTTTTGAAAGGATTTCTTGGATTTGGTCAATCCTGCCACGGAGCTCTTGACGTTTTTTGTCTTTGGGCGAAGAGCCACAGGCAAACAAGAAGGCCAATCCCACGAAGAGGCCTATACGTATGGCATTAAGTGTTTTCTTCATATCGCAATACTTTATTATTCCATTTCCAAAGCTTTCAGTTCTTGCTCAAGGGAATCGGCCTCGGCTTGCAAGCGCTTATTCTCCCTCGCATACTCTTCCATCATCTCTGGCGGGCCATAAATCTCGGAATTCCGGCGTTCCTCGAGGACACCATGGATTTCGTCGATACGTTGGCGCAACATTTCAAGCTTGTTCTGTTTGGACTGCGTAACCGAATCCTGAGCTGGATCCATGGGTGGCGGCCCATAATAGCAGGGCGGCGGCGAGAAGATGTTACATGCCGCCAAGGCTGCCGTGCCCGACAACAAGCCTATCCAAAGCTTACGGAACCATTTCCCCATAGCGCAATAGGTTTTATGTTATTTCTTATTCATTCCTTCGAGTTGGTCCTCAAGGGTTTTCAGCTCGTCACGCATCTCTTGCGTCTTCTTGCCGTATTCTTTCATGACCTCGGGAGAGCCATAGATACAGGCACCTTCGCGACGTTCCAAGGCCATCCTCAGCTCGTCGATGCGTTGCTGAAGGGCAGTACGATCCTTATTCATATTCGCTTGTTGTTTGCTTTCTTCCAAAATCCGTTTGCTTTCTTCCAAATCGACTCTTTTACCTAAACGATAGTTGATGGAGTCAATCTGATATTGAAGACGGTTGTATTCCACCATAAATTCCGGACTAGGCTCGGAGTCGGGACACGACATCCAATACATGTCAAGAGCCTGCTGGATGGAGTCGCGGTCTCTCTTTAATTGTTTCTTCTCGGCCTTAGTGAGACCCTTGGTGGAGCAACATGCTACCAAGAAAGCCAACCCTGTAAGGGCGCCTATCCAAACTATTCGGACTACTTTTTTCATTTCTTTGATGTTATATAACGCTGCAAAGATAATAGAAAAATCCAAATTTGTTGTAAGAAATTGAAAAAAATAGGCCGTCCGTTTAAAAAAATATCTACTTTTGCACCAACGAACCTAAAAATACAACATCATGAAAAAAAGCTTCAACGCATTTGGCAAAGGCTTGGCCTTTGCGATTTTCGGCCTCGGCCTCACCTTCTGCATGACCAGTTGCCCCAACGGCGTCAACCTCAACAACTTGCCCATCGACACGGGCGGTCTTGAGAAGCTCGTGCAGCCCAAAGACCAGTGGCATTCGCTCGTCAGCGAGACCAAAGCCAGCCCACAAGTGTCGGGCAACACCTTGACCTATGGCTCGCACACCTACACGGTGAATGGCGACATCAACTTCAACAGCAACGAACACCGCACGCCCACGGCCACGGTGACCTTCACCAACATCCCTTCGGGCTATGCCGAGTTTGAAGCCGTCTATAACGGTCTCCTGGGCAAGTCGATCCAAGGCACGGCTGCCATGATTCCCATGGCCATTGAGCTCTATGCCCGCGACGCCTCCACCGGCAAGAAATGCTTCGACTTGCTGTGCAACAGCTCTTCCACCGTCGACGGCATCATCCGCATCTTGAAGACCAAGCTCGTCCCCTCGGAGTTCAGCCCCGAGAACGACCAGTACATCCAGCGTTACATGGCCGCCGCCTTGCTGAAAGGCGCCGTGTGCACCAACGCCTACGCTCCTGAAGAGCCCTATACCGTCGAGATGTGCTCCTCGCCCAACGGCGTTCAAGACTCGCCGCTGATGGGTGGAACGACCTACTACACCTACATCCTTGCCAAAGGTTGGGACTCGGAGCAGCGTGCAGTTGACATTTTCTTGCCTTATGACGGCACCACCTACAAAGTCTGCAACTGCCCCTCCACCTACACGCAGTGCAAGACCATCCGTGGCACTTGGGGTGGCCTGAAATAAAGTCACGCAAGCCTCACGGTTGAAAACCAATGAATTGGAGACGCTTTCGGGCGTCTCTTTTTTTTGTCCCCATCGCCAAGTTTTCAACAGTTTTGTTGATAATCCTGTTCATAACCCTGTTGATAAATTGTTGAAAACTTATGGTCCCCCAAGGCCAAGGATTCATCTACATTTTGCTAATTTTGGAAGCTTATTCCACTAGGATTGGTATTGAATTAAATCATTAAGTATCAAATAATTAAACATTTTCCAAATGAAACGTAAACTTACTTTTTTGTTGACAGCCTTGTTGCTGTTGACGGGAATTGGCCTACAGGCGCAAACTTACACATGGGTGAGTACTCCCTTATCGGATCTTACCACCACTGATGTGTTTGTCATCGTTGCCAACAACGGTTCAGATTATGCTATGACAAATAACAACGGAACCAGTAGCGCCCCCGCCGCCGTTGCTGTTACAGTCAGCGGCAACACATTAACTGGTACTATCGCTGACAACATCCAGTGGACCATCAGCGGTAATGCCACTAACGGTTATACTTTTTATCCAAATGGCTCTTCTGATACTTGGCTGTATTGCACAGGCACTAACAACGGTGTACGTGTTGGAACCAATTCCAACAACACCTTTAAAGTTGATGCTTCAACGGGCTACCTAGTCCACCAAGGAACATCCCGTTTTATCGGTATCTATACTCCTAACGGTGCCTCCATTGCACAAGATTGGAGATGCTATACTAGCATTAACGCCAACATCCAGGGTCAGACTTTCGCATACTACAAGAGAGTCAGCGGATCTACTCCGACCCCTTACATAACTGCTGAAGATATTGAAATCGAATACAACACCACAAGTGGTGCCGTCGAATACACCATCAACAATCCTGTTTCGGGAGGCAACACGACAGCCACCACTACTGCTGAATGGCTTACCTTGGGAACGGTCGGCACATCAGTGCCTTTCACTTGCAGCGTCAATACTCTGGGAACAGAGCGCACCGCCACCGTCACATTGACATATAGCTACAACACCAACCAACTTGTCACAAAAGACGTCACGGTAACACAGGGTGGCAACCCCAATGTAATCAACACCATCTCTGACATCACCGCCACCGGCACCTACACCGTGCAAGGCACTATCGTTGCCAAGAGTGCTAGAGGCTTTATCGTTGGAGACGGAACTGGTTATATCTATTATTACAACCAGAATTATTCCCAAAGCAGCTACAACATCGGCGACATGGTGAAACTGTCAGGCTCCGTTGTGGTCTATGGCGGCGTGTTTGAATTCAACAACACGACAACTGTAACACCGGCCACTAGTTCCAACTATGTAGCGGAAGAGCCCACCGTCATCACTGGTGCAGAAATGGACAGCAGAGTGGCTTCCACAACGCCTGCCCAACTTTCAAGCTATGTGCAATATGAGGGAACACTCTCCATTAGCGGAACACACTACAACATCACCAACATTGATGGTGCTACGACGGCTATTGGAAGCATCTCCTACCCGATCAGCACCGATTTCACTTCGCTGGACGGACAAGAAGTCGTGGTGAAAGGCTATTATGTCGGCATCTCTTCCAGCACTTATTACAACACCATGCTGGGCAGCATTGAAGCAAACGAGATTCCCGAGCCTGCTCTGACCCTCACCCCCACCGAACTCCCCGGATTCCAATACACCTTTGGCGAAGGTCCTTCACAGAGCCTTAGTTTCGCAGTGACGGGCAGCGACTTGACTGCCAATGTCAGCGTTGCAGCCCCGCAAGACTTCGAAGTGGCCACTACCGCCGAAGGTCCTTTTGCCGATAACCTCAGTCTCACACCCGCCGAAGGTCTGTTGGACGCCAACGTCTATGTCAGAATGAAGTCCGGACTCGCAATCGGTACTTATGCTGGCAATGTCACCGTCACTACTGGTACACTGAACGCCACCGTCGCCTTGAGCGGCACCGTACTCGAGGATCAGAGTCCCGTCCTGAACGCCAGCCCCACCACGCTGAGCGGCTTCACCTACGACTTTGACGAAGGCGGTCCATCCGAAACTGCCAATTTCGTCTTTGGTGGCGATTTCCTCGTCGGCCCCGCCTACGTCTATCCCTCGGAGAGTTTTGAAGTCACCACACAAGGCGACAGTCCCTTCCATGCCGAGAATCCTGCCACTGTCTACCATCAAGGCAATTTCTACGGCATCAAGATCTATGTCCGCATGAAGGCTGGCCTCGAAGTCGGCACGTATGAAGAACAACTGATGGCCGTCACCGAAGGCGCCGACACGCTTTACATCAACGTTTCGGGCACCGTCACGGGTGAAGTCCCCACCCCGCCCACTCCGGGTGAGGGCAACTACGTCCGCATCAGCGACCTGAGCGAACTCACCGATGGCAGCTACGTCATCGTCGCAGCTCGCTTCGATGAGAATGCCACCGACTACTACGCCATGAGTAATACCTCGTCGGGCAAACCCACGGGCGTGCTGTTCACCTCAGCCACCTCTGGCAGCGACGAAGTGCTGCCCGCCTCCATCGTTGACGAAGAAGGCAGCTACTACTGGATTGTGGGCGTAACCAACAACAGCTACACCTTCACCAACGCCGCTGGAGAGCTCATCGGCTACAGCAGCAGCACCAACTTCGCCACGGGCGGCGACAACACCGAATGGAGCATCGCCCTCGAAACCGCCGGCGAAAGCGCCATGGTGCCTAGCTACACAGGCTTCTATATCACCAATGTGAACACCCCGGCAAGAGGCTTCGCTTTGAACAACCAGCACAACTACGGCGCATACGCTGTCTCCAACAACAACAGCGCCAATTACAACTTCTACCTCGACCTCTTCGTGAAGACCGAAGGCGGCACCCCGCCCACGCCTACCGTGGCCACGCCTACCTTCACTCCCGAAGGCGGCACCTATTTTGAAGAACAAAGCGTGAGCATCGCATGCGCTACCGACGGTGCCACCATACACTATAGCACAGTTTCGGAAAATGGTCCTTGGACAACCTACAACGGAACCATCACCGTTGACGAAAGCATGACCATTTGGGCATACGCCACCAAGGAAGGCTACAACGACAGCCCCGTCGCCAGCGCCACCTACACCATCCAAACGGGTGTGGTTACCATCTTCAACCAAGACTGGGAAGGTGAGATGAACGGCTGGACCTTCGTCAGCGTGGATGGCGAGATGGAATGGACCGTGGCCACCCACCAAGGCAACCACTACGCATACGCCAACGGCTTCAGCAGCGGAGCCGCACATGCCAATGAAGACTGGTGCATCTCCCCTGCCTTCAACCTCAACGCTTACAGCAACCCCGTGCTGACCTTCAGTACGGCAAAGAACTATTCTGGTCCCGACCTCGAGGTGTTCTTCTCAAACAACTACAACGGCACCAACCCATCTACTGCCACATGGCAACCGCTCACCTGTGCTCTCTCAACAGGCAGCTGGACCTGGGTTGAATCGGGCGAAATCGATTTGAGCAGCTTCAGCGGCACCGAGTGCTACATCGGATTCAAGTACACCAGCACAGATGAAGAAGCCGCTGGTTGGGAAGTCGACGACATCCTGCTCGTCGGCCAGACCTCAGAGGCCGTCGTCACCGTCACCCCGCTCGCCCTGACAGGTTTCACATATATGGAAGGCAACGGTCCGTCGGATGAGCAGAGCTTCACCGTTAGCGGTCTCAACCTGAGCGGCAACGTCGTCATTGCTGAAGCCACCGATTATGAGATCTCATTGCTCTCGGGCGACAACTTCACTGCACAGAGCTCCATCACGCTGAGCCACAGCAACGGCACCATCGAAGAGACCTCCGTCTACGTCCGCCTGAAAGCCGGTCTTGCCGTGGGTGAATACAACGACGAAGACATCACCATCACCAGCGCCGACGTCGACGACATCGAAGTGACCTGCAGCGGCAATGTCACCGCTGAGCCAGTGCCTGGCGACGACTACGTCCGCATCAGCGATGTCAGCGCCCTTGTGGCGGGTAACCGCGTCATCCTCGCCTCCCGTTACAACGAGACGGCCGACGCTTACCTCGCCTTCGCCAACGCACCGACGAGCGGCAAGCTCACCACCACCGAGTTCACCAGCGAGATGAACGGCACCGACGAAATCATCCCCGCCAGCATCCTTGGCAATGAAGACAACTACTACTGGACGGTCGACGTCACCGCCGACGGCTACACCTTCACCAATGCCAACGGCGACATGATCGGATACGGCAACAGCGGTACCAACCTCGTATTGAACGGTGAAAAGACCGTCTGGACCATCTCAGCCGGTGTTTCCGCACCCGAGAGCATGGTACCTGAGTATTACGGCTTCAACATCATCAACGCCACCACCGACACCCGTGCCATGGCTTTGCGTGTGACTGATACTGAGAGCATTGTTAAAGCCTATGCCACCAGCAACATGACCAACGGCGAGTACAACTTCTTCCTCGACATCTTCATGCAAGGTGAAGGTGGCGTCCCGCCCACTCCGACAGTGGCAGCGCCTGTTTTCACACCTGGTGCAGGCACCTATTATGAGACCCAAGACGTGACCATCACTTGCGCCACCCCTGACGCCACCATCTATTACAGCCTTGACTCAGAGAACGGTCCTTGGGAAGAATATGAAGAAGCCATCACCGTCGACGAGAGCATGACCCTCTGGGCATACGCCGAGAAGGAAGGCTGCAACGACAGCCCCGTCGTCAGTGCAGAATATGTCATCCAAAATGACCTCGTCATCATCTTCAACCAAGACTGGGAAGAGGATTGGCACGGCTGGACACAAGTCAACGTGGAAGGCGAAGATGCCGAATGGACCATTGCCGAACACAGCGGCAACCACTACGCCTACATGAACGGCTATAACCACGGCGCCAACGAAGACTGGCTCATCTCGCCTGCTTTCGACCTCGACAGCTACAGCGACGTAGTGCTGACCTTCGTCACCGCCATGAACTACACTGGCCCCGCCATCGAGGTGCTCTTCTCCAACGACTACGATGGCACCGACCCCAACGCAGCCAACTGGGAGCCCCTGACTTGCGAACTCTCATCTGGTAGCTGGGCCTGGACCGAGTCGGGCGAAATCAGCCTCGACGAATTCAACGGCAACAACTGCCACATTGCCTTTAAGTACATTTGCGACGAAAATGAAGCCGCCGCGTGGGAGGTTGACGACATCCTGCTCGTCTCTGGCAGTGCCGGCGCCAACCCGACCTTGACGGCCACACCTAATACAATTAATGGCCTCGACTATATTGAAGGCGAAGGCCCGTCGAATTCACAGAGCTACACTCTGACGGGTTCCAACCTGGTAGGAGAAGGCAACGTGACCTTGACGGCCAGCGAAAACTTCGAAATCTCATTGGATGACGAAGACTTCTTCACGACGCTGTATGTCCAATACGCCGACGGCGAACTCATCGACCAACCTGTGACCATCTATGTCCGCCTTGTGGAAGGCCTTGAAATGGACACCTACACGGGCACCATCAGCCACGAAGGCGGTGAAGCCACAACGGAAGTCATCCTGAACGGTACGGTCCACAGCGAGGACGAGCCCATGATGCTGGCAATGATGCCTTATTATATCCAAGGCAACAACGGATCGAACAACAACCGCGTGCCTGTTGCCGTGGCCACCTATTTCTTCAACCTTGAGCCCGAGACCACCTACCGCTACACCAACCAGTTTGTTGACGTTAACGACGGTCCCGAAACCGCAGGTGCCGGCAATGTCATCTATGCCAACGCGGAAGGCTTCTACCGCACCACCAGCCCGAGTCTGGCTACCGAAGGTGGTTACGGCGAGTTCACCACCGATGAGGAAGGCTTTGGCTTCGTCTGGTTTATTAATGAACCCACCGCCAACGCCCGCTTTACGCCAGGCAACCATGTCTATCTCCGCGCCCGCCTCAACGACGGTCATGACGGCACTACGGTTGAACATATTTTCACCTCTGACGAATATGCTACCGTATTGAACTTCGGCACCGAGTACGATGAATTTAGCTGCAGTGCTTTCTATGCCAAGAGCAATGAAAGCCCGAAGAGCTTTGCCTTGTTGCTCGCCGATGAAGAAGGCGGGCGTCCCATCTACTCCACCAGCATTGAAACGGTGGGCGTTGACTACGTCGGCATCAATCAGTATGCCGACTTCTACAAGGATCTGGTGGCTGGCAAGGATGGTTGGTTTGGAGGCATCCTGCCCAACGACAACACGGATGGTGTCAACGCCATTTGGATCGTAGACATAGACAGCTATGTGGTCAACGAGTTTATTGTCGAAAACGGACAGTGGAACCCCAATGCCAACACCATCAATCCTACCAATGGCCTTGACGAACCCATCTTCATCGACCTCACCGACGATGGCGTGGACGAAGCTATCCTGGCCAACGTGAAGGTTTGGAGCGCCGACCATGAGTTCGTCATCGAGAATGGTGACAACACCCATTATACAATGACCGTCTACAACGTCCTCGGTCAGCCCATGATGATGAAGCAGATCAACGCAGGCAGCACTGAGCGCATCAGCCACAGCCTCGCCACGGGCGTCTACGTCATCAGTTTGCAAAACAGCCAGAACACAGTTTCTGTAAAAGTTATAGTAAAGTAATAGTTAGGTAAGTAATTCTTCCCCTTCGGGGGAACAAAAAGTCCGGGAGCTTGCTCTCGGACTTTTTTGTTTCATTGCCTTAGTTATCAACAAGCCAATTGCACCTATTAATAAAGTTGCTCCTTATTAATCACATACAACGACTTGTCTTTAATGCTATAAATCTGTGACTCGGTGCAAAACACATCGGGGAAATCGAGCGTCGACACTTCCCTATCCTCCGCGTCCACAACGACCGTCTCCTTACCATGAGAATAAAAGCGCAAATCGCCATATTTGCCATTATAGACAAACAAATCATTAAAACTGATAAAATCAGTGCTCTTCAAACCGCCATCAAGGTGGAGCACCCCATTGTCGCAAACCACATAAACGCCAACCGTGTCCATTTCAACCAAGTGGACAAATTTGTTGTCCTTCTTGACACAAACATCGGAGCCAACGAAGGCATTCATACTGCCCGAAGACTGAATCACCACTGGCGCCACTTCCTTTCTACCCATAAGTGCGCCCGTGTTTGCCTGATATTTCTCAACCGACTGGTGACCTTCCTTATCAGCAAAAAGCAAGAACAAGGCATCATCATCCCTAAACTCCACATCCTTGATAAAATCCACATATTTCTTACGTTCGTGCATATACACATTCTTTCCCGTTTTCTTGTCATACGCTGCCAAAAAGGGTTTACCCCATTTGCCCAAATACGTATAATAGAAAGAGTATGAGTGAGGTGCAAAACCCATATTGACCATAAGCAAATATTCTTTCGTGGCAAACAGCCTTGAAAGACTGGTCTTTTGTTCAGGCAACCTCGCATGCCACAGTTCCTTGCCGTTACGATCGGTTTTTATAAGTCTTTTAATGCCAGCGATATAGATATCGGAACCATCGACAAAAGGATTAGAGCAAACCCTAACTGAAGAAACCAAACTATATAGGCCATAGTTTTCGTTCGATATCTCTTGCATATTCGTTTCCAAGCGCCAACCCTCGCCATTGTTGATATCCACTGAATAGAGACCATTGCCAACGAAGAGCAATGTTGAATCGTTCAGTTTCGTCGACATCTCAAACTCCTGAGCCGATTTGACATCACGCTCCCAAATCTTCGACTTAGATTTCAAATCGATTCTGCACAGATTTCGCCTACTGCCCAAACCCTTCGTGCCAGTCATACAAATCATCCAACCTTCTTCTGTATTGAAATACACAGGCCACATGCCGGTCCCTATTTTAAACTGCTCTTCACCCGTCTCCGCGTCAACCAAGAAGAAGTCGTTTTCTTTAACTTTGAAGACCATAGGGCCTCTCTTGATGTAAAGCTCTTCATTCCTATAGTATTTCTTCCGCCATTTCAATTCATTATGCTCAAGGTCGAAAAACACCGCATGACGGATGCCAGAATCGACAATCTTTTCATCTCTTACAGCTTCATCTATCAAAGTGAGCAGTACTGTATTCGTAACCGAGTCGAAATCGGCACGTTGGATTGTGACATCAAAAGTCTCCTTAAAGGCGATGATTTCCCTTTGGTTCAGCAAATTACGCCCGACAGGCTCATAATTAGACATTTCCTGGATATGCACTTGCGCACGAAGCGAGAGTATGAAGGCGAATACCGCCAGCACAGTGATTGCAAAGCGTTTCATGATTAATGCAGTTTTGTTCTTTTGATTAAGTAACTCGTCAAGACCTGGTTGTAGTCCTTATTAATATCGGCCTCAACGTAGTCGATTTGGTACTGGTAGCAATGGCGCAACAGAGCATCCTTGCGCTCAGTCATGATCTTCTTGTATGCCTCCTGAACCTCAACGGGATTGAGTTTCAGCACATCGCCCGACTCCAAATCGACGAAACGGTACGGGCGGTTCTCGAAGTCCAGATTCTGCTCCAAATTGCTGTCGAAGACATGGAACAAAATGACCTCGTGTTTGTTGTATTTCAAATGCTCCAATGCCTCGAACATCGGCTTGTAATCGTCGAGGCCGTCGAGCATGTCGGTGAAGATGACCACAAGGCTGCGGCGGTGCGTCATTTCTGCAATTTGGTGCAGGCACTGTGGTGTTGAGGTAGTCTTGCGGTTGTTTTTGTCGTAGGTATCAATCAGTTTCTCCAGCTCAGTATAGATCAATTTATTATGCACATTGGACGACTTGGCTGGCTCGTGAAACGAGATGGTTTCGTCGAACAAATCCAAACCTACCGCATCGCGTTGGCGGCGCATCAACTCCATGAGTGAGGCTGCGGCATAAATGGAGAAAAAGAGTTTGTTGGGATGCTCGAAGTCGACCTTCTGCCTCACGGGGAAGCACATGCTCGAGCTTTGGTCGATAACCAGTTGGCAGCGCAGGTTGGTCTCCTCCTCGTAACGTTTGACGAAGAGCTTCTCCGTGCGACCATAGAGTTTCCAGTCGATATGGCGGATGGGCTCGCCCGTGTTATAGAGGCGATGTTCGGCGAACTCAACAGAAAAACCGTGGAAGGGACTCTTGTGTAAACCCGTGATGAATCCCTCCACGATTTGACGTGCCAAGAACTCCAAGCTGCCGAATTGCGTCAGCCGG
>JAEEGK010021668.1_pt1 | contig 13568 bp, 8 predicted proteins | sample 8958771 | NCBI WGS metagenome assembly JAEEGK01 (sample SAMN16246547, study PRJNA631951) | gut metagenome | biome: gut microbiome; feature: rumen; material: SC-attached | host: Bos | place: Iran: Karaj | collected 2018-10 | reverse complement strand
TAAAATTATCTATATTTTTTTTAAAAACTTCATTAGGTTTCTTATATGAAATATATTATTCATAAAATTAACTTTCATTAAATTTTCATCAAGATTAATATTTAATCTTACTAAATCAGAAATATTAAATCTTTTAAAATATTTTTTATTCTTAGTGTTTATAACAATTTTTTGTTATTCTTTATCACATTCAACCATAAAATTATCAACATCACCAATTAAATTTCTAATTCTCCATTGAAATTCACTAAAAGAATCTTTTCTAATAAAAATTGGATTATTTTCATTTTCTTTTATAAAAAATCATCATCGAACTTGAAATTGGGATTTTTTCAATTTCTGTTTCCAAAATTTCTTATCCAGTCATTGATAATTTTTTTACTTGTCTACTTTCTAATTCTTCTTAGTAAAGTCCATATTCTTCTACCATTTAATATTTTTTATATTTTAATAAATATTTATTTGTAAAGAATAAATTTATTATTTAATAAAATATATTGAGGATTAGGACAAATTCCCTAATATCAAATTTTTAATTATTTTTATTATATAAATAAAAGTAAAAGAATTAATTAGACAAAAATTTGGTATAAATTGAAATCATTTTAATTATTTTTAAATGGGAAGTGAATCATCTAAATCAAATTCAAATTCATCAAAATCTGATTCTGAATCATCTAAATCAGATTCAAATTCAAATTCATCAAAATCTGATTCTGATTCATCATCAAACAGTGCTAATAAGAACCGTGGATTAGAAACAATGGATTGTTTAAAAGAAAATGAAAATACTATTATCAATAGAGTTTGGATTGTTAAAAAATCTATTACTCTGACTGATGGTCATGTAGATTTTCGTCTTATTCATTTTTTGAATACCTTAAGAATATTCGAAAAACCCATTAAATTAATGAAGCCCAAGGCTAATGTATTTAAAATAAAGAATGAATGTAATTCACATTTTAAACATTGGGCAATAATATTAGAATTATCAAATGATTCATATGTGAATATTCAATTTGGTAGAAATGGTTTTTCTCTAAAAGAATATAATAAAACTGATATTAAAGGAGAAAGTGTATTTAATTCAATAAAAGAAACATGGGGAGAAGATGACAATCCTTTTTCTTTTTGTTATTTAGGAGAAGCTAAATATCAATATGATGAATTAAAAAATACTTTAAATGATATGAAAAAAGAAGAATCAAAAAGATTTGAAGAAAAAGGTGAAACTTATTATAATGCAACTTTTAAAAATTGTCAACATGTGACATTGAAAAAATATTATTTGGTGAAATTAAGGTATGGCATTCTTTTGATTTTTATTTAGACCAATTTTTTGATAAATTTTTTCCGGATATTGATTTGGGGATATTAAAATTAAAATATGAGAATTCAATAAAAAAGGAAAATGAAGAATTATTCAAATTAAATCTAAAAAATATAAAAGATTATATAAATAAAAAAATGAATAATAAGATTTCAGAGAGAAAAAAAAAAATATATGAGGAAGATGAATTGTGTTATAAGAAGAAAATTGAAGATTTGTATTCTCTTAAATGTGAGGATTATTTGAATTAATAGTTTTGTAAATTAATATTGATTTAAAAAATAAAGTAAATATTTTTTTCGATAAATAGGATAAAATGTTATTTTTATTCCAATTTATTTAATAATTAATCTATTAATGAATATTATTTATTAAAATTATTATATTTTATATAATAAATAAATAAATATAAATTACATTTTAGAGTCATTAAAAATTATTCAAATTCATTAATTATTATAAATATATTAGAAAATAAAGATAATATTAAAAAATATTTCATTGATGATATAAAGACTTTTTATGATAATGATATATAATTATTATCTTTTTTTTCTAAGTTATGTTATTAAGAATATTAAAATAAAAATAAATCACATATTTGTTTATAATTATTCATTTAAATATAATATTATTTTTTGTTAAGAATAAAATAATAATTATTAAATTAAAATTTATAAATTTATTAATTTTTATAAAATAATAATAATTTCATTGGATAAAATATGATTTTAATAAATAAAATTTAAATGCTAATTTCTAATACAAAAAATTGGAATAAAAGTTCATTTTATGATGAAAATTTTGATGATTATGAAGATATAAATAAAGAAATTTCAAGAGTAATAACAGAAATGAAAATAAAAGAAAATTTTGACTGTTTTCAAAATATTAAAAATACTAAAACTTATATTAATAATCATAAATTCGTTGATGAAAAAATGAATTTTTCAAATTCATATCAAAATTTAAATAATTTTAATAAAACTTATTTTATTCCTCTCAATTATCATATTCAGAAATTAAATGATAACATTTTTTTTAATAATAATGTAAATAATAATTTTTCCCTTGATAATAATAATAATAAAAATATAGAAAATTCTAAAAATAATAATAATAATAATAAAAATAAGAATAACAAAAATAAAAAAACAAAAATAAAAAAACATTTAGATTCATCAAAAAATTTAATTCATTTAGATAATGTAATTAAATTAATAGATAAAAGAAAAACATTAATAATAAGAAATATACCAAATAAATATACAATGAAATTATTATTAGAAGAAATAAATTTACATTTTTATGGAAAATATGATATAATTTATCTTCCTTTAGATTTTGAAAAAGGAAAAAATTTAGGATATGGTTTTATTAATTTTATTGATCCAATTCATATAATGTATTTTTATGATGAATTTATAGGAAAAAAATGGAATAATTTTAATAGTGAAAAAAAATGTCAATTGGCTTATGCAAAAATTCAAGGGAAAAATGAAATATTAAAATATATATATAAAAAAAATAATATGAATATGATTAATCGATATAGGAATAATAATAATAATAATATATTTTATATAGAAAATACACAAATTATTTGTAATGAAATTGAAATTCCTTTAAAATATTATGTATCTTTTATTAATTATTATCCTTATTCTCTTTGTCATAAAAAAAATGATTCTGTTTTTGTTGTAGATAAATATTTTCAAATTTAGATTAAAAAAGATTTAATTAAATAAAATACATATATATTATTATTTTTGATATGTGAAACTGTAAATATAAAAATCTTTAAAAAAAATGATTATTTGATGAGAATAAGGATAAAATAATAATATATATTTTTATAATACAATGAAAAATGATTATGTCATTTTTATTTTATATATTTAAATTATATATTTGTAAATTATTCTATAAATTTTTGTTAAAATAAATTATTATTTTATTTATACATAAATTCAATTTTATTTAATTAAGTTTTAATTATTTTAATCCATTTTTCAATAATATTATTTTTTTATTTTAAAAAAAGAAAACGAATTTATATTAATTTTATCATAACTTTTTGATTATTTTTTTCAAGTCATTTTAATAATATATTATTTGTTATGTAATTAATTGTTAATTTAATATCTTTTTTATTTAATTATTAAAAAAATTTATAAAGTACAATTCATCTTTTTTATTTCTAAATACTATGATTGTTTTTTCAATTTAAAAATTGAAAAATATTTTCAATTCAAATATCCAAATTATTTATATTTCTTTTATGGTTAATATATGATTAAATTTTAATAGTTTGTTCTATTTTTTTCACTTATTCTATTTCTTATTACAAATAATAAATTATATATTCAATTTTTTTTATCTAAATTTAGTCATTTCAATTTTTTCTTTTTTCACTTTTTCATTAATTAATGAGTTTAATAAGTTGATAAATTTGATATATTTTTCAATAAGCTTTTTAAAAATCAAGAAATTAAAGAATTTAATATATATCACTATTTATTATTATTATTTCTATCATTTCTTTTAAAAAAAATATGAATTAAAATTAATAGAAAAATTACCTTTATTAATAATGAATAATTTGATTATCACAATTTTCTATTGTAAAAGCAGAAAATGAAAAAAATAAAAATTAATTTATTATTTTATCTAAATCATATTTTAAATGCATTATCCCTTTTTTAACTCCTTTAAAAAAAATAAAAATCAAAATAAAAAAATCCAAAATAAAATAATACAAAAAAAAATAAAAAAATTTCAAAAAAAAAATATACAATTAAATTTATAAATAAAGAAATTTATATCTTAAATCCAATGAATATAATAAATAAACCTTTTTTTACAAAATAAAATGTATTAATTTGACTATTATTTAAATTTAATTAAAATAAATGTTAAAAATGAGAGGAGATGAAACATCATTATCAATGAAATCAAAAATAAATGAACAAAATGATGATGAATCATCAGAATTAAAAACACTATTATCAAAATTAGAAAAAGAATTAATAGAAGTAAAAGGAGAAGTAACATCATTAAAGAAAGATATAAAACAAGTAAAAGAAAGTGAGGCTTTTCTTCATTTTAAAAAAAAAAAAGAATCAGTATCATTTTTACAATTAATGTCAATTCAATCAGAAAAATCAGATATAATATTTTTTATCATTGCAATAATTGGTTCAATGGCTGCAGGATTATCAATGCCTTTAATATCACTTTTATTAGGTGATGTTATTGATGGTTTTGATGGTTCAATTCCAAAAGAAAAAGTACCTAAAATAATTCATAGTGCAATAATAAATTTTATTTGTGCTGGATTAGGAATATTTTTTGGTTCATTTTTAATGGTAACTTTTTGGACTATTATAGGAAAGAGATTATCAGATAAAATAAAAATAGATTATTTTAATACTATTATGAAACAAGATCAAAGTTATTTTGATGAAACAAATACATTTGAATTTACTACAAAAATACAAAGTCAAACTAAAATAATTGAAAATGGTATTGGTACTAAAGTAGGTGTTGCTTTAAGTGCTTTTTCACAATTTATAGCTTCATTTATTATAGGATACATCACGTCATGGAAATTATCATTAGTTATTACATGTATGTTACCTTTATTAGGTCTTGGTGGTTTTTTTATGGCTAATGCTATGAAACAAGGAACTGCTGAAATGAGAACTTATGAAAAAGCTGGTGGAATGGCTGAGGAAGTTTTATATCAAATTAAAACTGTTGCTTCATTTGCTAATTTTGATGAAGAAAAAAAAAGATATAATAATTTTTTAGATATTAGTCGTAAAGCTGGTATTAATCAAGGATATAAAACTGGATTTGGTATTGGATTTATTATATTTGTTATTTATGGTTCTTATGCTCTTGCTGTTGGTTATGGTAGTAGAATTATTTATAATAATGGAGAAAAAACTGAAGATGAAGATAAAGATTTTGGTGCTGGTGGTGTTATTACTGTTATTTTTGCTATTATTTTTGGATGCTTTTCACTTGGACAAGCTGCTCCTAATATTAAAGCTATTTATGAAGCTTGTAATGCTAGTCAAGATTATTTTGAATTAAAAAATAGAAAAATTAAACATTCTTTTGGTAAAGAAAAACCTAATAAAAATGAATCTATTGGACATTTAGAATTTAAAGATGTTTCTTTTAAATATAATACAGGAGATAAAATTGTTTTAAATAAAATTAATATTGATTTTGAACAAGATAAAAAAATGGCTATTGTTGGTCCTTCTGGAATTGGTAAATCTACTATTTTATCATTAATTGAAAGATTTTATGAACCTACAAATGGAATGATATTATTTGATGGAAAAAATATTAAAAATTTTGATATTAATCATTGGAGAAGTTTCATTGGTTATGTTCAACAAGAACCAGTTTTATTTAATACTACAATTAGAGAAAATATAATTTTTGGTAGAGAAAATATTACAGAAAGTCAAATTATTGAAGCATGTGATAAAGCATATGCTTCAGAAATAATTAATCAAGTTGGTTTAGATTATATTGTTGGAGTTAAAGGAGAAAAATTATCTGGTGGACAAAGACAAAGAATTGCAATTGCAAGAGCAGTTTTATTAAAACCAAAAATATTATTATTAGATGAAGCAACTAGTGCTTTAGATAATAAAAGTGAATTAGAAGTACAACATGCTTTAGATAAAGTTAGTAAAGGAATTACTACAATTGTAATTGCACATAAAATTGATACTATTAAAAATTCTGATAAGATATTTTGTTTTGGAAAAGATGGTAATATTGCAGAAGAAGGAACTCATGATGAATTAATGGAAAAAAAAGGAGTTTATGCTGATTTATATATGAAAAGAGCAAAAGCTGAAGAAGATAGAAGAGCAAGTTTATTAATTGATGATAATGAAGATTCAGATGTAGCACAAAATAAATTTTCTCAAAGTATTAGTAATAATAATAATAATATTAATAATAATATTAATAATAATGATATAGGAAATAATTATATTAATAGTAATATTCCTTTAGAAAATAATAATGTTCAATTTAATACTGATAATGATATTAATAGTGATAATAGTTTAAAAAATAGGAAAATATTATCTCAAAGAAATGAAATAAATAATAATAATATTGAAGATGAATTAAAAGCATTAAAAATTCGTAATTCAAAACATACATTTGATAAAGAAATAAATATGAATGATGTTAGAATAAAATTCCCATCAGAAACTAATTTTAGAAATATAAATGAAAGTCATCCAATCAATATTAATAATGTAAAAAAAGAACCAACATTAAATTCGTTACATAGAAATTCAAAACCTAACATAAATAATATAAAAAATGTCACAGATTTAAAACGTTCATCAATTTATAATGAAAATTTCTCATCAAACAGAGAATCAATAAATCAATTAAACAATACAGAAACTTTACTTAATAAAGAAGATAAAGAAAAATCAGAAAAAGAAGAAAATAAAATAATATTTAAAAAAGCACGTAAACATGCATTTTCTCTTTTAAAAAATAATAAATGTTTTATGATAGGATGTACAGTAGCAGCAGGATGTAATGGATTAGTTTGGCCAATTTATGGTATTTTATTAGCAAATGCAATAGGAGCTTTAAGTCAAAAAGATATAAATGATGTTAAAAAAGATGGTATGATAAATGCATTAGAATTTTTAGCTCTTGCTACTTTTGCAGGTGGAGCACTTTGGATGCAAAATTATTTTTTTTATGGTTTAGGAGAAATTCTTACTTCAAAATATAGAAAAGAAGTATTTGATAAATATTTAAATTTACATATGGCATTTTTTGATATGAAAGAAAATTCTCCTGGTTCATTATTAACTAAATTAACTACTGATACTACTAAAATTTCTGGTGTTGCTACTACAATTTTAGGTCAATTATTACAAACTTCTATTACTTTAATTGTTGGTATTGTTGTTTCTTTTGTTTGTCAATGGGCTTTAACTTTAATTAATATTGGTTTTATGCCTTTAGTTATTGGTTCTTATTATTTACAATTTACTCTTCAACAAGGAGTTAATGATGGTAATAAATTTATTGATGAAGAAGCTGGAAATATTTTAAGTGAAAGTGTATTAAATTCAAAAACTATTTTTTCTTATAATATGCAATTTAAAATTGTTGATTATTATGCTAATATTATTTATGATGTTAAAAATGAAAAAAAAAATAATAAAAAATGTAAATATACTAAAGTTATAATAAATAGTTTTTTTTATTCAATAACTCAATTTGTTATTTTTGCAATGTATGCAACTTTATTTTATGTAGGTGGTAATTTATATAAAAAAGAAAAAGCTACATTTACAAATATTTTAAGAGCAATTTTTACTATATTATTTTCTGCTTTAGGAGTTGGAATTGCTCAAATGTTTGTAGGTGATTATTCAGCAGCAAAACAATCAATAATTAATTTGCAAAAAATAATTGATACAAAAAGTGAAATTGATGTTATTGAAAGTCAAAAAAATGGAATAAGAAATAATATATTTAAAGGAAAAATAGAATTTAGAAATGTAAAATTTAAATATGCAAATAGTAAATATCATGTATTTAAAAAATTAAATTTTACAATTAATCCAGGTGAAAATATTGCATTTGTAGGACCATCAGGTTCAGGTAAAACAACAATAATTTCATTAATAGAAAGATTTTATGATGTTAATGCAGGAGAAATATTAATAGATGATATTAATATAAAAGAATATGATTTAGTTCATTTAAGAAAAAATATTGGTATAGTTTTACAACAACCAGTTTTATTTAATAGAACAATAAAAGAAAATATTAGATATGGTAATTTAGATTGTCATGATAATGAAATTGAAAATGCAGCAAAAGAAGCTAATATTTATTATAAATTAATGGAAGATGATAATGAAGAAGTTAATGTTTCTGGAGGAGAAAAACAAAGAATTGCAATATCAAGAGCAATATTAAAAAATCCTGTTATTTTATTATTAGATGAAGCTACTTCTGCTTTAGATAAAGAAAATGAAGAAATTATAAAAGAATCTTTAAATAAATTAATGAAAAATAGAACTAGTATTATTATTGCTCATCGTTTAAGTACTATTATTAATTGTGATAGAATTTTATTTTTATATAATGGAGAAATTTTAGAAAGTGGAACTCATGATGAATTAATGAGATTAAATGGTAGATATGCTGCTTTATATAAAGGAGCTTCTTCATAAAAAAAATATTCACAATATATAATTTAATATTTTTGCACTCTTATATATATTTTTTAATCATTTGTAAATTTATTTATCTTTATTATGATTTTCAAAGATTATATTTGATTTGAAAAATAAAATGAGGGATTATCCAATAAAAAATAAATATTATTAAATAATCAATATTTAATTTTAATTTTAAAAAAATAAATTGATTATATATAATCTAATATAAATATATTTTTTTATTTTCAATTTCAGATAAAAATTATTAAAAATAAATTAAATAAATTAATAAATATATAATTTAATATTTGAATATAAAATATAATAAAAAAAATTACGTTAAAAAAATAATTTCTTCAAAAAAAAAAAATATTAAAAACATCTTATCTTAACTAAACTATAATTAATTTCCTCTCATCAAAAAAAAAAAATATACAATAAATAAAAAAATACCCTTCAAAAAACCAAAAAAAAAAAAAAAATCAAAAAAACAAATTTTTATCTAAATCATCAAAAAAAGGATGATTCAAAGCTTGTTTCGCACTAATTCTCCTACAAGGATCTAATTGTATCATTTGAGATAAAAGATCCATTCCAATATGATCAATATTACAATTACAAGAATTTAAACCTTTAGGTTTAAATTGTGGAAAAGTTAACTTAAATTCAGGTAATTTAGTAATTCCAGGCCAATTACTTTCATTAGGAGTTCCAAAAATTTGAAAAATTTTAAAAATTTGATCAATTTCACAATCACCAGCAAAAAGTGGTTTTCTATGTGCCATTTCATAAAAAATTAAACCAATAGACCAAATATCAATTGGAGTAGAATATTCTTTTTGTCCTAATAATATTTCAGGTGCTCTATACCATAAAGTTAATATTTCATGTGTTAATGTTTTAATTGGAATTCCAAATGCTCTTGCAAGACCAAAATCACCTACTTTAATTATACCATTTTTATCAATTAATAAATTTTGTGGTTTTAAATCTCGATGTAATATTCTTTTTGAATGACAATATTTTATTGCTGCACATATTTGAAATAAGTAACTTTTAACTAAAGGTGGTGATAAGGGACCGTTGTTTAAATCTAAAAATTTTTTTAAATCATGTTCCATATATTCAAATACGAGATATAATTTTTTCTCACCGTGAATTAAATCTACTAATCTTACTATGTTTGGGTGCTTTAGTTGTTTTAATATTGATATTTCACGAATTGCTGTTGAGGGAATTCCTTCGTCTTCATTTTCTAAACGAATTTTTTTTAATGCTACGTATTCGTTTGTTTTTTTGTTTTTACATTTGTATACTACACCGTATGTTCCTTCTCCTACTTTTTCTATTCTTTCATATTTGTCTAATTCATCTTTGTAGTCCATTTTTTTTTTTTTTTTTTTAAATTTAAATTTTGAAGAGATTTAAATGTTTTTTAGAAGGTTAATTATTTTTTTTTTTATTTTTTGTTTTTTTTAAATATAAATAATATTAAAATACCTTTATTATAGTTTTTTAATTTAAAGTTTGTGGTAATGAAATTTTTGATAAGTCAGATATATGAATTATTTACTGAATATTTATTTTATTTTTTTAAGTTAAATTTATTGTAATAATTTTTTTATATGTATTTTCTATCAATACTTAAAAAAAAAATCTAATAAAAACTCATTTTATATATTATTAAATTAACAAAATTATTTTTAATTCAAAATAAAACTCAAATATTAAAAATTACAATTTTATTTACAATACTATAAACATTATTTGATTTTAATTACAATACAACTCATATTATCAAACCCAGAAAATTTCAAATGACTATCTTTACCAATAATATTATCAAACATATTTCCAATAACTTTATCAAAATCTTCACAATTATTTTTATTTAATTTCTCAAAAATAAAATCATAAAGCATTTGTTCATTATCAAAACATTCCCAAACACCATCACAGCATAAAATAACAAAATCTCCTTTATCAATATCTTCAACAAAAATATCAGGATTTGCAGTAATAATTTGATTTTCTTTACTTAAATTTTTATTTCTTTTAAAATCTAAATCACCTAAACTTCTACTAACACTAATAGCTCCATTATTAAAAAATATTCTATTTTCAATAATTTTACCTCCAGCATTAATAATTCTATTATTTTCATTTTTATTTGAAGGATTATGATCAATTGTAATTTTTTTAGCAATATTATTTTTAATTAATATTCCTCTACTATCACCAATATTAGAAAAATATATTTTTTTATTTAAAGAGTCTATTACACAAACACAAGCAGTACATCCTGAATTATAATGAGTTAATGGTTGAATTGGTAATAATTTAAATACATTTTTTTCTTTTAATTTTTCATCATCTTTTAATGATTGAGAATGTAATTTTATTAATTCTTTTTTTCCTTTTGTTGATAACATTAATTCGTCCATTTTAAAAAATGTTTCTTTTAATGATAATTCTATATTTTCATTTTTAAAATTTTCATTTTTTATTAATTCTTCTATAAAGTGATTTTTTACAAAAATTGCTGTTTCTTTTCCTCTATGACCATCAAATATTCCAAATATGTTATATTGATTTTTTTCACCTTTATTTATTTCATTTATATATGAATCTTCCATTCTAGCTCTCCATCCTTGCATACTACAAGAACCAAATATAAGGAAATTTGATTCATTTTTTTCATATATTTTTTCTTTGAATGGAGATTTAAGTTCTTCCATTTTTTTATTTTATTTTTTTTAAACATTTATTTTATTATTTTCTATTTGTTTTATTTTATTTTTATATAATTTAAAAAAAAAAATATTATTTTATTATTTTTGTAATGGAAATTAAAGAAGTACCATTAGAGAAATTATCAATTGAACAATTAAATTATGTAGGAAGACAAATTGAACAAGAAATATCAAATTATTCATCATCTTATTCAAGTTTGAAAATAGCATATAATAAATTTTTAGATAATAAAGAATATATAAATGATTTGAAAACATATCAAGATAAAGAAATTTTAGTTCCTATGACAAGTAGTTTATATGTTCCAGGAAAATGTTCTGATGTTAAAAAAGTTACTGTTGAAATTGGTGCTAATTTCTTTGTTGAAACTACTATTGAAAAAGCTGAAAAATTTTGTGACAGAAAATTAGAATTTATTAAAAAAAATATGGATAATATTGATGAGTTAATTAAAAATAAAAATGAACAAATGAATGCTGTTAATCAACAACTTATTGAAAAACAATTAAAAGCAAAGTAATTAAATAATATATAAAATAAAATATTTTTTATTCATTAATTTTTTAATTTCATAAGAATTGATTGTTTTAATTAATATATTTCAAATTTTTTATTTAAAATTATTATATAAATAATAATACTTTAAAACTACTTTTACTTTCAAAAAATTAAATTGTTATCAATTCAATTAATTCATTTACACAATTAATATCTATAAATATATTTTATATAAAATTTAAATGTTTAAAATTATAATTATGGAATAAAAATATAAAAAATATTATATTTGAAATTATTTTTAATTTGTTTTTGTATTTAAATGTCATATATTAATACTTTATTTAGTAATTATAATAATTACTATTTACGTAAAGCAAAATGTCTTTCAGAGGATATAACTGAAAATAATACTGATAAAATATTTGTAAAAAATCCTTTTGATAAAATTCTTAAAACAAAAATTCCATCTTTAAAAAAGGAAATTCACATAAAAAAAAATCATATTAAATCTTTAGTTTTAGAACAATTAGGTACAAATTATTATAATCCATTTTTTTTAAAAAAAAATAAATCAAAAACAAGTAATAATAGTATAATATTAGATAATTATCAATATGATTCTCAAAATCACTTTAGGCAAAATAATTATACAAGAAATAGAAAAATAAAAGATTTTGATAATATTTCAAATGGTAAAATATCTTTAGGTAAATTAAATTTTTTCTCCCTTCAAGAATATAAACCTTCTGAAAAAGAAAAACAAGTTAAATATGCAAAAATGGAAAGATTTATTAGAAGAAGTCAATATTTTTCAAGTGAAAAAGGAGGAATAATAACTGATGCATATGTTAAAAAACAATATAATAAAATTCATTTACATACTGATTCTGAAAATTCTCTTGATAAAATTTTTAAAAAACAAAATAAATTAAAAGAAGATAATAAAGAAGATTATAGATTAAGTACAAATAACTTACAAAATAGTTTTCAAATAAAAGAAAATAAATCTTTTAATGAAACAAAAATAAATAATAATAATAATTTTTATAATACATTCACTTTTTTTAATAAAGAGCAAAATAATTTTTCTAAAAGTCCAAAATATAAAAGAATAAATATTAATTTAAATAAGAAAAATTTAAGAAAATTTGAAATTAAATATTTTAAACAAGCTGATAGAATAAATAAAAAAATTAAAAAAATGAATAAAAAATTATTTAGAATTTCTGATAAAGCAGAATTAAAAAAAAAACAAGGTCCAGTTGTAGATAAAATATTAGAAGAAATATATGATAGAAAAGTAAAGAAAAAAAAAGAGTTTAAAACAAAAGAATTATTTTTAAAAACTTCAAATGAAAAAGATATTTATACAAATATGGGAAAAGATAAAAAAGATTTAATAAAAATGAGTGAAATAGTTAAAAATATGAGTGATGAAGAAGCATTAAGATTTTCTGAAAATATTTTAGAACAATATTCATTCAAAGAAAATGTTTTAAATTTAGATAATGAAAATTATTTTCAAAGAAATAAATTAGCAAATAATGATAAAATAAAAAAGAAAATAGAGAAAAATAATAAAAAATTAAAAAAATTATTTTATAATATAGATGATAAAAGAAATAAACTTTATATTATTTATAATAGAATGTTATCAAATAATAAAAAAGGATAAAGAATTTTGACAATATTTTATACTCTTATAAAATTTTTGTATTATTATTTTTTAATTATGTATAATT
>JAEEGK010021664.1_pt1 | contig 13569 bp, 7 predicted proteins | sample 8958771 | NCBI WGS metagenome assembly JAEEGK01 (sample SAMN16246547, study PRJNA631951) | gut metagenome | biome: gut microbiome; feature: rumen; material: SC-attached | host: Bos | place: Iran: Karaj | collected 2018-10 | reverse complement strand
GAACCCACGCCTTCTCAGTGAACACATATCCTGAAAGGTGCTCACCGAAGTACTCTACCATGTCATTTCTTTCGTATTCGCCGTGCACAAGTACGTCGAGCCCAATCTCCTCCTGGAACTCTATGCACTTTTTAATTTTCTCTTTGTTAAAGGCAACATACTGCTCTCTGCTGATATTTCCTTTTCTGTAGTCCTGTCTGTTCCTTCTGACATCCGTAGTCTGAGGAAACGAACCTATTGTAGTTGTGGGAAAAAGAGGGAGTCTCAATTTATCTTTTTGTATCTTTTCTCTCTCGTTAAACTCCGGACTTCTCTCGTAGTCGCTCTCTTTTATATTTGAAACTCTCTCCCTTACCACCTCATCTACGCTATCAACTCTGTTCTTGAAAAGCTCGGCGTTAGATACAAACTTTTCAGAGGCTGATGCCTTCTTTACATCCTTCTCATCCGCGAGCTCCGCTATATCCTTAAGCTCAGATAATTTCTCTTTTGCGAACGCGAAGTGTTTCTTGTACTCAGCAGAAATCTTGTGCTCACTCTCAAGTGTGTAAGGCACATGAAGAAGCGAACAGGATGTATTTACAACTATGTTGTCCGAACCCGTGATTTCCCTTAACTTTCTTATAATTTCAAGAGACTTACCGTAATTATTCTTCCAGATATTTTTACCGTTGACCACGCCGGCAAAAAGGAGCTTATCAGCAGGGAAACCGTTCTTTTTGACAAGTTCAAGAGATTCTTTCCCCTCAATGAAATCCAGACCAACCGCATCAAAATCAAGCTGTGTAAGTAAGTTGTAAATATCTCTCACATCTCCGAAGTATGTCTGAAGAAGAACCTTTGTATTTCCCTTTCCGGCAAGAATACTACGATACAGTCTCTCGAAAAGCTTAATATCTTCGAGCGAAAGATCTCTTACAAGATAGGGCTCATCAAATTCCGCCCACTGCGCGCCAAGCTCTGTAAGCTTTGAAAGATATGCCACATATTCTTTTGCAAGGGTCTGCTCGAAATCTGAAATATTCTTTTCACCTGTAAATCTTGCAAGCTTTAAAAACGTAAAAGGTCCGATGATGTTGACCTTAAGATTATCTGCAAATTCAGATGCCTCCTTAAACTCATCAAAAGGCTTTGTTCCCGTGAGCTTGATCTCAGTATTGTCGTCAATCTCAGGAACAAGATAGTGGTAGTTTGTATTGAACCACTTCTTCATGGCAAACGCCTTGACGTTTCCCTCCTTACCCTGATAGCCCCTGGCCATGGCAAAAAATGTATCTGTCTCCGAAAGTCCGAGCTCTCTGTATCTGTCCGGTATGATATTGAAAAGCACCGCAACATCAAGCATGTTGTCATAAAAAGAAAAATCATTTACGGAGATAAAATCTATTCCGCTTGCTTTCTGAAGCTCTAAGTTTTCTCTTCTTAGTCTCTTCGCTGTATCCTTAAGCTCTTTTTCGTCTATTTCATTCTTAAAATATTTCTCAGATGCAAATTTAAGTTCTCTGTCTTTTCCAACTCTCGGGTATCCGATAACCGCTGTTCTCATATGCTTTCCTCTCCTGATTTAGAAATATTTATTAAAGTCCCACTCCGGCGCAGTTGTTTATTGTAGTAATTGGAAGTATACTGCTACGATATCCATAGGTAAAATACATATTTTCATGCCGATATCATAGATTTAATCTATGATAGATGGTATACTTACAGCATGACACTAAAACAATTAAATTACGTGGTAACCGTGGCTGATACAGGAAACATCACAGAAGCTGCCAAAAAGCTCTTTATCGCTCAGCCAAGTCTTACCAGCGCTATTCAGGAAATTGAAAAAGAATATAAGATAACAATCTTCAACAGAACAAAGAGGGGAATCAGTATAACCACCGAAGGAACCGAGTTTCTTGGCTACGCCCGTCAGCTCCTTGAGCAGGCAAACCTTATCGAAGAACGCTACACAGGAAAGCCTGTCGGAAAGACAAAGTTCTACATTTCTTCCCAGCACTACTCTTTTGTCGTTGAAGCTTTTGTTGAGCTGTTAAAAAGACACGGCGGTGAAAAGTATGAGTTTCACATGAGAGAAACCCAGACCTATGACATCATCGAGGACGTTGCGCGCCTTAGAAGCGAGATAGGCGTGTTGTATATGAATAAGTTCAACGAGACGGTCATTAAAAAAGAACTTCGCGATAATGACTTGTCTTTTACTCCGTTATTCAAGGCAAAGCCTCATGTGTTCATCGGAAAGAATTCTCCTCTTGCAAAGAAAAAGAGCCTTACGCTTGATGATTTAAAACCTTACCCCAGGCTATCTTACGAGCAGGGAACGCACAACTCTTTTTACTTCTCAGAGGAAATCCTGAGCACTCAGGACTCAGACAAAGATCTCGTTGTCTGCGACAGAGCGACTCTTTTTAACCTGCTGATAGGGCTAAACGGCTACACAATCTGTAGCGGTGTGATCAATGAAAATCTGAACGGAGCAAATATAGTCGCGCGCCCGCTTAAGGTTGATGATTACATGGAAGTTGGATATATACTTAAGAATTCCGTAGGCGTGTCCCCGCTCACGCTGAGTTATATAGAGATAATAAAAGAACTTGTGAAAAAGAAATAGAATACTTACAATGCAAAAGAAGTGATAACTTGAGCAAATGAGCTGTAGTTATCACTTTTCTTTGATATTCGTGCAAATGGGCACTGTATATATTATGAATTTATGTATGAAGAAGCGATATGATTTACAGAAATCTGCATAGGAAAGCTCTTCGTTCCGCAGATTTCGCATGAGAAGCGTCATACCCGCGTTTCTCTATCTTACTTTGCAGCTGCAAATCCCTTCTCAAGGTCCTCGATGATATCATCGATGTGCTCTGTACCGATTGAGAGTCTGATCGTGCTCTGTGAGATTCCCTGATCCTTGAGCTCATCGTCGTTAAGCTGAGAATGAGTTGTTGTTGCTGGATGGATAACAAGGCTCTTTACATCGGCAACGTTTGCAAGAAGCGAGAAGATCTCAAGGTTATCGATGAACTTCCAAGCAGCCTCTTTTCCGCCCTTGATCTCAAATGTGAAGATTGAAGCTCCGCCGTTGGGGAAGTACTTCTCATAGAGAGCGTGGTCGGGGTGATCTGCAAGTGAAGGATGGTTAACCTTCTCAACCTGAGGATGCTTTGAAAGGAACTCTACTACCTTCTTTGTGTTCTCTGCATGTCTCTCGAGGCGAAGTGAAAGTGTCTCAAGTCCCTGAAGAAGCAGGAATGCGTTGAACGGAGAAATTGTTGCTCCTGTATCTCTAAGGAGGATAGCTCTTATAAATGTAACGAATGCAGCAGGTCCTACGGCATCATAGAAAGATACACCGTGGTAACTGGGGTTGGGAGCTGCGATATTAGGATACTTGCCGCTCTTTTTCCAATCGAACTTACCTGACTCAACGATCACACCGCCAAGAGTTGTTCCATGGCCTCCGATGAACTTGGTTGCTGAATGTACAACGATGTCAGCGCCGTGCTCGATAGGTCTGATAAGGTAAGGTGTTCCGAATGTATTGTCGATAACAAGAGGAAGTCCGTGCTTGTGTGCTATCTCTGCAACTGCGTCGATATCAGGAATATCACTGTTGGGATTTCCAAGTGTCTCGAGGTAGATTGCTCTTGTATCTTCCTCGATCGCACCCTCGATCTCTGCAAGGTTATGTGCATCAACGAATGTTGTTCTTACTCCGTACTGAGGAAGTGTATGTGCAAGGAGGTTGTAGCTTCCGCCGTAGATTGTCTTCTGTGCTACGATGTGTCCTCCGTTAGCTGCAAGTGCCTGGATCGTATATGTTATGGCTGCTGCGCCTGATGCAACTGCAAGTGCAGCGCTTCCGCCTTCCAAAGCTGCGATTCTCTTTTCAAAAACATCCTGTGTGGAATTTGTAAGTCTTCCGTAGATGTTACCTGCATCAGCAAGTCCGAATCTGTCTGCTGCGTGCTGGCTGTTTCTGAATACATATGATGTAGTCTGATAAATCGGAACCGCTCTTGCGTCTGTAGCGGGATCCGGCTGCTCCTGTCCAACGTGTAACTGTAATGTTTCAAATCTGTAATTGCTCATAATCTATCTCCTTCATTTGCATTTATTTTTCGTGTGTGTTATGTTGTGTTAATGTTATTCCTATTTACCTATTACGTCAATAGGTTTTATGATAACTAAATCAGCATGCCACTAATAAGTTTTTGTTATATCTTTTTATATAGGGTACAATGTCAGTATAAATAGGAGGTTCACATGTTTACTACCAAAGGACGCTATGCCCTGCGCGTTATGATTGATCTTGCACAGCACACAGAAAATGAATACATCCCTCTCAAGGATATCGCCACAAGGCAGGACATCTCCAAGAAGTATCTTGAGATTATTGCAAAAGAACTTGTAAAAGGCGGTCTTATCGAAGGCGCCAGCGGAAAGCACGGCGGCTACAAACTTTTAAGAAGTCCCGACGAATATAGTGTCGGAGAAATAATAGAACTAATGGAAGGCACTATCGCGCCCGTAGCCTGTCTTGAAACAGGCGCTGCCGAATGCACACGTGCCTGCAAATGTAACACCATCTCCATGTGGACAGAATTCTACGAGCTTGAACGCAACTTCTTTTTCGGCAAGAAACTGAGCGATCTGTGCAATTAGTGTGTTGCCTTTCCGTACGCCCGGCCACAAAGGTATATATTCGGAAATACGCTGTGTACGGCTGCGCAGTGATTTTCATAATTTTACAAAAAGCGGGAATGCCTCCTTTCGACGTTGCTCAGAGAAGTCGGCATTCCCGCTTTTTGTAAAATTTGAAAATCATCTTGCTCGTCCGAAGACAGCGTATTTCCGAATATATACCTTTGTGGCCGGGCTGTCTATGGAAAGGGCGACAAACAGAACAAAGAGTCGCTCGCGACTCTTTGCGCTCCGATGCGCGCAAGCTTTAGCTTGCATAATTCATCTGCGCATCGGTCGCATCCATAGCGGAGCGTTTTTATATCATAGGAAAGCAATTTTCAATTCCATACGGTAAAAAATCCTTCTCCTTCAAAAAAGAAGCAGCCAAGTCGCTTTGGATGCAAGCATCCACGCTACCAGACTGTTTCTTTTTACTCAGCTTGTGCTTATTATCTTTATTCAACCGACTACAAATCGTAACCAGTTAGTCATGCAAGAACTCTATCGATAATAGACTACTATTCCCTGTACCCGTGTATCTGAGATACAACGCATGCGTTCCGGAAACCGCATCGAATCTGCATTCATCGGCAGTCCAGATGTTGGAGCCTATAGCATGAATCTTGCCAAGAGGCTCGCCGTCAAGATCCGTGAGGATCTCAAAGTCTCCGTTGAAGTAAGCTCTTGTCTTTATCCTGAGACCTGTAAGGTTATTGAAGTCAAAGTACTTAAAGCCTATGGTCGTGCCGTCAACGATATCTTTGATATAGCTTTCTCCGTATGATTCGTCACCACCGACCTGAACCACTCTTGGAGCACCGGGCTCGACGTACATCTTGTGCTCTTTTGTAAAGATGTTGCAGGCAATGTATGCGGGATATTCTCCCTTGTCAGAAAGAGGTCCGCCGTTCAGACCGCATGAAGTTATCTCTACCTGAGGAATACTTCCGTCGGGGGCAAAAGAGATTTTTTCCGCGCATCCCTGTCTGCTGAACCAGGTTCCGTTGGTATGTCTGTGATAGAAGATGTACCAGTCGTCACCGATTTCGATTATGCTTCCGTGGTTGTTGGCGCCGTAAGCTGTCGGCTCGTCGGCTTTCTTGTATGTATCAATGTGCATATCGCAGTTACTTACGATAACTCCGCCGTACTCAAAAGGTCCTTCGGGGCTCTTTGATGTAGCATAGCAAAGCTCGTGCATAACTTCAGATGAATATACAAAGTAATAAATATCTCCGCGCTTTCTTATCGATGAAGCTTCAAAGAATGCGTGTCCTTCGAATGATGTTCCCTTGCTGTATTCGCATCCGGGCGCGATTATCTTGGGAGCTTTTTTAACCGTAAGCATATCCTTATCAAGGACTGTGAACATCGAACCGCTCCTTGACTTATCGCCCTGTCCGCAGAAGCCTGTGTACATGTAGACTTCGTCGCCTTCCGTGAGTACACCGGGATCGAACTGAGGCTCATCGCCCTCTTTGTCACCGAGCTTAACGCCGTCTTCATAGTGAACATATCCATAGAACTCGTAAGGGCCTGCAGGTCTGTCACTTACCGCAACAGAAACAACGCTTACCTTATCAAGCACGTAGTAGAGATAGTATCTGCCATCGGGACCGACCGTTACATCTGGCGCATAGAGGCACATATGTCCGTCAGGATTAAGTGGATCCTGTGTCTTTTTGAAAATTACGCCCTCATACTTCCAGTTTCCAAGGTCATCTACAGGTGCTGACCAGCAAACGTAATCGCCGAGGCAGAATGTCTCGCCGCCGTATATATCATGCGATCCGTATACATATACTCTGTCTCCGAACACATAGGGCTCGCCATCGGGAATGTACTCCCAATTTGGAAGATAGGGATTGATTCCCTGCCGCCTTGTGTTCTGTCTTATGCCGCCTTCCTTCTTAGGAACTGCTCCGCGGGATGTGAATTCCATCTCGTTTGGATTTTCGGAAGTGTATGTTCCCCAGTTCGGGAGCTCTTTTCCACCCTTACCTGTTCCGTTCGGATCTCCTGTCTTAACAAAGTTAGCAAAATAATCGCACATCTGCGCCGCAAGGTCATAGTGTCTGCCCTCATACGCGCGATGACTCTTTCCAAGTGTATCAAAGAAGAACCACAGATCCACAGAGTGGAAACATCCCGGGTATGCCTCATCACCGGCACCGTCGCCCGGAATATCGGGGCAGAATCTGTAGTAATAGAAATCTCTGTCGGGGCTGTTTTTCTTTGCTCCGATCAAAACTTCTTTTACAGACTTCTCGACCATATTTGTGTTGTCTTCTATAAATTCATCAATTGTATTTCCGGCAAGTATCGGAATGTCAGGATACTTTCCTTCTACAAATGCATCCGTGGTATTTTGCTTGCAGAATACTCCGTCCATTATCGGAACCATCATTGGATTATTCAAAAGATATTCGTGATAGCCCTCAAGAATCCTTTTGGAATTAAGCTTTCTTGCACCTTCGATTCCATCCACGCCAAGCGCTTCCATGAACTTTGCACCAAGCTCCTCCGCCTCAGAAAGCGGCTTAGGTGTAAAGAGCTTATCCTCGGGTTTATCAAGTTTTATAATTCCGCTAAATATTGCTGCGCCTTTTATAATCTTGCTGTTATCTTCACAAACAAGCTGATTAAGGACAGAAGCGCCGCCTGCAGACTGACCTGCGATCTTGATATTGTCAGGATCTCCGCCAAATGCCGCAATATTCCTATGTACCCAATGAAGCCCCGCCTTCTGATCAAGAAGACTGAAATTACCGGGTGCATCGGGTGATTCCTCTGTGAGCTCTTTATGCGCAAGATTTCCAAAGCATCCAAGCCTGTACGCTACAGAAACAACTACAATACCCCTTTTTGCCAGTGCCTCTCCGTCAAGCTCCATCTCTGCTGTGTAACCCCATTGAAAAGAACCTCCGTAATACCACACAAGTACGGGAAGCTTTTCATCTTTGCTCTTTGCAGGTGTCCATACATTAAGATACAGGCAATCTTCACTCATCGGTATTTCGGGATCGACGTGCCACTCTCTGCAATAAATATCAGTACCTAACCCCGGTGTATCCTGATAAGGAATCGGCGCAAATGTATTGGCCTCATATATTCCATCCCAGTCTGTACACGGCCTTGGAGCTTTCCATCTATTCATTCCAACAGGCGGTGCAGCATAAGGAACCCCTTTAAATACCGTTACGCGCGGATCCGCACCTGCTATACCCCTGATCCTGCCATTTTCTACTTCCGTTAATCTTAACAACCTCCTTTACCTCCTCTAAAACATTAAACGATATATGAAATGCATAATAACTTTTGTCACCTATATCGTTATATTTAAGTTATACCATAATACTTTAGATTTTGGTAAAATAAATATTTCACAATCTAGTGCTGCTGACACGGTGATTTTTGATCAAATTACTTGTTAAATAATCCATGTACTGCGTTGTCGTCAATCGTCGATGCCCGCATCGACTCAATCCTCCGCCTTGTAAATTAATTATTTCACTTCGCAATTGATCAAAAGTCAGCAAGACATCACACTAGGTAATATCTCGTAAACCTCTTTTGAACTCTCCCTACGTGACTCAGATTCTATTACAGACTTTATGACCGTAGGATTATTCCCAAATTTGCTTATTTCTACGGGCAAAAATCGGTTCCTGGATTCTATAACCGTAAAATCATTCCTACAATTCGCTTAGTTCTACGGGTATAAATCGGTTTCCGGATTCTATACCCGTAAAATCATTCCTGCATTTGCTTAGTTCTACGGGTATAAATTAGTTTCCGGATTCTATACCCGTAGAGCCATTCCCACTTTCACTTATTTCTATGTATACATTCTTGAACATGAAGTTCAAGAATGCATCAACCAAGCCAATTAAAATCGACTTCGTCGATGGGGCTTGGTTGACTCTTGAATCACTTTCTCACGAAATCCGCAGCAAGTGCGGATTTCTGTAATTTCATCTAAGATATCATACAAATCGATCATCAGATTCCATGCCAGCAGAATCATTATTCCCTCATTTTGAGTCATGTATTTCAGCTTAATTCCTCAATTCCTTGACACAGCGTAACAAATGCCAATTTTGACAGGTAATAAAGCAACATATTGGGTGTATTCAAGGCAAAAAAAAAAGACTTTTCGTTTTTCGCTCCATAAATAGCCACAAACAGATGAAACAAAAACATAACGAAAAGTCCTTACTTTTACCCTTAAGCTTCTATCGCCCTGTCAGTGTCGCCAAGGAGTTTATTCCACTGCTCATCGGTAAGGTCTGACAGCCCTTTATTTTTTCCTTTGGTCGCGAGTAAAAAAGCTGTCTCCTTGAGCATCTTTATAAGGACGGAGGCATCGAGTAATTCGCCGGTCATCTTTTTGGTGAGAGTTGTACTTGAAGAGGAGATAGTGCTTTCCCAATTGCTCTTTTTATTTATGGCCTCCTCCATCGAGGAATACTCTTTTCCACCCAGAGGATCCGTGACTCCCTTAAGTGCGTTGAAACTTCCAAAGGTACTACCGGTTCCTGTGCCATGTGCATCTGCGTACTGGCAATATGCGAACATCTCGATAATGGTGGCATTCTTTGGATCGACTTCCGAGATATTTACGTCGATGTCACGCCCGCCCATATGCACTCTCACAATCGGATCGCCGCAGCCTTCCCTTGTCACTTCGGAAGCCATCACCATATGGCTTGTATTGTTTCCCACAGGAATAGAGCCTATACCACGTAGCGGAGTTACGTGTTCTCTTGGTTTGTCGGCGTTATCACTTACTTCCGCCGGCTTACATTCATCAACGGATTCTTGCGGAATTACAGGCCTCATATCAATAAAACTTGTCTTCAATTCACTTGCTGAAATAATGCGGGTAAACTCTCTCTGAACAGAAACGTTCTGCTTTTTAGTACAAGTTGCATCATCTGATTTCTGTTCGCCGCTCTCGGATAGAGCACTCAAAAAATCCGCTTCTCCGAGACTTTGATCTGCGCTACGATAAGAACTCTGTACAAATGTGCTCTGTCTAAAACAATAACTTCCGGTAGTAATCATATTTGACATATATGTTCCTTTCTGCGACTCTTCAGTCATTCACAGTCGCTCCACTCTCCTGAAAGGACCGAGTGGATAAGTGCACGGTCAACAGTTACGCATAACTTCGTCTCAGTATCACCCCCTTCTATTCAATAAAAAAGCATTTCGCTCGCGAAATGCTAGCGCGCGAGCGGATTGCGTAAGCAATATATTCCTTACCGCGAGCTGCGCATCCCTGCGGAGCGTTTTTTATTTGATAGGAATTTCCTATCAAATAAAAAGCATCTTCTTCAGCCATTCCTTTGAACGTTGAAAAAGATGCTATCCATAGCAAAAATATTAAAATTATCGCTCTCTGTATATATCGGCAGACTATGCTATCGACTTTAGCATTCCCGATACTTTTTTTATATTAAATCCAATAACAAAGAGTTGCTTTGCAACTCTTTGCGCGCCAATGCACGCAAGCTTTAGCTTGCATAATACTTCTGCGCATCGGTCGCATCCATAGCGGAGCGTTTTTTATTTGATTTTCAAATAAAAAACTCTTCGTTCCATCTCTTGCGACAAGAACGAAGAATCCACTTTTCTTTAAATAATCCCTAATCATAACAACGGATGACATCTCTTATGCCGTTATATCCGCAAGTGTGCACCGCACCACAGACATCAGATCAGCAGGTGCAAGTTCAATCTGACAGCCAACTTTTCCGGCGCTTACAAATATTTTTTCACTGTCCTTTGCAGTTTCATGAATGAAGGTTGTAAATGCTTTCTTCATTCCTATTGGTGAACATCCTCCGTGGATATACCCTGTGAGCGGAAGGAGCTCTTTTTGCTTGATCATGTCAACCGCCTTCTCGCCTGCTGCCTTTGCGGCTTTCTTGAGGTCAAGTTCTGCTTCGACGGGAACTACGAAGACGTAGTACTGTCCGGTCTTTCCTCTGGTTACAAGAGTCTTGAAAACTCTCGAAGGATCTTCGCCGAGTATGCCCGCGATCTCGGCGCCTGTAAGTGTCTGGTCAGGCTCATAGGAATGACTCTCGTAAGCAATCTTCTTGCCGTCAAGAACTCTCATTACATTTGTTTTTTCGTTATTCTTCATTACCTTTTCCTCAGTCAACTCTTGATGTCATCTTTTTTGCATTCTTCCATAAAAAAACAGGACGAGTACATGGACTAAACAAGCTAAAGCCTTCATATCAGGTCATACACCTCTTACCTGATAAAGTTAGTAAATACCTTATCTTCAGCAACAGGCTGCTCTACGCCGTTCTTTTTTCCGGCTTCGATACTCTGAAGAACCCATGCCATATTTTTTCCGAGAGTATGCATGATCTGGATACCTTCAGTATCGCGGAGAACATCTTCGGGCTTGCCGCCGTGAACCATGTTCCAATATCTTGATGCGATAAGAGGCATGTTTGCAAAAAGAGGATACTTGTTGAGAACATCAAGAGTCGCTGTAGTTCCCGCTCTTCTTGCAGATGCAATCGTTGCGGCAGGTTTGAATCTAAGATACTCCTCTGCAGACCAGAACAATCTGTCAAGGAACATGAGAATCTCGCCTGTAGGGCTTGCATAGTAAACAGGTGAACCTATGACAATTCCGTCAACGCCTTTGATAATCTCTGTTGCTTCCTGTACCGCAAGATCCACTTCACCCTTGAAAACCATAGTTCCCGCATTATAGATCTCAGTTTCGATACCTCTTTCATTAAGTTCTTTTGCAACCTCTGACAAAGCTGTATATGTGCAACCTTTGCTCTTTCTGCTGCCGTTGATAAGTAATACTTTCATTATATGTTCCTCCTCTTCCTATGAAATAAGTGACTAAATACATGAAAAATTCGAATTTTAGTCACACATCAAACTTACGATTACAGACAAAAAAGTAATTTTTGCTTCAGTTATCTGTGAAATTTCGCCTTTTTGCTTGTAAATCGCCATGATCTCACAGATAAATTTTGCCACCCATGAAACATTATCTGTGTTTCAACACATATCATGCCATAAAATCACAGATAAACCATTTCTTTTCACAAATCTTATCTGTGTCCCTGCCAAACTACTACCCTATGGATCAGACACATGGCTTTTACTTTTGGCTAGCACGTAGATAAGTGACCGTAGTTCCAAAGTATGGTAGGAATCTCCTACCATATAATAATGAGCGGCACCGAACTTATTGGTCACCGCTCATTACTATTCTATATTATCTTTTTCATAATGTCATTCGGAAATCTTGAATACGTCTATATCCTGCTTAACTCCGGCGGCGATATTCGAAATCTGCGTTGCGATAGACGATACTTCTTCCATCATATTGCTTACAACTGAAGTAGATGCGCTTGTTTCCTGCGTTGATGCGGCATTTGTCTCAGCAATTGTTGAAAGAGCTTCTACTACATTTACAACGCTGCTACGGACTTCATCGAGCCTTTGTACCGTTGAAGAAATCTCATCGATACTTTCAAGGTTATTGATAATCTCGTCTTCAACCGAACCGAAGATTTCCTCCGTCTGCTGAACATACTCATTCTGCATGTCGATTATCTTCTTAACTTCATCCATAGCTTCTATAGATCTCTTTGAGTTATCAATAAGCTGCTGGATAATGTCATTGATTTCCTTGGTAGTATCAGCTGTCTGTGAAGCCAGGGATCCAATCTCTCCTGCAACTACCGCGAATCCTCTTCCCGCATCTCCTGCTCTTGCAGCCTCGATAGAAGCATTAAGAGACAAAAGATTGGTCTGGGTAGCGATGGATGCAATAAGCTCGGAAGCCTTCGCAATCTGATCTGCAGAATGGCTTGTCTGTGCTGTCTGCTCGTACATTGCATCAACTGCAGACTTTGTCTTTTCATTGACTTCACCAAGCTCTTTAAGGATCACGCCCGCCTTCTTTGAAGAATCCTGCATGGATTGTGAATTTTCTTTAAGCTGCAATGTCTTTTCCTTGGTCTCCTCGACCATAACTCCAATTTCTTTTACAGAATCCGTAGCATTTTTTGTTTCATCAGACTGCTCTGTCGCACTCTGCGCAATGTCATGAACCGCAACATCTACCTGTCCGATGGATTCAAGTGTTGATTCGGAATTTTCGCGAAGTCTGCCGGAACCGTCCTGAAGATCTCCCGAATGCCTGCGAAGCGACTTGATCGTCCTTTCAACCGCACTTGAAAGCTTTTTGGTAGCATCTGCAATAAGTCCTACTTCATCATTTCTTCCTTTATATTTTTCAAGTGCCTGAGTCTTGGTAATATCAAGTGTTCCGAGGTCTGTGATTACGTCAGTTACGCTTTCAATATCTTTTGATATAGCCTTTGAGATCAGAACAACTCCTACAAGCGAAACGCAGAATACAAGTATTACTAGGAAAAGGATGAAATTACTGAGGGAATTGATATCCTTCAAAAAGTCTTTTTCCGAATCAGTAACAATGAATGTAGCAGCCACGCTCGGAATATTGCGATATGACAGTATCGAGCGCCCCACTGCCTTGTCACGATATGTGAAAAAGCTTGTCGGAACATCAGCCATCTGCTGAAGAGCTTGAACCTGCGCTTCATCTTCAACAGGTGCTCCAAGCATCGCGGGATCCGGAGCAAAAATATATGTTGCCGCAGTAATATCGCTGCTTCCGATAAGATACATCTTAGCTGCATCCAGTCCCTGCGCACTCATTCCTGTAATCGTGCTCTGAAGCTCATCTACATAGGTAGCACCTCCGACGAAGCCTATAGGCTTACCCGATGCATCATGTACATTTGCAAATACTATCGCAACATTACTGTTACTTGCCGGAGAAAGAACGATTCCGGCGCA
>JAEEGK010021663.1_pt1 | contig 13570 bp, 13 predicted proteins | sample 8958771 | NCBI WGS metagenome assembly JAEEGK01 (sample SAMN16246547, study PRJNA631951) | gut metagenome | biome: gut microbiome; feature: rumen; material: SC-attached | host: Bos | place: Iran: Karaj | collected 2018-10 | reverse complement strand
TGGCTCACTGTGTAAGGCTATTGAATGATGAGGAAGTCTTGGAGATTGTTGGAACTGGAGGGGACGGTTCAAACACATTCAATATTTCCACCACATCTTCCATTGTGATTTCCGCAGCAGGTGTTCCAGTTGCAAAGCATGGGAATAGGTCCGCTTCAAGCAAATGTGGTGCAGCAGATGTGCTGGAAGAATTAGGAGTCAATATCCATATTAGTCCTGAAAAAAGCTTAAGTTGCCTAAAGGAAATAAACTTATGTTTCCTCTTTGCTCAAAACTATCATCTCTCAATGAAATATGTTGCAGGTGTGCGTAAAGAGCTTTCAATCAGAACAATATTCAATATTTTAGGGCCTTTGACAAGCCCTGCAGGTGCTTCAATGGAAGTTTTAGGAGTGTATGAAAGGGAACTTCTGGAGCCCCTTACAGATGTTTTGAAAAATTTGGGAGTCAAATCTGCAATGGTTGTTTATGGATTGGATGTGATGGATGAAATCTCAGCAAGTGACAAGACTGCAGTATGTGAACTTAAGGATGGCAAGACAAGGACATATGAGCTTTCTCCAGAGGACTTCGGCATGACCATTTCATCTAAGGAAGACCTTGTTGGTGGCGATGCAAAGGAAAATGCAGAAATCACATTAGCTATTTTAAATGGAGAAAAAGGTCCAAGAAGAAATGCAGTTCTATTGAATTCCGCTGCAGGATTGTATGTTGCAGGAAGAGTGGATTCATTGGAAGATGGAATCAGGTTAGCTGAAGAGGTCATTGACTCAGGCAAGGCATTGAATCAGCTTGAAAGATTCATTGAAGTTACAAATAGATAAATACCTTAGCTTACTAATAGATGATTATATGCTGGAAAAAATTGTTGCAAAGACTGAAGAGAGATTGGTTGAATCAAAAAGGAATAAGCCTTTAAGCCAACTCAAAGAGGAAGTATCAAAACTGGATATCAATGATGACTTCCCTTTTAAGGAAGCTTTGAAAGACCCTGAAATTGCCATCATTGCGGAAGTCAAGAAAGCTTCTCCTTCAAAAGGATTAATAGCTGAAGATTTTGATTACATTAAAATCGCAAAGGATTATGAGCAAGCAGGAGCATCTGCAATATCAGTTTTGACAGAACCATATTTTTTCAAAGGATCTAACGATTACCTTAGGGAAATTGCTGAAAATGTAGCTATTCCAATTTTAAGAAAAGACTTTACAATAGATGAATATATGATATGGGAAGCTAAATCATTAGGGGCTTCAGCTATTCTTTTGATTGTTTCAATACTTGAGGATGTTCAATTGAAGAAATATTTGGATTTGGCTCATGATTTAGGTCTTTCTGCTATTGTTGAAACTCATGATGAAAAAGAAATCAGAACTGCAATCGATGCTGGCGCAGAGATAATTGGAGTAAACAATAGAAATTTAGCTGATTTCACTGTTGATATCAATAATAGCGTTAATTTACGTAGATTAGTTAGTGATGATATATTGTTCATTTCTGAAAGCGGAATTAAAACTGCTGAAGATGTAAGGAGATTGAAGGAAAACAATGTTGATGCAGTCTTGATTGGTGAAACTTTAATGAGAAGTGATGATAAAAAGGCTATGATTGAGGAGTTGAAGAACGCTTAATTTTGGAGTTAAAGAATGGTTAAGCTTAAGATTTGTGGAATGAGAAGGTCTGAAGATATAGAAATGGCAAATAGACATAAGCCAGATTACATAGGATTTGTTTTTGCTGAAAGTCCACGTAAAGTATCATTTGAGCAGGCTAAGGAATTGTCAGAGCTTTTGAGTGATGAGATTGTTCCTGTAGGGGTTTTTGTAAATGAGCATATGAAGCTTATTGTTGACTTATTCAGGGATGGAATAATCGAAATGGCTCAGCTTCATGGAGATGAAGATGAAAAGTATATAAGGAATCTAAAAGATAAATCAATTGAAGAAACTGGAAAACAAATACCTGTAATAAATGCAATTGAAATAAAAGATGGTGCTGATTATAATGATGAGCTATTGAAGTGGCGAGATTCAGCATCTGACTATTTTATTTTAGACAGTGGAAAAGGGTCTGGCAAAACATTTGACTGGAGTCTTATAGATAAAGAGAGCGAATTCTTTAAGAATTCCATTTTTTTAGCTGGAGGGCTAAACAGTGAAAATTTGGCTTTAGCTATTGAGGAATTCAATCCATTTGCAGTTGATTTAAGCAGTTCTGTTGAAACGGATGGATTTAAGGATGAAAAGAAAATCAAGGAAATCATTGAAATTATGGAAAATTATAGATAATAATAATTACTAATAAATATTTGAATTTTTAAATTGGAGATAAAATATGAGCAGAGGACGATTTGGGGTTCATGGTGGACAATACATGTCTGAAACATTGATGAATGAACTCCTGAACTTGGAAGAGCAATATAATCATTTTAAGGAAGATCCTGAATTTTTAGAGGAATTGAACACTCTATTGAAGGAATATGCAGGAAGGCCTTCATTATTGTATTATGCAAAGAGAATGACCGAAGATCTCGGTGGAGCAAAGATTTACCTTAAGCGTGAAGACTTGAACCATACTGGAGCTCACAAAATAAACAATGTGCTTGGCCAATGCCTTTTGGCTAAAAAGATGGGAAAGACCAGAGTCATTGCAGAGACCGGTGCAGGTCAGCATGGAGTGGCTACTGCTACTGCAGCAGCTTTATTAGGTATGGAATGTGAAGTGTTCATGGGTGAAGAGGACACCAAGCGTCAAGCATTGAATGTATTTAGAATGGAACTTCTCGGAGCTAAAGTGCATACCGTAACAACCGGTTCAAAAGTGCTTAAGGATGCAGTGAATGATGCATTCAGAGAATGGATTTCAAGGGTTGATGACACTCACTATGTAATTGGTTCAACAATGGGTCCACACCCATTTCCAACAATCGTAAGGGATTTCCAAGCGGTAATCAGTGAAGAGATAAAAGAGCAAATCATGGAGCTTGAAGGCAAATTGCCAGATATGGTTATCGCTTGTGTTGGTGGTGGAAGCAATGCTATGGGGGCATTCTACAATTTCTTGGAAGATGAAGAGGTAAAACTTGTAGGAGTGGAAGCTGCAGGAAAGGGAATTGATACTGAATTCCATGCAGCAACAATTGCTAAAGGTGAGCTTGGAATTTTCCATGGAATGAAATCATATTTCTGTCAAGGAAACTATGGTCAGATTTCTCCGGTTTACTCTATATCTGCAGGACTTGATTATCCTGGAATCGGTCCCGAACATGCATATTTGCATGATATCGGAAGAGCAGAGTATGTTTCAGCAACTGATGATGAGGCAGTTGAGGCATTTGAATACTTATCCAGAATGGAAGGAATCATTCCAGCTATTGAATCTTCCCATGCAATAGCCCATGCCATGAGAATTGCAGGGGATATGGATAAGGATGATATTATTGTAATAAATGTATCTGGCCGTGGAGATAAGGATGTGGCAGCTATTGCTCGCTATAAAGGAGTTGAATTATACGAATAATTGTAGGAGTGTTTTAAATGAATGATAAGAAAGATATAAAGATTGCTGATGCATTCAAGGATGGAAAGGCTTTCATTGGATTCTTGACTGCAGGAGACCCTACAATTGAAAAGACTGTAGAATATGTTTTGGCTATGGAAGAGGCAGGATGCGACTTGGTTGAGATAGGAATTCCTTTTTCAGATCCTGTAGCTGAAGGGCCTGTCATTCAGGAAGCAAACATCAGAGCGCTTTCAAACAATACAAACACTGATGATGTTTTTGAAGCAATCAGGCAAATCCGTGAAAAGTCAGATGTTCCATTGGTGTTCTTGACCTATATCAATCCAGTGTTCTATTATGGATATGACAAGTTCTTCAAGAGATGCCAAGAGCTTAATGTCTGTGGTATCATTTCACCAGACCTTCCATATGATGAGAAGGATGAGATTCTTGAAGTGACTCAAAAGTATGGAATTGACATTATCAGCTTGATTGCACCTACCTCAAAGGAACGTATTCAGATGATTGCAAGGGAAGCAAGCGGATTTATTTACGTTGTTTCATCATTAGGGGTCACAGGAATGAGAAGTGAGATTAGAACAGACTTAAAATCCATTTTAGAGGATATTAAGGAGGTCACTGACGTTCCAGCAGCAGTTGGTTTTGGTATCAATACTCCGGAACAGGCAGAAAATATTGCAAAAGTGGCTGATGGTGTTATTGTAGGAAGTGCAATTGTTAACATTATTGCAGAGCATGGAGAAAATGCAAAAGAGCCACTTGTAAATTATGTCAAATCTATGAAAGATGCTATTTCCTAACATCTTTCTTTAATATTTTTAATAGTAAATTTTTTTCTATTTGGGCATTGTTTTCTAGGTATTTTCTATCTTAATTTTAGTATTTTTTCTTAATTTTTATTTATTCTTATTTATTTAGTATTTATTTTATTTTATTTTTTATGAGGTGATTAAATGGATATCGTAGCTATTATGGGTTCTCCAAGAAAGCATGGGAATACAGATATGCTTTTGGATGAAATGATTAAAGGTACTGAAGAGAAGGGGCATAATGTTAAGAAGTATTACATAAGTGATCTGGAGGTTCATCCTTGCAGAGCTTGTGGAGTTTGCATGCAAGGCAAGGACTGTGTATTTGATGATGATGGTTTGACAGTGACTCATGAAATAGCCAATGCTGATGGGCTTATCATTTCAAGCCCAATTTACTTTGGCCAAATGACCGGTGCCTTAAAGGTGCTTATAGATAGGTTTTATGGAATAACACATAATCCTTTGATTCCATTATCCGGCAAAGTTGTGCTTATTTTCACTCATTTAGGCCCTGAGGGATATTATGACTCTTACATTGAGCTTTCAAAGATACAGCCTTTCATGATGAATATGGGTTATGAAGTGATGGATGTCTTGGATGTTGGAAGTTTAGGTGATGTAAGAGCCCAGCCAAATAAATTGAAGGAAGCTTATGAAATTGGAAAAAGGTTTTAAATAGAATTCACTATTTAACCCTTTTATTTTCTAAAAATTTAAAAACTAATTTTACATTTTTTCTCATTGATTTGCTTTCATGGTAGCTATCTGCTCGTCACGACTTTTTAATTTCAAGGTGAATGCAAAAGCAATGAGAGCAACTATTGTTGCTAAAAGCAAACTGATTTTATAACCTAAGATTCCTGCAAATGAAGCAATTATTCCACCAATGAGGGCTCCACCTATCAATTGGCCTGCACTTGAGAGCATGTTTACAATAGCTTGGCCCGCTCCTCTTTCATATGGTTTTGCTTCAGTTAAGACAATATACCTTAAAGGAGCTCCAATGATTGTTACAAGACCTACACCAATCATGCATCCAGCTATTATGAAAAATATCAGATTGCTTGGGTAAACTGCAATTGCAAATAATCCTATTGCAAGCATCATTGTTCCAACTGCCATGATCTTACGTGAACCTGCAGAATCCAGAATCTTACCTAGTATTGGTGCTGCAACTGCATTCGCTCCCAAAATTGGAATCAGCATCAAGCTTGCGTATTGTTCATTCAATCCCATTGAAAGTATTACAAGTGATGGAATGAATATTGCTGAAGAGTAGATTATCCCATAGCATAATGTTTCAACACATGCAATGCTGATTTCCCTGTTTTTAAGCATGTGTATTGGCACAATTGATTCTTCTGCTCTTTTTTCCACTTTTAAGAATATTGGAATCATGATTATGAACAGCAATAAGAACGGAAGAACATTTATAGACAATAGGCTGTTTAGGAAATTGCTTGAATCGATTTGGTTTAGGCCGTAAGCTAAAAATATCGCAAGCAGGCTTAGCATTACGATTCCCAAATAATCTATCTTCAATTTTCTTTCATCTTCCATTTCTGGAAGGATGTACCATGCAAACGCTATTAGGAATATGGCTATTGGAATGTTTATTGTAAAGCACCAATTCCAGCCATATGGAATTAAAGCCGCTCCAACCAATGGACCTCCAATTGCAGAAATACCGAATACGCTTCCAAGGATTCCCAATGCCTTTCCTCTCTCTTCAAGGGGGAATGCATCTCCGACAAATGCTCCCGCTACAGGGAATATTCCTCCACAACCGAAACCTTGCACTATTCTTCCTAAAAATATTGCTTCTATGCTGAATGCAGATGCTATCAGGCATGATCCTATTCCAAAAAGAATCACATCTAAGATAAAGACCTTTTTTCTACCGTAAAAGTCTGAAAATTTAGCCATGACTGGAGAGCCAATCATGAAAAATATTACAAAAAGTGTAAATATCCAACTTGATTCCCTACTTGTCAAGTGGAAGCTTTGTTCGATTGATGGAAGCACTGGACCTATGATTCCAGTATCCAATGATCCCATAAACACTCCTATTAAAAATAATATGAGTATCAAATTCCGTGTTTTTGTATCTAGTGTTTTTTGCATAGTATTTTTTTCCTTTAGATTATATTGTTATTTAGTAGTGTAATAATTGATAATTAAGTGCCGAATTTCTCTCTCACTTTCTTGATTGTGAATCTTGCAAATGCGAAGTTCAAGATACTTGCAGTTATTCTTCCCACTGCAAGACCTGTCCAAATACCAACAAGTCCCCATCCTAATACTATTCCGAGGGTGTATGTTGCGGTAACAGTAAAGATAACCTCTCTGATAATGGTCCACATCAAGCTTATGGTTCCCTTACCCATTCCTTGATAGAGGAAACTTGAAGTCATTCCCGCTCCAGTTAGTGGAAGGCAAAGGCTAGCTATTCTTAAGAATCTTGTAATCTCTGGAACCAAAGCGGCTGTTTCTTTTGTGTATGCAAACAATGTTGCAAGCTGTGGTGCAAATGCAATCAATATTATTGTTACAGCAGTTCCAAATGCTATTCCAAATTTAACTCCATATAAGTGGGCTCTTGATAGGTAATCGCCATTTTTAGCACCATATGCGCTTCCTGAAACTGCAGCTACTGCACTACCAATAGCTGTAAGGGGCATTATTGCAAATAGGTATAATCTTTGGCCTGAGGTGAATGATGCAATACCGTATTCTCCTCCAATTGTTGAAATGAACACTAAGTATAAGCTTACTGCAAGGGACATCATGAACATGTCCATAGATGCAGGAATACCTACTTTTAAGATGTCTTTAGCTATTTTGGAGTCGAATTTAAACTCTTTTAAGTTGACATTCACATATGTGTCCTTTTTGATGAGTATCCAGTACAGGATTACTGATGCTGATCCAAGAGCACTGACAATTGTTGCAAGGGATGCTCCTGCAGAACCTAATCCTAATACATAAATGAAAAGAGGATCAAGAATGGCATTAAGGGTTACAGAGACAATCATTGCATACATTGCCCTTTTCATATCACCTTCACCACGAAGAATACCGCTTCCTCCGTTACCGAACATAAAGGCAATAAGACCTAAAAATAGTGGAGTTCCATATTTAATTCCTTCAGCAAGGTTTTGTCCGCTTGCTCCATAAGCTCGAAGCAAAGGTTCCTGAACAGATAATAGGACTACAGTAAGAATGATTGAAGCAACTAAGAATATTAAAAGAGCATGTGCTGCAGACTTATTAGCACCTTCATGGTTTTTAGCCCCTACAAAACGACTAATGCTGCTTGTAGCACCACTTCCAAGACCTACACTTACCCCATTCAATATCATGAAGATAGGTGTAACAAAACCGATTCCCGCTATTGCAGCCTGTCCAAGACCTGCTACCCAAATACCGTCAATGATATTGTATGATGCTGTCAAAAGCATTGATATCATAATTGGAATAGCAAGGGTCTTTACAGCCTTTTCCGGATTTCCTCTCATTAATTCCACATTTTTATTTGCCATTTTAATCCCTAATCTTTAGTAATATGAAGATATCTTTAGTAATAATGAAAATAATAATTTATTTGACTATTTCCTCTGTTTTTCTAGCTATTTCCCTTAGTTGATTTTTAACTTCATTGTCTAATTTGTCTATTCCAGCCTGTTCTTCCCATTCCTTTAAATCATTTTCTAATAGAATAGCTAGTTTTTCTCCTTTTTCTGTTGTTTTTAATATGTATTTTCTTCTATTGTTTTCATCAACGATTCTTTCAACATATTCCTTGTCTTCCAATTTTCTTAAAGCTTTAGCTATTGTTCCTTTGCTTTGACCAAAAATTGTTGCCAAGTCGTCCTGAGATAAATTTTTTCTTTTATAGATTTCCATCAGATATTGTCCTTCGTGAACCATATCTATATGGTTCGGGTTTTTCTGAGCATATCTTAGTTTATTTCGTGATATGTGGTGTATCAGTGCAATAAAAGGCATTGAATCAAATTTATCCCACTGCTTTTCATTTTCTGTCATGTTTAATGGTTTGTTTTTGAAATATATAAATGTTTCTTAGGAAACTGTTTATTGATGAACGATATATAAAATTAGCATTTTTTTAATTATTTCAATTTTTTTTTAAAAAAAGTTTAAAAAAAGTTTAAAAAAAGAAAAATAATTGTTTAAAAAAGAATTTGCTGGCCCTTAGATGAGTTATTGATTCTCCAATCAATCTCTTCTAAATTGTTTTCCTTTAGGAATTCATTAGCCAATTTGAAATGATTGCACCCAAAGAATCCTCTTCTTGCAGAAAATGGACTTGGATGAGAGGATATAAGCACTAAATGATTAGGATTTGTAATCAATTCCTTTTTGAGTTCTGCCTGTTTTCCCCATAATAGGAAAACGATAGGTGCTTTTTGATTGTTTAGTATTTTAATTACATTGTCTGTAAAGGTTTGCCATCCGCATTTGCTGTGTGAATTTGCATTTCCCTCTTCAACGGTGAGTACAGTATTGAGTAGGAATACCCCTTGCTTAGCCCAGGATTCAAGGCATCCGGAATCTGGAATAGGATAACCGTATTCTGATTCTATTTCCTTAAAGATATTTTTTAGAGATCTTGGGATTGGATGTCCTTCAGGTGTTGAGAAAGCAAGTCCATGGGCCTGTCCTTCTTCATGATAGGGGTCTTGGCCTAATATGACAACTTTCACATTGTCTATTGGACATAGCTTGAAGGCATTGAATATTTCCTCTTTTGGCGGATAGATTGTTTTAGTTTTGTATTCTGCTTCTACAAATTCTTTTATTTTTAGGAAGTATTCCTTTTTAAATTCCTCTTCTAAAACATTATCCCAACTGTTTCCAATCATAAAATCACTTATTTAATTTTAAGTTTTTATTATTTCTTATTAAATTCCTTATTTTAAGATAGTTATTTCTTTCCAGTTACCTTATCTAAATAAGGAATCTTGTCTAGAATTGATAGAATTGCTAAGCTGACTGCTGTTGTAAGAATCACTAAAACAGGTATCCAAATCAATGAGCTGCCTTGAGTGAAATTGATGAATTTGATTAAATTGATTTTTATGCAATATAAAACCAAGTAATGAATAAGATAAATTCCATAACTGTAATTGCTTATTGTTGTAAATGCATTTCCTAATCTATTATTTTCCATATCAATGAATGATTTGGTCTTGGATAAATATTTAAATAGTAAAAATGCATTTGCAGACATGAATAGTATCAATAAATTGAAATAGCTTAATCTAACGAATTGATGCACTAGATGAGACCTTGGGACTACAAAACAGAATATGTACCAAAGGTAAGATCCTATAAATAGCAGAGCTGTGATAATTATTAGGTATTTCCTATCAATTCTTTTTTCCAAAAAGTCATATTTTGCCAAGAAGTATCCTATTACTATATAAGCAAGGAAAGAAAGGTAATAGGTTAATATTGGAGTGTATGGATTGATTATGTGGTAATGACTCAATCCAATGTAGATTACAGAAAGAATTGCTAAAATTGTGATGAATTTCTGATTGAAATCATTGATGTTGATATCTAATTGCATCACTTTGTTAATAATGAATATTCCAACATAAGCTATTATAATCATCCAAACGAACCAGAAATGAACTCCTAATGTTCCTGCTGTTCCAAAGAATATCTTTAGGGCACTGTCTAAGTTAAATCCATGGTTCATAATGATTGTAAATATTATATAAACCAATACCCAAAACAGGAAAGGTATGAAAAGTCTTGATAATCTCTTTTTAAAGAATTTTAATAAAGTGTCTTTTTTACCTATAAGCAACGCTCCACTAAGCATTACAAAAATAGGGATTGAAAAGTCTCTAAAACAGTCAAAGAATACAGAAATATAAAGATTAGGACTATTTATATCTCTTGATACATAGGATACAGAGACATGGCAGAATACGATTCCTATTATTGCCAATGCCCTTAGAACGTCATAGTAGAATATTCTTTTGGGTTTAGCCATATTCTCTGATTCTTTAGTGGGATTAGTTTCATTCATAAGATTACCAATAATTTTTTCATTAACAATTGATATTTTATCTATTATTAGATAAATTTATTATGATATGCTTATTTCATCACCCTTTTAAAGATAAAGAACATTATTTTTGCAAATATCTTCTTTATTGGGTTTAGCTTTACAACGGGTGCAAAGTCATGACTGACCAAATCTGTGCTTTTCCAATACTCAGCATCTGCCTTTATAGGGTCTTCAGTTAAAGCCATTGCTCTCCATACGTTATAGAATAGGATATCCATGAATTTAGGGCTGTGGAGCTTATTGGATTCGATGTCCTTTTTGAATTTTTCACTTGCCTTGTCTATTTCCTTTGTTTCAAGATGCTCTTTTCCACCGCAGGCAATAGCTGCCTTATAGACCTTATTGAATCCCCAATGCCTTAAATTCTCATCAATGTATTTTGCCACATCATTTTGTCCTGCTCCTGCTGTAGAAACAAAGACCAATGCTTTCTTTTCAAAGAATTCTGGCCTGTGGTAGAGGTAGGCAGTATGATCAAAGAAGTTTTTAAGAAGTGCTGTCACATTCATTGCATATACTGGAGAAGCGATTATCAACCCATCAGCATTTCTTAGTTTTTCAAGAATTGTGTTAATCTGGTCATGGTGAGGACAATTCTCTTCACTTTCCATAATGCATTTGAAGCAGCCATTGCACATTGGTATCTTCTCTTTCATTAGCTGCACTTCTTCAAATTCCGCCTCTCCTAAAATGGATTTTGCTCTTTTAACCATAGCCCATGTGTTTTTCTTTCTTGGAGAACCGTTAATAATTAAAATTTTCATATCATCACCCACATTTTGTTTTTTTATCTTGATTATTTCATATTCAATTGCCCTTCCTGGACTCTTTTCTCTTTGTATTCGAAGTTCTTGTCAAACTCGTCCACATCCTTTTCATCAACATCAAAGACTTTTGGATTGTAGAATAGTCCCTTGTCATAATCTATCTCATCAAAGACATTTTCAAAGATCCTTATCATGAAAAATGGATTTTCATCTTCTGTGTCTGTTCCTTCAAGGTAAATATTGTATTTTGATGCACTTTCGAAACCGAATCTGCTGTAATAGTTTTCATCCCCAACTACAAAAACAAATGGGAAACCCATTTCTTGAGCAAGACTTAATGTATGCCTTATTAATTCGGAGCCCTTTCCTTGATTTTGACATTTTGGATCTATAGCTATTGGGCCAAGGATGATAGCTTCTCCCTTTATATCGCTAAGCTTGATTTCCACTCCATACCTATTTCTCTTGTAAAGGTTTATATGGCCTTTAGAGTAGTTTATATGGCCAATGATATCTTTATCTTCTTCAATCACATAAGCCAAATCTTTTATGAAGCTTGAATCATCTCTTAGATTGTGAACGATATAATGCTCATAGGCTCCAGGTCTGTAGATATTCCAAAAGGCATCTCTTACAAGGTTTTCAACTTTTAGGTAATCCTTTTTCTCTTCTAATCTGATGGCTTTATCAGGGGATTCATTATTTTCTTCATAATTCTCTGCCTTAACGGAATTGAAGAGTATTTTCATATGATTTGTTGTTCTTCTTTCGAAATCCTTTAGGAATTTTTCATCATCTTCAGGATAATTTATTATGAAATGTTCGTATAATAGGAATAATCCGTAGTAATAGAATGATTCTGCAAGTTGCTTGATGTCAGCATCCTTCTTGATGAAATTCATTTCTTTCATTAGATTAAAGAGATCTTCCCAGCCATTGATTGCATATCCTATAATTGCTTCCTTTACAAATTTCTTTATCTTTTCGTTATGATAGGATTCAACCAGGAATATCCTTGTAATCTTCATCATCTTCTCTTCAGAGAGTTTTGAGATGAATCTATCGCTTCCTTCCTTATAGAAATGGTCAAAATCCATATTCAGATTTTCCTTAGGTTGCATTACAGGAGCCTCTTCCTTCAGCATTTCGTTAATGTAATAGCTTAATATGGATTCTAATATTGATTCCTTGCTTTGATAGTGATTATAAATGGAGCTTTCCTTTATTCCAACTTCCTTAGCTATTTGCCGTATAGAAACCCCATCATATCCATATTGTGAGAATAAGTCAATGGAAACATCAAATATCTTTTCTTTTGTATTCTTTTTAGCCATATTATCATCTTTTTTATTAAAATGAAATTATTAAAATGAAATTAAAAATAAATCATAAAACTAACACTTGTTAGTTAAGATTGTATTTTATTATGTTGGCATTGATATATAAAACTAACGATTGTTAGTATAATTTTAAAAAAGATTATGGATCAGGTGATTTTAAATAGCTTTTTTGCATTTTCTGCAGTTATTTCAATAACTTCAGACTCTTCAATATCCAATTCTTCAGCTATTTTTTTAATGACGTATTTTATGTTCAGTGGCGTATTCATTTCCCCTCTTTTTTCTTCTGGAGGTAAATATGGTGAATCTGTTTCAAGAAGCACATGGCCAATGCCTATCTTATTCAGCATTTTTCTTGCTTTCTTGTTGTTTTTATGAGTGACTGTTCCGCCAACTCCTATATAGAAACCTAATTTGATGAATTCCACAGCCATTTCACCGGAACCTTGATAGGAATGCATGGATCCTACTACATTGTGCTTTTTCAAGATGTCATATGTATCTTGCATTGCCTTTCTGGAATGAACTATTACAGGGAGGTTGTGTTTTTCGGCTAAGGTAAGCATTTTTTCAAAGAGTTCAATTTGCTTATCCTTATTTTCTTTTCCTTTGTAATAATCAAGGCCTATTTCCCCTACAGCGATGACTTTATCCTTTTTTAGTTGATTATCCAATAGCAAAATGTCTTCATCTGTGATTTCATCTGCAAGAGTGTAAAAGTATCCTAAAGCTGCATAGACATTCTCATAATCTTCTGACAATTTCAATGCTTCTTCATTGCTTTCAAGGTCAGTACCATTCAATATTAGGATAATATTGTTCTTTTGAGCCTCTTTAATTATTTCCTCTGCATCTCCCATTTCACTATTGTAAATATGGCAATGTGTATCGATAATCATTAAATTCCTCACATAAGAGATTATTTTTTCTGTTGATTAGAAAATTATTGCATTAAGTTTTTATTCTTTTAACCTCAATTATTATATAATCAATTGAATTAAATTAAATTTTTGGTGAACTTGGAT
>JAEEGK010021659.1_pt1 | contig 13571 bp, 12 predicted proteins | sample 8958771 | NCBI WGS metagenome assembly JAEEGK01 (sample SAMN16246547, study PRJNA631951) | gut metagenome | biome: gut microbiome; feature: rumen; material: SC-attached | host: Bos | place: Iran: Karaj | collected 2018-10 | reverse complement strand
CTTCTTCCTTGAGGCGTTTCATTATTTCTTTATCAGCGTCCTTTACAAAGAGTCCCTGATAATCAGAAACTTCTTTTGTAAACTTACATTCAGCATCTATTGGCTCAACATTTGGAACTCCAGAACCCTTGAAAACCTTATTATCTTCTTCACCAAAGGCAGGAGCAATATGAACGATACCGGTACCATCTTCTGTAGAAACGTAATCAGCATTAAACATGCGGAAAGCACCTTTTTCGCACTTCTGACCGCTCATTTCTTCACATGCTTTTGGATCTTTGAGATTAGCAAAATATGGGAACAAAGGTTCGTATTCAGCATCAATAAAATCCTTACCTTTATGACGGTAAATGATTTCGTAATCTTCTGCATTTTTGTAATAAGCAGAGAGACGTGCTTCTGCAAAAATATAATAATCACCACTTTCTTTGTCTAAGATTTTAACGTAATCAACTTCTGGTCCCATACACAAACCAAGATTGCTTGGTAAGGTCCATGGAGTTGTTGTCCATGCAAGGAAATAAGTTTTTCCATTTGCCATATCCGGGTCATTTACTCCGGCTGGTGCTTTAGTAATCTTAAAGCGAACGGTTACAGTCTGGTCCTGAACATCCTTATAGCCCTGAGCAAGCTCGTGAGTAGAAAGAACTGTTGAACAGCGAGGACAGTAAGGAAGAATATATTTTCCTTCGTAGATAAGGCCTTTATCCCAGAGAGATTTTGCAACCCACCAGATAGATTCCATGAACTCAGGATTCATTGTTTTGTAATCTTTGTCAAAATCAACCCAACGTCCCATGCGGGTAATAGTTTTTCGCCATTCAGAAGTATATTTAAGAACAGAAGCACGACAAGCTTCATTGAACTTGTCAATTCCGTAATTTTCAATTTCATGCTTAGAATTAAGTCCAAGCTCTTTTTCTATCAGATTTTCTACAGGGAGACCATGACAGTCCCAGCCGAAACGACGTTCTACTCGTTTACCTTTCATAGTCTGATAACGTGGAATAATATCTTTAATGGTTGATGGAATGAAATGTCCGAAATGTGGGAGACCTGTAGCAAACGGAGGACCATCATAAAATACAAAATCCTCTGCCCCTTCTCTCTGGCTTACTGATTTTTTGAAAATATCTTTTTCCTGCCAGAATTTTAATACATCCTCTTCCTGTTTTGGGAAGTCAACTTTTGGATCAACCGGTTTAAAACTCATTATAAAGTAACCTCAATATATATAATTTTATCAAAGTATTATGCCATATTTTTTTACTTTAAACAATACGTTTCTGTTAGTGTTTCTGTGAGTGTGGAAGGCTTTCCGTGGGTTGAAAAGGATTTTTATTTTGTGTAAAATTATAAAATTATGAAGAAACAAAAGAAAAACGTAATACCAATCTGCTTTGCTACAGATGATAATTACATTCCCTTACTCGCCGTTGCGATTGCATCTCTCTTGGACAATAGCTCAGAAGAAAACTTTTATAAGATCTATGTCCTTACTACTCAATTAAAAGAAGAGAATATTCAGAAGATTTTAAAGCTAAAGAAACCTAATTCTTCAATAAGATTTGTTTCACTTGCGAAAGAATTAGATAAATATACAGATTTGTTTCATCTTAGAGACTATTACTCAAAAGAAACTTATTATCGTATTTTTATTCCTAATCTTTTTCCTCAGTATAAAAAAGTTCTTTATCTTGACTGCGATATTGTAGTTTTAAAAGATGTTGCTGAGCTTTATAATACCGGACTTCATATAAATTATGTTGCTGCCGTTCAGGAAGAAGTAATGCAGACTTATGATGTATTTGGTAATTATGTAGAAAAAAATGACGGTATCAAACGTGAGGAATATTTTAATGCAGGTATTTTGCTCATAAATTGTAAAAAATTCCGCGAAAAGCTTATGGCTGAACGTTTTGTTGATTTATTGAACAGATATACCTTCAGAGTTGTTCAGGATGAAGATTATTTAAATATTCTTTGTAAAGATCATGTAAAATGGCTTCCTCTTGGCTGGAATAAAACCTCTTATCAGAACGATAATTTCGATGATAATGATTTGAAATTAGTTCATTACAAGATTACCTGGCGTCCTTGGAAATATAAAAATGTAAAATACGAAGAATATTTCTGGAAATATGCCAAGATGACTGATTTTTATGAGCATCTTTTAAATATGAGAGATAACTATTCTGACGAAGCAAAAAAACGTGATGAAGAAGTTATGACAAATCTTATAAAAATGGCTGAAGAAGATGCAAATAATCCAAACAATTATTTCAACACTCATGGTGAAGTCGGTAAAAAGAAAAACTTACTTAAGAGACTTGCCAGAATTATTCATATTAAGTCAATGTTTACAATCCGACGAATTAAATAAAGGTTTATAATGGATACACAAAACGTAGAAAAAGACAAATCCAGGCTTTTGGTGCTTGAGCGAATCAATGAATACGAACGCAAAAGATGGTTCAACAAAGATGTTGAAGATGATCCTCCTACAATTCCGCTTACCCCAGATAAAGTTGATTATCTGAATGAGAAATTCATAAACAGAATCCTTACAAGAATAGTAAATGTTAAGGCTAAAAAATTCATCGCTGATTTAATTAAAAACAAGCAGATGATTATTAAAGGGATTGAAGGAATTGAAAATTTTGAAAAACTGGAAAACCAGGGTGCAATTCTTACTTGTAATCATTTTAATGCCTTTGATAATTTTGCTGTTCATCATGCAGTTTTGCCTGCCTTAAAAAAGGAGCACAGGGAATTGTATAAAGTTATCCGTGAAGGAAATTTTACGAATTTTCCTGGTCTTTATGGTCTTTTTTTCAGACACTGCAACACCTTGCCCTTAAGCAAAAATTTTTCTACTATGAAAAAATTCGTTTATTCTCTTGATGTTCTTTTAAAGCGTGGCGAAAAAATATTGATTTATGCTGAACAGGGAATGTGGTGGAATTACCGTAAACCTCGCCCACTTACAAAAGGTGCCTTTAAATTTGCTTATGATTCAATGGTTCCAATTCTTCCAATTTTTATAACAATGGAAGATTCCAATATAACAGGTGGAGATGGCTTTCCTATTCAGGAATATACCTTGCACTTTTTTCCGGCAATTTATCCTGACTCATCAAAATCAGAAAAAGAAAACATTGAATTTATGAAAAATAAAAATTTCGACTTGTGGAAAGACTGCTACGAAAAAACTTATAAAATTCCATTGGAATATTTACCGGCGGAAGAATAATCAGTTGGAGGATAATAATGGTTTTGTACATTGTTTCGATTGTCGGCGGAGATTTATTAATTATCTTGCTTAACTTATTTTTCGGAAAAGCCTATTTCGACTATTCTACAAAATATGTTATTATTTCCAGTATTCTTGCTGCGATTGGTGTAATTGCAATTGACGGTGTATTTGCAACAATTGTCCGAAGATGTCTTCCTGAAAAATGGTTTGACTATACCGTAAAATTTCATGATGCTTCAAAAAAAGAATGCAAATTCTATGAAAAAATCGGAATAAAAAAATGGAAAGACAAAGTTCTGGAATTGGGAATGTTTACAAACTTCAGTAAAAAAAATATTACAGACCCAAATGTAGCTTATCTTGAACGTTTTATTCTTGAAAATAACTATGGATACTGGTGCCATCTTGCTGATGCAGTTTTTGGTTTTCTACTCCTGCTTTTTTATCCAAAAGAATATAGACTTGTTATTCCATTCCCAGCCTGCATTATCAATTTTATTTTGAATATGCTTCCTGTATTTATTCTTAGATACAATACAAACCGCTTAAAGAGAACAAGAATTGTATTGTTAAAAAAAGAAGAAAAAGCAAAACAATCAGCTACGGTCCTTTGATCTCGGTCCAAAAATACGTTGACGTTCTCTAACCTGCTTTATTAATTCATTATCTTTTTCCAGATAATCAATCATATCCCAGTGCCAGTCCAATTCCTTTTCTTCAAATAAAGGAGGCGGATCTGGTTTTCTGCGGGCATTTGCAGCTTTTACAATTTGAATTAATTCAGCAAAAGTATCTTTATCTGCAAGTTTTTTTAAATATGCTTCTTCATTTACAGCCATAAGAGTTTTCTGGTCATTGTAAATCCATTTATCAGCATCATAAATAAAAGGCTCTACAACATTTCTGATTTTTTTACTTCTAAAAGAGGAAACGCATGTATAATTTTGACCACAGGATGCAATAACTTTTGGAAGAGAATATTCTTTATCCTTATATCGCAGTTTTACTAATTCGTCATAAAAGCCCATATCAGAAAGCCAGAAACGAATATCGAACAAGAGATTATCATCAATAAGTAAAAGACCAATATTTTCATTTTGAATTTGCGAATCCAGAGTAATTCCCCTTGAACTGGCATTTCCCTTCCATTGACCATTTTGTGAAACAATGATTTTTCCATTTTCGTTCCATTCAGGCTGCTTTATATAGAAATTAAGATACATATTATCATCAATTACGCACACTGGAATGCGATTCTGCTGATATTTAGAAAAATTAAACTTCAACTCCCAGGCACAATCCTCAGGAAGCTCAAAAGTATTATCTTGTGGCTGATTGATAAGACTGTCAATTTTTACGATTTTAATGTGTTCTGCTTCTTTGTGAGTTGCAGCATTTGTAATACGTTCTTCCTCCAGTGAATGAGCCTGGCTTTCTGCCGCTCTATCATAATACCAGCCGTAATATTCTTTTAAAACAATTACAATTTCACAGGAATCCCCAGAATAAGGATTATCATTTTCAATTTCATTACTTTCACTGCTTTCTAAAAAAACATACCTGTCCTTTCCTTCCCAAAGCCCCTCAAGCTTATCCGGCAATTGAAAAGCAAATGCACAAAAGTTCATTAAAAAGAATACACCAATAAAAAGTCCTTTTTTCATCATCATCTAATTATCGGATTAATACTGCATTATGTCCATTCATAATTCTGCATTCTGCCTTCTCCTTCGTAATTGTTTTTTTTTCTTTATAACTTTATACTATAGCCATGACATATTTAGCAAAACTTGGCGAACTTACCTTAAAAGGCTCCAACCTGCAGGAGTTCGAAAATCAACTTAAACACAATGCCGCAAAATGCCTTGAAGGCTTACATTGCAAAATCACTTTACGAGCAGGCCGTTTATATATCGAATGTGACGAAAATGCAGAAGAAAAAGTACGTTTTACACTCAATCATCTTTTAGGAATTACCGGCTGGGCAAAGGCTGAAGTTTGTGAAAAAACAATTGAAGCTATAAATGATACAGTTTTCAAGCTTGCAAAAACACAGGCTGAAAAAGGCTGCAAAACTTTTAAAATAGATGCCCGCCGTTCTGATAAAAACTTTCCCCTCAATTCCTACGAAATCTGCTGCGAATCAGCAGGACAAGTTGAAAGCATAATGAAGGTAGATGTTCATAATCCAGACTGCACAATTTTTGTAGAAGTTCGTGAACAGTGTTATGTCTTTACAGATTCAGAAACTGGCTGCCGGGGATTACCAGTCGGCACATCCGCAAAAGGCCTTTTACTTTTAAGTGGGGGCTTAGACTCTCCAGTTGCAGGCTACAGAATGTTACGTCGCGGCATGAAAATTGAATGCTGCTACTTCCATTCCTATCCCTACACCTCAGAAGAAGCAAAACAAAAGGTTATAACCCTTGCTCAAAAGCTTGCTTACTATGGAATCCAGACTTATCTTAATATAATTCCATTTACTCAAGTTCAAATGGAAATTAAGAAAAAAGCCCCCGAAGCCTGGTCTACCCTCATGCTCCGTGTCTGCATGATGAAAGTAGCAAATATTCTTGCAAAACGCTGCAAGGCAAAATGTATAGTTACAGGCGAAAGTGTCGGTCAGGTTGCAAGCCAGACAGTAGAAAATATGGCTGTTACAGAACATTTTGCTGAGCTTCCTATGATGAGACCATGCTGTGGACTTGATAAAGAAGAAATCATAAAAACAGCTGAGTTTATAGACACTTACGAAACCTCAATTCTTCCTTATGAAGATTGCTGCGTTTTGTTTAGTCCAAGACATCCCGTATTACGCGGAAGAATCGAAGAAGCTGAAGAAATCTATAAAAATCTGGAAGTTGACGAATTGATTCACAAAGCTTATGAAGAGCGGGAAATTGTCAAACTAACCTTTAATGACCAGCCGGTTTGGAAAACAGAAAAGCAGGAAAATGACTAAGACAGATAAAGAAGAGATTTTTAACCTTCTCAAAACAGCAGATGCTTACGCAAACGGCTATGTAAGGCCTCAGTTTGAGCAGATGCCTTCTTTTGAAGATGATAAAACCGCAGAACCACAGGAGCAAGTGCAAGCACAAGTGCAAACACACGAGACAGCTCTAACTGATGTACAAGCGCAAACACAGACAACTTCTGATAAATCTGAACAAGTTTCTCAAACTCCTCACGGAATCACACTTGAAGAACTCAATGCAAAAATTCTCCGCTGTACACGCTGTGATTTGGCACGTACAAGAAATAACGTCGTACCAGGACAAGGCGTACAGAATCCAGAAGTTATGGTAATTGGTGAAGGACCAGGTTATGACGAGGATATGCAGGGACTTCCTTTTGTCGGAAAAGCCGGTATGCTTCTTGATAAAATGCTTGCCGCAATCCAGCTTGACCGCAATAAAAACTGCTATATAGCAAATGTTGTAAAATGTCGTCCGCCACAGAACCGAGATCCGATGCCCGAAGAACAATCTGCCTGCTTTTCATTTCTCGAAGCGCAGATTCATATTCTCAAACCTAAGATGATACTTTGCATGGGTAGGATTAGCGGACACAAGCTTTTAAATACAGAACAGAGTCTGCGTGATTTAAGAGGTAGAATCCATGATTATAACGGAATCCCTCTTATGGTAACCTATCATCCAAGCGCTTTATTACGCAATGAAGAATTAAAACGCCCGGCCTGGGAAGATTTAAAATTATTCAAAAAGGAACTTGATAAAATAAATCAAAAATAAAAGACAAAAATGTATTATCTGGAAATAATTTTGAATCTTCCTGTAAATCAGGGCTTCACTTATTCTTACGAACCTTCTCCCGACGAAAATGAAGAATTAAAACCTCAAATTGGAAAACGGGCAGAAATAATGTTTGGGAATAAAAAGACAGAAGGTTTTATCATAAATATTTTAGACTCACTGCCAGAGGATTTTTCAATTCCAAAAGAAAAAATCCGCCCAATAAAACGCATAATAGACAAGGAGCCACTTTTCGGACAAGAACTGATTGAAATTGCAAGATGGATTTCCCAATATTATCTTTGCACACTTGGAGAAGCAGTTTTTTCAATGCTGCCAGGTGGAAAAAGAGAAACTTCTACAGCCGGTTTTTCTTTTGAAGAAGAAATAACTTCGGTACATAAAAACACCTTATCAGACGAACAGAAAAATGCTGTAGAAAAAATCCTTGAAGTAACAAAAAAAATCCAGGATGAAGAGCAAAAGGAAAAAGCAAATCCTCAGGCATTATTTCATTATCTATATGGACCGACAGGCTCTGGAAAAACCGAAGTTTTTTTATCCCTTGCAGAAAAAATCCTTGAACAGAATAAAGGAGTAATTTATCTTGTACCGGAAATCGGACTTACAGGACAGGTAGCAAAAGCAATTCATGAACGCTTTGGAAATACAGCCGCAATTTTACATTCTGGGCTTACTCCTTCGCAAAAGCTAAAGGAATGGCGTCGTATCATGCACAGTGAAGCAAGAGTAGTAATTGGAGCCCGCTCGGCAATATTCGCCCCTGTCCCTGATTTAGGTCTTATAATAATTGATGAAGAACACGATGGTTCTTATAAATCAGGAAATACTCCCCGCTATCATGCAAGACAGGTTGCCATGCACAGATGTCTAAATCTGAAAATCCCCTTACTTATGGGAAGTGCGACACCTTCTGTTGAATCCTGGTATGGAATGCAGAATAAAACTATCACAAAACATATTCTTACCAAACGACTTGCAGGTGGAGAAATGCCCCACATCTCCTGCATAGATTTAAATTATTTTCCAAACGATGGTTGTATTTCAAAGCCACTCGAAGAAGAAATTAAAAAGGTCCTGCAAAAAAATCATCAGATCATTTTGTTTTTAAACCGTCGTGGTTTTACACATTTTTTCCAATGCAATTCCTGCGGCTACGAGCTTATTTGCAAAAACTGTTCAGTTCCACTAACCTATCATAAAAACGTAAACCGACTGCGATGTCATTATTGCGGCTGGTCTGCTGTTCCACCGGAAAGCTGTCCTCAATGCGGTTCTCTCGATATAGGAAGTTCAGGCTTTGGTACTGAATATATTGAAGCCGAAACCCATGCAAAGTTTCCAAATGCCCGTATAATAAGGCTTGATACCGATGTTCTCAAAAATAAAAATGAACTTCTTGAAAAAATTGAAGATTTCAAAAATAAAAAATACGATATCATGCTGGGAACTCAAATGGTTGCAAAGGGACTTAATTTTCCAAACCTGGAGCTGGTAGGAATCATACTTGCAGATGCTGGTCTCCACATGCCAGACTTTAGGGCAGCCGAAAGAACCTTTTCCCTTATAACTCAGGTTTCAGGAAGAGCCGGCAGATATTTCCCGGATGGAAAAGTAATTGTCCAAACTTATAATCCAAGAAAGGAACCTGTTTTATTTGCCTGCAAAAATAAGATTGAAGATTTTTATAACACAGAACTTGAAGAACGTAAGCTTCTTGATTTTCCGCCATTTACACGTCTTGTAAGACTTGTTTTCAGAAGCTTTGACAGAAATCTTGCTTATGAAACCGCACTGGATGCCGCTAAAATCCTTAAAGAACATATTCCCACAGGAACAGCTCGCGGAGTAGAAATCATAGGTCCGGCTGAATGTCCTATTGAAAAAATCAATTCTTCCTGGAGATACCACATTCTTTTAAAAGGAAAAATCATCACTCCACTTCAAAAGATGGCCCGTGCCTTATTATTCGATTACAAGCACACTCAGAATGTCTATATTGAATACGACGTGGACCCTGTGAGTCTCTTATAATTCACCTGTTAAGATTCAATCAATAAAAAAATTATACATGCCGTCTTATACCGTCAAAGCGAACTTGATATAAAAACAAGCCGTTTGGAGGCGCAGTAACTCCAGCCTTTGTCCTGTCTTTTGAAAGCAAAATCTTTTCCATGGAGTCCAAAGGAGCCGCAGACTTATCAAGATTAACAAGGGTGCCCGTCAAAGTTCTGACCATTTTCCATAAAAAAGCATTTGCTTCTATCTGAAAAACAAGTAGATTATTTCCCCAGATATCCTTTTGCATAAAAAAGTGAGCGTCATCGATATAGCGGTTATTAGAAACAGAAGAATCTCCACTTGCAGCAAAAGCAGAACAATCCAATTCTCCCCGTAGACAGGAAGCAAAATGATTGAGCCGCTCCAAATCAGGCGAATATTTTGGGACATACCATACATAACGGGAATTGTTAGCGGGCAGCTCCTTATCAAAGGAAATAAAATATCTGTAGATTCTGCTGGTTGCCGATTTACGGGAATTAAAATCCTCTGGAACTTCCTTTGAATCCAAAATCCTTATGTCATCAGGCAAAAAAGCATTTAAGGCACGAACAAAATTAGCCGCAGGAATAGATTCAATTGGAGTATAAAAATTAGCCGCCTGACCGCAGGCATGAACACCACTGTCAGTTCGACCAGAACCATATAGAGCAATTTTTTCTTTATGTAGTTTGGCAAGAGCCTTTTCTATTTCATCCTGTACAGTTCGAAAAGCGACTCCGCCAGCCTTATCATCCTGTCTTTGCCAGCCACAAAAATCTGTACCATCATAAGAAAGCGTAAGTAAAATATTTCTCATCAGCTAATCTGAACCTTAGAGGTCGTCATCCTTTAATTCTTTTGTAAGCTCGTCATAGAGATTTCTGGCGTGTTCAAGCAAAGGACCAGGCTTATTCTTGGAAGATTTTCCCAAACCAAAAATACGAGCAATTGCAGTTTTAGATTCACTTAATTTTTTAAGTCTCAACTGAATATCTTCTTTCTGGCCATATTTATATTCAAGAAGACCGCAGAGATAAACTACTCCATCCCAACCATAATTTTTATCCTGATCAGGACCAAAATTACTCAGCGTAGAGCATTTTTCAGTTCTAGCCTGTTCATTTACAAGGGCCTGCTGATAGAAAAATAATGATTTTCTGTAAAAGCACTGGGAAATATAATCATAATTGTGACCGCTGCAACGGTCGTTTATTTCGTTACAAAGCCAGGCAAGTCTTAAAGAAATAATTGCCTTTTTTAAGGTTGGCAGAGCATCTGCATCCATTAAATCATAAGTCTGTAAAGCAAGATAATACATTGCAGCCCCATCAAACAAAGTGCGTTCATGCTTTAAGTCAAAATAAGGGAAAATATTTTCTGCTGACTTTTTGCGTTTATCCATTGAATCATAGATTCTGTCGGCAACGTTTTCTTTTTTAATATCTCCGAAATCAGTCCAGAAAAAAGCTGCATAACAGTTTGGACAGGCTCCAACATCATAAATCAGAGGATAAACTTTTCCATACCTTGCAGAAGGAATATAATCTCTGTGCAATTCATCAGAAAGATTACCGGCATTCATACGTCCATTACCACTACGCATTATTTCCTTGTCAAAAGGTTTCTTGCAGACAGGACAAATACATTTATCCTTTGACCAATAAGAAAGGGATGCTTTTTTTTCTGTTTCCGGACTTTTTTTAGATGAATAAGCCATATTTTCTCCTCTTCTATACTTAAACTGTTTCTATTATAACATAAGCAATTGCAAAAGTCTTTTCGTGACTAAGCGAAAGATGGATTTTGCATTCGCCGCAGTTATCATTTAAAATTTTTTGAGCCTTATTTTGAACCACAAGATAAGGTTTTCCCTTTTCATTTTTTTTTACAAAAACATCTGTCAAAGAAAAACCCGCAAGCCCTGTTCCCAAGGCTTTTCCAAAGGCTTCTTTTGCCGCAAATCTGGAAGCATAATGCTCGCATAAAGCCTGCACGTTATTGTATTCTTTCTGTTCTTCTTTATTAAAAAATCGGTTGATAAAATCAGGATTATTAATCAATTTTGAAAATCTTTTAACTTCTACAATATCAACACCAGTTCCAAAAATCATTTATGATTTTAATCCTTCTAAAGCATTTTCAGCTTCTGTTTTGTTTTCTGCTGTATTTTCACTTTTATTTTCAAGAGTTTCCTCAAGAGATTCAACAACTTTTTTTTCTATAACAACATTCACAGTATTAATTGATTTTTCAACAAGAGTAAAGTAATTAGGATAAATATATTTTACAGGCAGTTCATACTGGCCTTCCTGCGAAATCAAACTAAAATCAACCTGAACAGAATAAGCATTTAAATTGAACTTTTCCAACTGCGGGACTGTTCCTGAAAGTTTAAGATTTGCATAAGGAAGTTCTGTTACAAGATTAAATGAATCAGAAAGATTTACAGCCTGAATCTTGTAATTTGCAAAAGTCTTTTCCATGTACATGGGATCTACCTTTACAAATACTGCATAAGGACCTTCATTATCAATTTTTATAACTGAATTAATATTGTTTGTTTCTATTTCAAAGCTTCCGTTCTGCTTAATATTTGTAATATCAATTTTTTTAGTGATTATACTGTCGATTTCAGATAAAAGAGATTCTGGGCCAAAGGCTTCTACAAAGGCTGGTCTTACAATTACATCACTTACCTGATATCCATGAGCTGGTTCACCTACAATTGAAGGTTCAATTTTTAAGTATTTAATTGATTTTTTTTCAACCTTAATATTTACTGCTTCCGGCTTAACTTTAATTTCAAAGGGATCATAGCCCTGTAATTCATCATCTACAGAAATATTTACAGGGAGAAGATATTCTCCGTTTTTTATAATATCATTAAGGGTAATGCTTGCCCTAATCTGATTTGGATGTACTGATGTTATTTTTTCTGTATTTGCTCGAATAACGACAGTTACAGTTTTAGCATAATCATCAACCGGCATTACGATTCCGTCCTGAATTACATTAAGCGGCAAAACAAAAGAACGTTTTGAATAAAGCGAAGACTGATGGAATATGTATAAAAGGATGGCAACAATAAAACAAATCAGCTTTATCGGCCAGTTTTTCATTGCTCTTTCAATTAATTGCCTTGCTTTCGTCAATTGTGTCCTCCAGAATCTGTGCTTCAGGCGTTATTTCCAAAAGATTTTCCAGAATCTTGGTGAGTTCCGGTAACTTTAAATCATAATTTAATTTTGAATCATAAGCCAGGCTTATTGCCCCTGTCTCTTCTGAAACAACCAGAACAACTGCATCACTTACTTCGGATAAACCTAATGCAGCCCTGTGCCTTGTTCCAAAAGTTTTTTTGATGTTATAGTCTTCACTTACAGGAAGGAAGCAGCCGGCACTAAGTAATTTTCCACCTTGAATAAAACAGGCGCCGTCATGAAGAGGTGTATCTTTTCCAAAAATCGTAACAAGAAGACTTGAAGACAAATCGGCATTCAATTTAGTTCCTGTCTGCATGTAATTATCAAGCTTTGTATGACGCATAAAAACAGCAAGCATTCCCCGTCTTTCTTTTGAAAGCATTTCTGCAGCAAGAAGAACAGAATCTACATAAGTATGTTTAGAACGTTTACCAAAGGCAAACCAGGTATTCTGTCCTATTCTTAAAAAAAGCTTTCTTATTTCCGGCTGAAAGATTACAGCAAAGGCAATTACAAGTCCAGGAGCAATAACTTCAAGAAGCCAGAGAATTGTGTTCAGTTTTAAAAGAATTGCAGCACCATAGGCAACAAGAACAATTCCAACAGATTTTAAAATCTGAATACTATTTGTTTTTTCGATAAAGGTATAAGCCTTATAGAGAAGAAAAGTTAATATTAAAATATCCAGAACAGGACGGACGTAATCGTAAAGATATAAAAACTTATTAAAAACTTCCATTTCTAATAATTATAACACATTAAAAAAGATATTTCATCACATTTAATGAATCAATTGCTTCTTTGACATCATGAACCCGGATTATTTTTGCTCCCTGCATTACAGAATAAATATTTGCTGTAACTGTTCCAATCAATCTGTCTTCCACTGCTCGTCCTGTCATGCCACCTATCACTCGTTTTCTTGAAAGAGCCATTAAAAGAGGATAACCATCGCCGCATAAAGCTTGTATATTTTTTATAAGTGCAAGGTTTTCGTCTGATGTTTTTCCAAATCCTATTCCAGGGTCAAGAATTATTTTATTTTTATCAATTCCTTTTGAAAGAGCATAATCAGCTCGCTCTAGTAGATAATTTCTAACATTTTTTATAACATCCGGATCAGATTGTCGATTTTCTTCATTTTTCATAAAGCCATGCATTAAAATTACAGGAATCTTGGCTTCAACTGCAAAATCAGCTATATCAGGGTCATCTTCCAGAGAAGAAACGTCATTCAAAATATCTGCACCACTATCTACAGCAGCCTTTATAACTTCACGGCTTCTTGTATCA
>JAEEGK010021658.1_pt1 | contig 13571 bp, 14 predicted proteins | sample 8958771 | NCBI WGS metagenome assembly JAEEGK01 (sample SAMN16246547, study PRJNA631951) | gut metagenome | biome: gut microbiome; feature: rumen; material: SC-attached | host: Bos | place: Iran: Karaj | collected 2018-10 | reverse complement strand
GGTCTCCTTCCTCCTGGTAAACAGGATGGCAAAAAACGACCATTACCTTGCAGGCAGCTGGAGAAGATAAGCTCTCTGCATAGCTGTTTGAATGCTCTTTGATAGAACAGGTGCAATCTCCTTACATCTTTTTCGCGAAAATGAGAAAAAAGATTGCAAAATGCATTCTTTTTTCACAAATCCAAATAAAAGATGTATCATGAGGCCATGAACAAGAAAGGGCTATTAGAATCATTATCCAAGATGGTCAGCGATCTCGGCACACTGATCGCATATATTGAGAAGCACCCCGCAATCAAAACCGAGGGCTCACTTGTGATTTGCTCCAGAGGGAAATCGGTGAACATTTACAGGGAGACTGCCGAAGGAAAGCGCGAGTATCTTGGAAAAGACAAGGAGGCCCTAATACGGGACCTTTTCAAGAAAACCTATTACATGAAGATGCTCTCTGCAGCACGTAAGGAGAAAGAACAGCTTGAGAAGTGCATAAGGACATTGAGCTCTGGATACGGGATAACCGATATTGATGATGTGTATCCGTCACTTAACAAGGTGATACGGAGGACAGAAGGTCCGTTCAGCATGACCGATGACGGATATGCTATGAAATGGCTGAAGAAGAACAGCTATCTCAAAGACAGGAGACAGCTGAGCGGTCAGAACAAGACCCTGAAAGGGGAGTATGTCAAATCAAAGAGCGAGGTCATCATCGCCGACAGGCTGACTTACTACGGGGTGCCGTATGTCTATGAGGTGACCACGGCAAAAGATGCATTTGAGGAGATGGGAAGGCCTGATTTCCTGATCTTGAACAAGAGGACAAGGAAGGAGTACTTCTGGGAGCACCTGGGGCGCATGGGTGATCCGCAGTATGCCGCGAGGAATCAGGTCAAGATGGAGCAGTTTGCCAGACAGGGCATCCTGCCTGGCAAGAACCTGATTGTCAGCTTTGAGTGCGGGGAAAGACCCCTGAGCACGGAATATGTGGATTCAATCATCAAAGAGACACTGTTATGAAAGTGATCTGGGGCAATTAATGGAAGTCAGCGTCTCCGTCAGAGCATTTGACCACTGTGGCAGGAACTTCATCATGCCACATGAAGTTTGTTGAGACCTTTGCCCACTGTGCCATGGTGCCGGCATAGTTGACCGAAGCAAGTTTCCCGCACTTCCTGAATGCATATGGTCCTATCCTATTCAATGCAGCAGGGAATGATATGCTTGCCAGCTCAGGGCAGTCCTCAAAAGCGGACCAGCCGATGTCTGTGACAGATTCAGGGATATTGACCGTCTCAAGGATGTCGCAGCCGAAGAACATGTATTCTGAAAGAGTTGTCATTCCGGCAGGAATGGTGACAGTGGTAAGTGAGTCACAATCCTCAAAGACACCTGAATCAATCTCGTCAATGTTGGCCAGCGTGAGGCTGGTGAGTTTCTTCAGGCTCTTGAAGCAGTAGGCCTCCAGGATCTTGACAGTATCCGGGATGACCAGACTTGTTATTCCGCATCCCTGGAATGCGGCATATTTGATGGTTGTAACAGAGCTCGGGATAGTGAGGCTTTCAAGGCTGGTGCATCCTTCGAAAGAACCCATACCGATGTATGTCACCGTGTCCGGAATTGTTATTCCGGTGAGCTCGGTGCAATCGCTGAAGGCGCCGAACTTGATTTTTGTGACTTTCACGCCATCCACTTCAGACGGAATCACCACGGCACCTTTCACCTGGCTTTTGTCTGCAGGCGCAATGCCGTCCGCATCAAGAATCCAGTTCTCCTGGGTCTTAAGCTGGTTTTCCGGTTCGGGCTGCTTGCAGCTGACAACCAGGGCCAATGCAAGAACAATTATGGATAATAAGATTACGGGCAATCTCTTCATGTGAAATCTCCTTATTTCTGAGATATGACACAACAAATATAGCACATAGTTTGTAAATTACGAAATTTACTGCCATCAGTAGTCCAGCAGGCGGCCGTAGTCATTCCATTCGCCATACATCCTGTCATGCCTTGTCTCATCAATCAGGCGGGCAAGGCCTTTCTCATAAAGGTCAGGCAGATGTTTCTTGTAGAAGGCTATATTGTATGCGCGCACTCGCTGGTAAAGAGGGTGGAACCTGCGGAATTTTGACCAGACCCTTGCCTGTTTCAAGGCCGCGACTATCTCAGGATCGAACCTGAAACTGTTCGGCCACATGGCGGGGAGTACCGCTCTTCCGGCATCGGTCATAAGGCAGAGTTTCTCAAGCCGGCGGACACGCTCCTTGTTCCTCTCTGTCCAGGGGCTGCCTTTCTGACGGGGTGAGAAGCGCTGGAGGACTGTTCCGTCAGAGCCTTTGGAAACACTGTCAATCCATCCGAAGCACAGGGCTTCCTCCACGGCATCTATGTACCAGAAGCTAGTGCTGTCATCCGGCCTGCCGCGCCTTACATGGAGCCAGCACTCATGTTCTGTCTTTGAGTTTTTTTCAAGCCAGTTTCGGAAGGCTTCGCGGGAAGTGATGTCCAAAACGTTTTCCATCATCGTTCAGTGTATGTCCTTACGGGTGTAGCCGACATATGCAGCGGCAACTGCGGCAACGGAGATTGCAAGACCTATTATGATCTTGACGGTATCCAGGCTCAGATCCACTGTGATCTGTCCGCCCTCACAGTAGCCGAACGGGGTGATGTATTTGAGGAAGGACGCGCTTTCCGTGATGTTGGAGATCAGGTTCATGAAATAAAGTATGAACGCCAGGCCGAGTCCCACACCCAGGCTACCTCTTCTCATGAAAGCCGAAAGGCCGAAGCAGATTCCGCTTAGCTCAAGCTGCATGAAGAAGAATGCCAGATGGAGGAGTGAGATGACTTTCCAAGGAATGCTTTCCCCGATTACGGCAATGGATAGGACTGAGAGCAGGAAGATGATGATGTTCAGGGCTGTGACCTGAACCAGCACTGCAATAAGCTTCTCGGTGACTATTTTACTTCTGCTTATCGGGTGTGTCAGAAGGAACTCGGCCGTCCTGTCCTTCTCCTCCTTGCAGAGAATCGATACGGCACAGAGGGCAGAGAAAAAGGCCCCTCCGAGACCCAGTACGTTCCCGCACTCTATGGCATAGTATCCGACAAGGGTTCCGAAGTTCAGCTTGTCCATGCCGAATGCGGCGGTGAAAGAGCCCATTGATGAGAACATGGTGCTTATGCTATCCATCTGGCCCTTCATCTCCGGATACAGGAAGATGCATACCACAAGCAGAAAGCCTATTGATGCAGTCCAGATTGCAAACGCCTTTTTTCCGAGCCTCAGCTCATGTCTGACAATGGTCATACTGCACCTCCGTCTTTCTCATAGTAGTGGAGGAATATCTCCTCCAGATCAGGTTCGGAGATGCTGAGATCATTCACATTGCCCTTAGACAGTCTCTCGAGGAGCTTGTTCATGTCTCCGCTGAAAAGGAAGGAAGTTGTCTGACCAGCAGCGCTGAGGTCCTTTATCCCATCCAGACCGTCAAGGCTGACATCCCCGATTACCGAGATGCGCTTTGCGTTGCTTCTGCCAAGGGCCTCTACACTGTCGCAGGCGATGATTTTTCCCTCGCGGATCACGGCGGCACGTGTGCAGTTGTGCTGGACCTCTGAGAGGATATGGCTCGAGAGGAAGATTGTGGCACCCTCATTGTTTCGCTCACGCACGATGTCGAAGAACTCCTTCTGCATCAGGGGATCCAGGCCGCCTGTAGGCTCATCCAGGATCAGAAGGGTGGGCTTGCTCTGGAATGCGCAGACAATGGCCACTTTCTTGCGGTTTCCGAATGACAGCTCATCCACCTTGCGGGACACATCAAGGCTCAGGCGCTCGCACAGGATGCCTGCCTCCTTTGAGCAGTCCTTGCCGCGAAGATCCGCTGACAGCTTTATGATGTCCTTGACCTTCATGCCAGAGTAGAACAAGGCTTCAGATGGAAGATAGCCTGTTTCACGCAGGATGGCTTCTTTCTCTGTTAAAATGTTCTTCCCCAGGACACTGGCTTTTCCTGAAGTAGGGGATATCAGACCCAGAAGGGTCCTGATTGTCGTTGATTTCCCGGCTCCGTTGGGACCTATGAAACCGAAGCACTCGCCCTGTTCAACCGACAGGTTCAGGCCTATGATTCCACGCGCCTTTCCGTAGTACTTAGTAAGACTCTCTGTTCTTATCGCTTCCATTATTCTTCCCCGGGTACCTGATGGCACCATATTGATATTAACACACTTATAAAAAAAGCAGATACCACCGGACGGTAATATCTGCTTTTTCGGAGTGATAGGGATTCGCCTTCGCCTTCCGGAAGTCCGGCTCAGGCCGCCTCCGCTGCAAACCCTCCGCAGGAGGCTTTGCTTTACGCTCCGTTTCGAATCCCCGCGATATCACTCAAAACAAAACAAGCATCACCGGAAAGACCGGCAATGCTTGTTTTCGGAGTGATAGGGATTCGAACCCTAGGTGAGGACGAGCCCCACACCAGATTTCGAGTCTGGCTCCTTCGACCACTCGGACATCGCTCCAACAGGGTGCATTATCACCTTATTTGCTTAGCATGTCAAACACTGAAAAGGAAAAGAATACATCTATTGACAAACAACTGAACTATCATTATGTTTTAAAAGCTATTGGATGGATGTCCGAGAGGTCGAAGGAGGCGGTCTTGAAAACCGTTGAGGTGCAAGCCTCCGGGGGTTCGAATCCCTCTCCATCCGTTCTTGTTTGCATTGAGGCTATGGGGTTCAGCAGGCTGGAATTGATCCGACCGTATCCCACAGCACAATGTGACAGGAAATAGAAGGAGCGATGGCCGAGCGGTCGAAGGCGCTTCCCTGCTAAGGAAGTATACTGGTAACGGTATCCGGGGTTCAAATCCCCGTCACTCCGAAACAAGCCATGTCAGGTATCTGGCATGGTTGTTTTTATGAGGTTGTAGCTCAGCTGGATAGAGCATCAGATTGCGGATCTGAGGGTCAGAAGTTCGAATCTTCCCAGCCTCGTTGAATAAACCCTTGTGCAGTAGATGGTTACTCACAAGGGTTTTTCTTTGCCCCTGCATTTTCAATCGTACTAACCCGTTGCACGGAAACAAGTTGTAAGCACCTATTTATCTCTTTGCAAAACAAGAAGTTATTTTCGGTTAACTTACTCCTTGCAGTTCCCTTGCCTTCCCGTTCAATTGTGCAGCATGTTGTGCTAAATATCTGTGCAGTTTCCGAGGGTCAAAACCGCGGGGGGATGGACAGGAATACCGAGGAGCCAAGAGGGGTTCTGTCATAGTGGGTCCTGTTTATTGAGCTCTGCAAATCTGTTATCATCCAAACTATGATTGTACTTGTAATAGAAAGCATTGCATTGTGTCTTGCTTTTACTCTGATGGTGTTCTTCATGTCCAGAGATCCTCTGAAGACCCTGTACAACTATCCGCCGGCAATCCAGGAAAGAATACAGTCTTTGGAAGAATACAAGGATAAGATTCCCACTAGGAAAAACAAGCTTTCGGCAAAAATAGGAGCATCCGTTCTTTTTGTCATTGTTCTGAGTCTTGTTCTGAAATATGTTAACGGCTACGAGTCTTTCCCGGAAGCTTTCGGATATGGTTTCCTTTTATGGACGATTGTGAATCTCTGGGATGTGGTTGTTCTTGACATTATATGGTTCTGCCATGATCCCCATTTCGTGATTCAGGGCTCGGAGGATATGGTCAGCGATTACCACGATTACAGGTTCCATATCAAAGGCTTCTTTATCGGGGAGGCTCTAGCATTGATTGTGTGCCTGTGTTCGGGGTTAATTGTAAGCTTTGTTCTATAATTCGAGATTTGAGGAGAGGAAGAGGGTGAGTGATTATAATGAGGATTTCTGGAATGCATTGGATGAGTTGGTGAACACTTCCGAAATCGTGATTGACAGACCAAAAGGATCTTCCCATCCCAGGTTTCCAAGCTTCATTTATCGGGTTGACTACGGTTACCTGAGAGATACTTCCTCTATGGATGGAACAGGAATTGACGTATGGGTCGGGAGCGGAAAGAAAACAGTCGATGCCGTCATGTGTATTGTCGATTTAATGAAGCGAGACTCCGAGATCAAGATACTGATTGGCTGTACAGAAGAGGAAAAGATGGAAGTATATAAGACTCATAATGAAACGCAGTATATGAAAGGCGTTTTGATACGTCGGTAAATCGGAGTTTGCGAGGGAAAAACATATGTCATCGTTACAAACGGACAGTTTGATCAAAGGCTTTGTGGAACAATCAAAGAGAATCCTGCGGGATAATCTGGTCGGAGTGTATTTGCACGGCTCTTTGGTTATGGGATGCTTCAATCCCCAAAAGAGCGATATCGATCTGATCATCTTGGTCGATCAACCCATGCCCGAGTCTGTGAAAAGAGCATACTTGGACATGACAGTCGAGTACAACGCTTGCGGTCCCGCGAAGGGGATCGAAATGAGCATCGTTCTTCGGAAGGTATGCAAGCCGTTTGTTTATCCCACGCCCTATGAACTGCATTTTTCGGCAGGGCATCTGGACTGGTACAGAGAGGATCCCGATGATTACATCCGCAGGATGAATGGCACGGACAAGGATCTGGCGGCTCACTTTACGATCATCAACAAAAGGGGCAAATGCCTTTACGGTGCGCCGATCGAAGAGGCTTTCGCGGAGGTTCCGAGCGGCGATTATATGGATTCCATCTGGTTCGACGTTGAAGGCGCCGCGGAGGAAATAACGAAATACCCCATGTATCTAACCTTGAATCTTGCCAGAGTGCTGGCTTATAAAGAAGACGGGCTTGTTCTTTCCAAGAAGGAGGGCGGAGATTGGGCGCTGGAACACATGCCTGCCGAGTACCGTCCTCTGATCGCAGACGCCATGCGCGAGTATTCCGAAAACGCCGATATTGTTTACGATGAGGTACTTGCCAAACGCTACGCCGAATATGTGATCGGGAATCTGACACAGTAATAATGAGGCGGCAGACGTTACGTTTGTTTTTCCTTCCCTTGAAAAGTGCCCGTTTGTTCCTCCTTTCCCATCAAAGAAACCTCTTTTGTCTACCAAGGCAAAAGAGGTTTCTTACTGCATTTCGGACAAAAAACGACCGGATAAAATAGTAACAAGCAAAATCAGGCTTCGGAGTAGACGAACGGTTGCATCACAGCTTTTTTGCGTTTGACGCGGCCTATGGAGTTTGGTAGAATGAATTCGGTAAAAACCGGATTTGAGGAGGCTTAAAATGACAGGCAGATATGAACTGAAAAACAAAGGGATAAGACTTGAAAAGGTGAATGACAATAACTTCGTTGATCTGATGAAGCTTGAAGTTGCTGAATCGCAGAAAGACTACGTTGCTTCGAACACGGTGAGTATGGCTCAGGCTTATGCCGTAAATGCAAGCGGCAGATTTGTTCAGTGTTTCGGTATCTACGATGGAGACACAGCGGTCGGATTTGCCATGATCGGACACCATTCCGAGGAATATAACGGTATGGCGGAAATATATCGCCACAGCTATTATCTTTGGCGATTTATGATCGATCACAGATTTCAAGGAAAAGGATTCGGAAGGGATGCACTGAACCTTCTTTTGGACTATGTTCTATCATTTCCGGATGGAGAGGAAGACACATGGAGTACATCATACGATCAGGAAAATGAAGCAGCCAGGCATCTGTACGCCTCATTTGGATTTGCGCCGAACGGTGAGAAAGACAGCGATTATGAAGATGCGGAGGAAGTCGCTGTGCTGCCGCTGAAATGATCTTTTCAGCAAAACCGAACAAGTTGACAAACACCAGTTTGCCGAGCTCCACTGCAGGTGCACTTTTAGGCGTTCTTTCTATGGTTTGGTGCACTTTTACGCGGACTTACACATAAAAGAAAGCTCTTTTGTCTGCCAGGGCAAAAGAGCTTTCTTGTTTTCACCGACGTTGTATAGTATAATCATCCCGACAAATCGGGATTTATGGAGAAAACAGAAATGAGATTCGAAATGATACCTTGCTCAGGAGACGATAGGGAGTTTATCGAAGAACAGGCGGACAATGCTTTCAACGCAATGGCACAACCGGAAGAGGACGCAGAGGAAGAAGAGTTTGTTTATATAGTCACCGACGAAAGCGGAAAGCTCCTCGGCGGATGCATTTTGTCTGTAGACGGTCTGAGGACGGCGTCGATCTATGACCTGTGGGTGGAAGAAGCGTTTCGCAGACAGGGGATGGCCTCTGCACTCATCCGGGAGGCTGAGTGTGAAGCAAAGGAACACGGTTGCTATCTCGCAATGGTCGGAACCTTTGACTGGCAGGCAAAGCCGTTCTACATGAAACACGGTTATATGCTCAACGACACGATGTCGGGTGCACCGAAGGGGCATGAACACTATTTTTTGACAAAACGGCTTGACTGTTCTTCCGCGGAATATATCCCATCGAATTACCAAGAATATGAGATCATGCGCGGTGACGAAAAGGACGCAGAAATCCTTTCCGGCAAATTGCGCGGATATGACAGCGCCATTGCACCTCGCGAGCATGAATACATCCCTCTGAGCAAAAAACTCGTGGACGAAAACGGAAGGATCATTGCCGGATTTGTCGGTGGTGTTGACGGCTGGAACGGCACAGATATAGATGCGCTCTGGGTGGAAGAAAAGTACCGTAATCAAGGGATCGGCTCTCAGCTCCTTGTCGAGCTGGAGCGGGAGGTAAAGGAAAACGGCGCTGACGTTATGTTTATTGAAGCATTTGATTGGAATATGGGATTTTTCAAAAAGAACGGCTATGAAAGAATAACCGGCATGCTTGAAGATTATCCGAAAGGGCACATCATGTATTGCATGCAGAAGTCTCTTTGATATGGACTTAAGCAAATTCCGGTTTGTCGAGGCGACGGTGTACTTTTAGGCGTACTTAGCTTGGTTCCGTACCTTTTACGCGGTCTTACACAGAATAGGATTGCTATTTTAACAAGATAGCAATCCTTCTTTTTTTGCCTAAAAATGCCTTAATATACAAGGATTGCAGTTATTTCAAAAGCAAATCCGCAAACCGCCTTCGGACTACTTGAGGGCAAGATATGCTTCTTCCTTGCTACCATTCTTATCGAGTGGTATAATCATCTAAACAAATCGGAATTTGTGAAGGAGTGAGACTGTCATTATGAAGGACATCAAAACCAATTGTAAGATCGCATTGGTGCAGGCAGAACCTGTAATGTTTGATAAAAGTGCATCGCTGAAAAAGGCACTTCAATATATCCGTGAAGCTGCAAGTCAAAAACCGGATCTGATCGTTTTCCCGGAACTCTTTATTCCGGGATATCCTGTTGGAATGAATTTCGGTTTTAGCATGGGAAAACGAAGCGAGGAGGGTCGAAAAGACTGGAAACGATACTACGATGCCTCCGTTGTTGCAGGAGAGACAGAGTTCCAACAACTCGCAGAGGCAGCCAGAAAAGCAGAGGCATATATCAGCCTCGGATTTTCCGAGCGAGACGCTGTTAGCGGAACGCTCTACAACAGCAATGTCATTTTTGAACCGAATGGTTCATATAAGGTGCACAGAAAATTAAAGCCGACAGGCTCTGAGCGTGTTGTATGGGGAGATGCGAATAAGGATTATTTTCCTGTTACTGAAACGCCGTGGGGGCCAATCGGCAGCATGATCTGTTGGGAAAGCTATATGCCGCTTGCTCGGGTAGCACTCTATCAAAAGGGAATCACCATTTATATTTCGCCAAACACCAATGACAATCCGGAATGGCAAGCCACTATTCAGCACATTGCAATCGAGGGAAAATGCTTCTTTGTAAATGCGGATATGATCATCAGGAGCAGTTCATATCCTTCTGACTTGTGTGAGCGCAATATCGTATCGAAACTTCCGGAATTTATGTGCAGAGGCGGAAGCTGCATTATTGATCCGTATGGTCATTATTTGACAAAGCCGGTTTGGGATGAAGAAACCATCATCTATGCAGAACTCGATATGAGCTTGCCTGCCGCCTGTAAGATGGAGCATGATGCGATTGGACATTATGCCCGTCCGGATGTCCTTGAACTGAAAGTCAACGAAAAATAATAGTCTGTTACCGCATCAACTTCCAGTTTGTTGAGCTCTTAAGGATGTACTTTTTGGTGTTCTTAGCTCGGTTTTATTACTTTTGGTGATTCTTAGACAACAAAGAGACCTCTTTTGTCTACCGGGACAAGAGAGGCTTTCTTGTTGAATCTACAGACGGCATACGGTATAATCATAACGATGAATCAAATCGCTTTGCATAAAACGACGATCCTTTTTTGCATACATAAGAAAGGGAGTTTATCATATGAGCGGTATCGTTGAAACAATACGGCAGGAGATCATAAGCAGAAGCGATTCGTTTGAAGAAAAAACAAAAGGAACGAAAGAAGAGTATAACCTTTACCGGGAACATGTCCGTATTGTACATCAATATGTGATACTGCTTTCAGAAGGGAGCGGCGCAGACCGGGAAGTATTGGAATTGAGCGCTTTATTGCACGATATTTCCCTGACAGACGGCAGTTTGGATCGTTCAAAGCATAACGAATACAGCGCGTCGATCGCGGAAGGATTATTACGGCTGCAATCCTGTCCGGAAGAGAAAATTCAGCTTGTAAAGAAATGTGTTTTAAATCACAGCAGCAAACGGGCGAGATATCGGACAACGAAAGAAGAGCAAATCTTGGTCGATGCGGATGGGCTGTCCCATTTTGACATGATCCACAGTATATACTCCTTGGCGCATAATGTCATGGAACTGAACGACGCTGATGCGCTGCTGTTTATACAAGACAAGCTCACAAGGGATTATCTTGAGATTAGCGAAGGCTTGAAATATCTGATACAGGATAAGTATGATCGAGTCATGAGGGCGGAAACGATAGACGACCTCGGCATCTGATCTGTGTGAAAGCTCTGGCATTTAATAGAATTGCATCGATAAATCCCGGTTTGTCGAACGGTTTGCCGTGTACCTTTTGGCGTTCTTTCTTTGGTTTTGGTATCATTTTGGCGCCCTTACACAACAAAGAAACCTCTTTTGTCTCCCATGGAATAGCGCCTTGTGCCAAGCGCAAAGCGAGGCTGAGGGTTCAAAGCTTGAACCCTCAGCCTCGCTCTTTCACTATTTCCGGCAAGAACGCCCGATTCCGCTGTTTCTCAGCTTCCCGTCGATTCATAACGACGCTCACAGGCAGTCCAGACCCACACGGCGAGGGCGAAGAAGACGGCGGCGCAGCCGATGATCGCGCCGCAGAGCAGCCACGGGTTGTGCTTTCCGTAAAGCAGCGTGTCGACCGGCAGAGAAATGAACAGCCCGAAGGGCAGCACGAAGATCAAAAGCACGCGGATGAAGTCCGGATAGATGGCCAGCGGGTATTTGGCGTAATTCGAGAAGTTGTAGATCACCTGGAGCAGCGGCCCGCTGCGCTTGAAGATGAAGGCCAGCGCTGCCATCGCAATCTTGAGCGAGGTGATGATCACCGCGCCGAAGAGAGCGCCGACGAACAGCACGGCGACGGACCCGAAGGTGACGGTGACGGTGAGATTCGAAGCGCAGACGGCGATCAGCGCCGCGCCGAGGATCAGCTCGCCGAAGCCCTCCGGCTGGAAGGTTTCGGCAAAGACCTGGAACAGCACCGGCACCGGGCGCAGGAAGTGCATGTCCATGTCCCCGTCCTTGACCCGGCGATAGGCCACCAGCCACAGCTCGTCGCTGAACAGATGATCGAGCGCGATCGGCAGCATCGAAAAGCCGTAGAAGAAGCCAACCTCGGGCAGCGAATAGCCCGCGAGCACCGGAATGGACTGCAGAATGAAATAAAGCGCGGCAAGGGAGCAGAGGTTGGAGAAGAAGAACGAGGACAGCGCGACGAGCGTGTCCTTTTTATATTCCAGCCGGGAGATCATGCTGCGCTTGATGCAGGTGAGATAGAGATGGACGTAGCGCATATCAGCCTCCCTGCACCGTGACCTTGCGGATGGCGCGCGAGAACAGGAGCTTCGCGAAAAGCTCCAGTGCGACAATCCACGCCCCCGTCAGCGCGAGGCAGCGCAGCGACTCGGCAAGGTCGTATTTCATCATCAGGATCAGCACCGGGTTTTGGCTCATGCCGGCGAAGGGCATCCAGCTCACGACCTCGCGCAGCCCCGCCGGGAAAAAGGCCAGGGGCAGGAGCGTGCCGGAGAGGAAAGAGATCAGGGTCTCCTTGAGCGAATTCAGGCCCCAGCTCGCGGTTGTGTAAAAGCAAAACACGCCGAAGATGTAGGCGATCACGTCGTTGAGGAGCGAGGCGAAGAGTCCGGCCACGAGGAAGAGCCCCAGATGCACAAAGAAGGCCGGGAAGCTCAGATCCGGCAGAAAGCCGAGGCCGCCGAGCGTCAGCAGCGCCGCGGCGTAGAACGGAATGCCGAAGAGCAGCGTCATCGTCAGCAGGCTCCCGAAGCTGGTCGCGGCGAATTTCCCGCGGTAGCTGATGGGCTTGATGAGATAGTTGCCGATCGTGCCCTTGCGGATATCGTTGTTGATGTTCCAGAGCGTGTCGTTGTTGAAGGTCACGTAGTTGAAAACCGTCGTCAGCACGACGTAGGCGATCATCTCGCGGAAGGTAAAGCCGTGGATCTCGGCGTCCATGCCGCCCGCGCTCGAGCGGTAGACCGCCAGCCACAGAAAGACCAGACAGGCCACCTGAAAGACCGTGATGACCGCCCAGATCAGGATGTTGAAGCGGTAGCTCAGCGTGTCCATCGCGCCGGCCCGGAGGAAGGGCTTATATTTTTTCAGCATGGGCCGCCTCCTGCTGTGCCAGGATCGTCTTTACCACGTCGCCGACGGAGATCTCGGCGAGCTTCATGTCCATCGCCCGCAGCTCGCGGAAGGCGTACTGGATTACCTCTTCGAGCGCGAGCCTGTCCGCGTCGAAGCGCAGCACCAGGCGCCCCTCCTCCTCGGAGAGGGCCAGCTCGGGCGAGAGCGGGGGAGCGGTTTCGGCCCGGATCTCCGCCGGGACGGTCAGCGTCAGGGTCTTGAGGTTGCCGAAGCGGTTTCTGAGGCTCTTCAGCGCGCCGTCGTAAAGGATCTTCCCCTTCTCAAGCAGGATGATGCGTGAGCAGAGGTCCTCGATGTCGGTCATGTCGTGCGTGGTCAGCACCACCGTCGTGCCGTAAGTTCTGTTGAGCGCGTGGATCGCCTGCCGGATCTTTTCCTTCACCAGCACGTCCAGACCGATGGTCGGCTCGTCCAGAAACAAAATACGCGGGTTGTGGATCATCGAGGCTGCGAGGTCCGCCCGCATGCGTTCGCCCAGCGAGAGCGTGCGCACCGGCTGCGAGAGAAAGCGCGTGACGTCCAGCACCTCGCCGAGGAAGTCCATGCGCTCGGCGTAGTCTGCGTCGGAGATCTGGTAGATCTCCTTGAGCACCTTGAACGACTCGATCAGCGGAATGTCCCACCAGAGCTGCGTCTTCTGGCCGAAGACGACTCCGATGTTCTGCGCGACCTGCCGCCGCTTCCGGTAGGGCTCCAGACCGTCGATCGTG
>JAEEGK010021657.1_pt1 | contig 13571 bp, 14 predicted proteins | sample 8958771 | NCBI WGS metagenome assembly JAEEGK01 (sample SAMN16246547, study PRJNA631951) | gut metagenome | biome: gut microbiome; feature: rumen; material: SC-attached | host: Bos | place: Iran: Karaj | collected 2018-10 | reverse complement strand
AAGTCAGAGCCACAGAAGACAGAGCCTCAGAAGTCAGAGCCTCAGAAGTCAGAGCCTCAGAAGTCAGAGCCTCAGAAGTCAGAGCCTCAGAAGTCAGAGCCTAGAAAGTATGTGCTTGACCTCACAGATGATATAAGACAGAAGTTGTATGACTATGCTGTATCTATATTAGAAGTGTCAGATATCAAGCCTCTTAAATCCCCTAATTACAGAAAAGAGAGACAGACACTTATAGATATTGCAAAGTATCTGACAGAATACAACGAGTTGTTAGAGTTGTCAGACAATGAGCCTAGTTAACTAGGCTCTATCAGACAAAAGCCTAGCCGGCTAGCCATTGACAGAAAAGTCAGAAAATGGCTAGTTGACTAGGCAAGTAGTCTGAATTGCATGAATTGTCAGACAATTCCGAAAGTTGTCAGAATTGTCTGATTTTTCTGAAAACTCTCAAAGCTGACAGAATTTTCTATATATTCAGAAAATTCAGAATATTTTTATTTCTGTCAGAATTGTCAGTTTATTTCTCCGGCTCTACCGGCAATGAAAATCGCCCAAAATTTCCACTAGTCAACTAGTCACCAAATCACAGGCATACTCACACAATTTCAACCAAGACTAGTTGACTAGCCGGTAGGGTATTGAAAATCCCGGTAAGAATTAATTTTCATTGGTAGGGTATTTAGAAACAATGTAAGAATTAATTTTATTAGAATTGATAGGGTATATAAAATATCACAAAGAATTAATTTCCCTAGTTGACTAGCCGGTAGGGTATTAATTCGGAAAGGAAGAATTAATTTATGTATTGTTTAGTTAAGAACATTAATACAAATGAGAGTCCCCGGTTAGTAACACAAACATTTCCAACAGCACAGGATGCTATAGAGTTTGTTAAAAGATATAAAGAGAAAACTCCATACTCAAGAGTAGATTTTGCTGTGGCAAAGGTGATACCGGAATCAATATGCAAAATAGAAGTTAACAATGTAACGCTAGTTGACTAGTGAGGTGTGATATGAGTATTAGATATAGATTAGCACAATGGCATAAAAAGAGGTATTTCAAGTTGATGGCAAAGATAACAGGTGCTACAAGGTATTACATGAAAACACAGTTATCATCACTCTATGGACTTACAGTAACAGAAAGAGAAGAACTTGCAAAAGCGTTCTATTCTGGCAAAACTCATGCTAAGATGTATACAGACACGGATTCTGTGAAGCCTAGTTAACTAGCCGGTAGGGTACAAGAGCAGAGGAAAGGAATTAATTATGAGTAAGAATTTTAAACTTGTACTAGAGAAGGAAGAGATAGATTACAAAGTATACATAATATCATTTACTCATAGAGAAAAGAACAGTGAGAGAACTGTATTCATTGAAAAGAAATTCACCTCAATGGATGATGTGAAAGTGTTTATTAATAACTATGGATTTAACTTTTCTTCAGCAGAGGAATGTGTAGTATACCAAATGAAAGGAGTACAGGTGTATAGAAAATGATTTATAGTGCAGAACAGGCAAAGGCAGTAGCCGAAGCAAAGATTGAAGAAAATAGAAAACAATCATGGAATATGGTTGACAATTTAATTAAGATAGTAGCCGAGGCTGGACAGTTTACTACAACTGTAAAAACAGACGATATAATAAGTTATGATATTCTAGAATCCCTATCAGAACGATATGAGGGTCTTGGATACAAATGTGAGATGTTTAAAGGGACCACACTGTCTGGTGATGCTATAGGGTCTTTGAAAATCTCATGGTAAATTAAAAAGACTGCTTGGATGTCTATAAATAACCTTGCTGGCAGGCTGAGCCGAGAAAGCCAAATAAAATAGGCTAGTTAACTAGCCGGAAAGAAGGAACAAATGGGTTTTAGTTTTGAATCACTCAACAAAGACTTCAACAGTAATTACATTGGACTGAAGGAGCTGTACGAACTTAATGGACCTGAGAGGGTATATGTTATCAAAGGATTCTACATCAATACAAAATCTGAGTATGTGAAGGAAGCCCCGGTAGCAATTATTAATAATTGCAACGTCAACATTCCTCAGCATCAGTTAGCAACTGTAAAGACAATCCTTGCATCACCCGACGCCATGGCTTCAATAGCAAAGGGAGAAGCCGGATTCACCATTGAAACTTATAAGACAACGGATACTTACTACAAGATTCACTTTGTAGACATTGAGCCTGGAACAGTTAATGAAGATTATGAGCTTGGTGATTTCGTTCAGGATTAATTTAACTCACACAAAGCCCCTAGTCAACTAGGGGCTTTTCTTATGAAAGGAGAAATAAAATGAGAAAACCTAGAAGACAAACTAAGTTACAGTTATTGATATCACAGTATATGCCAGAGTTAGAAGAGGCTCAGAAGAGAGTTAAAGAATTAAAGGGAAAAGATAGTAATGCACTTAGGAGAGCACAAAAGAGTAAGTCAAAGTCTAGAGGAAAGTATGGAAAGATATTCTCATTCTCCGATATTAAAACACAGAAACAGTTGAATAGGGAAATAGTGAGAATAAGAACATTCTTATCAGATGAGAGAAGTGAGCAGAGTAAAAGGAAGACAACTAGGAGAAAACCATTTTGGGAAGACTACAATCCTAAGACAGCCGGTAAAGCAAAGAGAGATGATACATATCGTGCTTACAGGAGATTGCAGGAGAGATTTGGTGGTGAAGAGAGATTTAAAGCAATTATAGATGAATGGCAATCTTCACATGGTAAGTATGATTCCGAAAATATCTTGGAAGATATTGATTATGACTTTTCAATAGGTATGAGTGAAGAAGAGATAATGAATAAATATGAAGAGATATTTGAGGAAATGGAAACAGCCTATAAAGGCTTAGCAAATAATGAGGAGTAAAATTATGGAATGGAGTGGGTATAATAACTACGACCATTATTTCACATTTGATAGGGTATATGAGTGGCTAGAAGAAATTAAAAATTCAAACCCTGAGTGGATACATTATAAGAAGAAAGATTGGTGGAACATACCAGCTTCATTTGATATCGAAACTTCTTCATTTAAAATAGGAGAAGATAAATATGCTACAATGTATCTATGGGCGATGTGTATAAATGGTTCAACTGTTATAGGCAGAACATGGAAAGAATTTAAAAAATTTTTGCGTATAATAGAAAATGCATTTCATACATCAAGAATGAATCTTATAATCTATGTGCATAACCTATCATATGAATTTCAATGGTTTAGAAAACATGTAGGTATAAAGAAAACATTCTCAATTAAAAACAGGCATATTCTCAGTGTAACTTTAAGAGATGGTATAATATTCAAATGTTCATACAAACTGTCTAACTATTCACTTGAAGATCTCGGTGATGAAATGATAAATAAGTATAAAGTTGCTAAGGATGTTGGCAATCTTGATTATCAGTTAATTAGACATTCGGCTAGTCAACTAGCCAATTCAGAGATTTGGTATAATGTTCATGATGTACAAGTTGTCACTTCATACATTCAAGAGAAGATTGAAAATGAAGGAAGTATAGCAGTAATACCATTAACTAACACTGGATATGTAAGAAACTATTGCAGAGAATATTGTTTTACAAATATGCAGACTGACCGGAAACTTAGAGAGATTCAATCATTCCTATATCACGATAAAATGAAAGCGTTGCAGATAGGGTCAGTAAATGAGTATAAGGAATTAAAATATGCTTTTGCTGGTGGTTTTACACATGCTAATATGCTACATTCATGCAAAACTCTTAAAGGAATGTCCGGAGCAGATTTATGTAGTTCATATCCAACAGTTGCATGTGCAGAAAAGTTTCCTATGGGTAGAGGTATATTTGTAGGAAAATCAAGTTTAGATAAGTTGCATGAATTGCAGAGAAAAGATTATTGCTTTATATGTATGATTACTTTGCATAATGTAAATCCCGAATTTTTATGTGAGGGATATATATCATTATCTAAATGCTTACGAATATCTGATGATTATGTTGTAAATAATGGTAGAGTTTATTCGGCTAGTCAACTAGCCATAGTTGTAACAAATGTAGATTTAGAAATAATTGAGAAGTGTTATAGTTTTGATGATGTTGAAGTAGATTCATTAAGATACTATCATTCAGACTATCTTCCAAAGAGTTTAATTTTAAGTATATTAAAACTATACTCAGACAAAACTACATTAAAAGACATAGTAGAAAAAGTTATTCAATATATGGTATCAAAGGGTATGCTTAATGCATGTTATGGGATGATGGTAACAGATATTATAAGAAATGAGATATTATATGAAAATGATGAATGGATAGTAAAGAAAGCAGATGAAAAGACACAATTAGATATATACAATAATTCATATAATAGATTCTTATTCTATCCTTGGGGTGTTTGGATTACAGCATATGCTAGAAGAAATTTATGGAGTGCAATATTTGAATTTGGTGAAGATTATGTATATACGGATACAGACTCAATAAAAGGATTTAACTTTGATAAGCATATGAATTACTTTGAAGAGTACAACAAAGATATCACAAGAAAATTAGAGGTAATGTGTGACCGGTATAAAATATCAAAAGACTTAATTAAGCCACTAACTAAAAAGGGTGAAGCAAAACCATTAGGTCATTGGGAAATAGAAGATGAATATAATATATTTAAGACATTAGGTGCTAAGAGATATATCTATGAAGTTGATGGAATATTATATCATACAATATCCGGTGTGAATAAAAAATATGGAGTACCATATCTAATAGATACATATGGATATAAAGGAAGAGAGTGTGATAGAGATAGAGTTAAGAAATTAATGAAAATAGTATACAATCCTAGTGTTGATGAAAAGAAAAAATCTAAGAAAGCAAAACAAATTCTTAGGTCACTTAGAGAAAAGGGGATACTTGATTATGAAAATGTTTTAAATCACTTTGATAATAATTTAGTATTTCCAAAAGAGCATACAGGTAAAAGCACATTAAGTTATATTGATGAACCATTTACAGTAGAATGCACTGATTATAATGGAGTAACAATTACAGTTAGTGAAAAGTCAGCAATACATATGGAACAACAGGAATATAATATGGGGCTTGATGATTACTTAGAGTTTTTAAATACAGTTGTAAAGGAGAGAAGATGAGAAAATCTAAGAAACAAATTACAATAGAAAAACTTATAGCATCATTTGATATTCCATTTATGGATATGGACAGATGTCAGATATGTGATGGATATGATACTATTCAAACATATGTTACATATAAAGGAAAGTGGATACACATATGTGAAAAGTGTCTCAAAGAAAATTTCTTAAAGGTAAAAGAAGAGGGCTAGTTAACTAGCCCCTTTTCTTATGCTAATTTCTTACAGAACATCATGTAATTATTAACAATTTCTCCTGTATCATTATCTTGATAAAATACCCGGTCATTCTTAAAATAGTCAAGTATTTTCTTTGATATCTTATTAGTAGAATGAACAACATCTCTAATCATATTAGGTTTAGCAGAATACTCAGTACATAGAATTAAGTCTTCATCTGGATGCCTTATGGGAGTTGACTTCTTGTGAATATACATATATGTATTATCATCTTTTTCAATCACATCACATTGAAGTATATTATCGCTGTAATCTATGAAGAATGAGAACATTATATTCTTTTTCTCATATTCCAACTCTTCAAGCAGATGAGGGTATATATCAAGTTCCCAAACACCACCGGTTATCATTTCTAGACTAGGGTTATCAAAAGCAAAATATACATCACTCTTTCTTCCTTCAACATTATGATTTGAGGCATATTCAACAGCAACTTTTAATTTACTTTCTCCGTACTTATAAATGTCTATTGTACCCGGCTCCATCTTTTCAACATGACCTAATCCCATCTCTTCAAAGTAAGGGCAACCATACTTATTTACAGTATTACCTAACATATAAATCTTAACATCATTTCTCTGTCTTATTACTGTACTCAGACAGTTCATGAAGAGTACAAATTCATTAGGCAGATAGCCTATTCTACTTATAAACTCATCAAATACAACTGTGGTAATAAGTGGATAACTTGTACTCTTATCATGTTCCATCTGTGCAAGAGCAAAGGCATAACAGAAAGGGGTGCTATCAGAAATCATTTTGCTAGGGTCGTTCTCTTCATGTTTAGCAAGATACCATCTATCAGAGTAGAATTTTACACAATCCCATTTTCCATCTGATAACTTCGAGATAACATCATTTGCCACTAAGCCATCAAATAATACATTACCTCTCTTACCTCTAAAATCTTCTCGGTATCTTCTTATGTAACCACCCTGCTCACCTTTTTCAATGTAGTTTTTAAGTATCTTATATAAGAGATTATAGGTCTTACCATTACTTCTCTTACCAAAAATTACATTGTAATGAGCATTTAATTTATCAATATGTTCAGATGTATAATACTCACTATTATCATCTATAACAACTGTTTTACTTTTCTGTATGTCCATAAAATTCTCCCTAGTTAACTAGCCTCTTCCGGCTCCGGTGGAACATAACCACCCGGACCAGACATTGTTAAAATGTAGCATTGGTCAGTATCTTTGAATTTTGCCTCTTTTCCAAGACTATCTTCAAAAGGAACTGTTATTACTTTAGTGTTCTGCTGACACCACCAATAAGGGTCATTTATATAACCACTTGAAAGTGTTTCTTGTCTGTCTAACATAGCACTGCAGTTCTCTATCTCAGATTTGTGAGATTGTAAAACATCACACTTCATAGATACTGTTGTCATACTATTCTTTTCAATAGTTACATCAACTATATAATAGAATCTTGAGAAGAGTGGTATATAAGCATATGAAAAACCTATCTGATTTCCGGTAAATGTTATTATAGGATTTAAAACATCCTTACCATATAATAATTTACCCTCTACCAATGTTTGATTTGTCCAAGTCTTTCCAATAACATCCTTGTCACTACCTAATACCATTAAGTATACACCAATATTACCTTGAGCACTAGGAGTGTAACTAGGAGTTGCTGTTCCATTCTTCTCAAATCTAACACCACTTAATAACCATCTTTCAATTTCATCTCTCTCACTATTATAGCAATTTATACCATCAAGGTGTACTTTCATCACCTTTGTATATCCCTCACAATCACCTAAATTATCAACAACTTTCAAAGATGTTCTTCCCAAGAATCCATCCTGTCCATTGTCTTTCTTTCTAATAGGTCTTTCTATTGTCAAGAATGCTCCTTGATGTGATAGTATGCCTGCTAAACTTCCACCACCATTAGTATATTCAATAGTGGGTCTAGCATTTATTACACTGTTTATTGCAGATGCTCCGGCTGATATAGCACCTGCCGGTCCAATCTCCTGTTCTTCGGGAGTTTTCTTACTAGGTTTAGCCATCTCCAAAGCAAGTTCACCACCTACTCCAACTGTTGCATAGGTAGATAATGACGCTCCTATTGTTGCACCTGCACTTAATAAACTTGAATAGATACTTCCATAATCACCGGATGATATAGGTATCTTAAAAGCACAGTTACCGGTAAAGAAATATCTTGGATGGTCAACACCATCTTTTTTAACATCTATTTCAGCAACACAAGTTCCTGTTAGATAATCAAAGATATATTTTAATGTTAATTTACATCCAATTACATCACTCATATTAAGTTCATGACTGCCACAATATGGAATGGATATTGACGCTTTTGTAAATGGTGAATAATCACAGAAATCATAAAACTCTTTCTTTAATTTTAAAGTACCAAATGTAATAGTTCTATATTGATTTGTAAGAGGATATCCGTTTACACTAGTTGTAACATTTCCTGCATATACATGAGTAGGAGTATCTGATTTAAGAGGTGGATAAGGCATTATACTTAATCCTACTATAACATCTTTAGGGTCATTATATAATTTCTTCAACCATTCAATGAAATCAGTAGTCCACATATATATTGCTAATGCTGTTAATTGTTGACTACTCATTTCGTACATTGTTACAAAGCCTGTTTCTAATGCACTCTTTGTTGGAGTTGTGACACCACTTATTGCAGTATCTGGCATACCTTGTTGCTGACTACCACCATCATCCGGGTCTATTTCATCCGGACCCTCACCACTTTGTCCACCTTGAACATATGTATACACATGCTCAAGTAAAGTATCAATGTTAGGTAATGACATTACAGGACTATATAATACAGCATATTTAGGTACTCCTGCCTCTGATGAAAGGTAACACTTAAAGAATTTACCAACTTGATTCTCAGGGTCTATTACAAATCCTATAGAAGTAATTCCAAGATTTGCAACTGTTATATTATCTGCCCAATCTACATCATCACCAACTTTTAATCCTATTGTGTAATGGTCATCATATCGTCTTACAACAAGTCTATATCCATCAACTGTCTCCATGAAATTGTAGACAGTTCCTTGATTCATACCTGCAAACAAATCATCACAATGGGTTCCCTCAGTGATATATTCTCTGTTTATCCATCCATCTGTCGCATCACCTATTGCCTCTTGTTCTATGTAAGTACACGATAAAATCCCATTTTTACCGCTAATTGACGGTACAGATTGCCAATTATATAATACATGTATTGCACTTAATAAATCATTATATAATAGTTCTCTTTCTGATTGACTTGCTGAATATAACGCATAACCAACTTCGTTAACTGGCGATGTATAATATGAAGTTAACAATCTAATCATACAAGCTTGATGTGTATCGTCATTATATGCAAATATTACAGATATTGCATTATGTTGATTGCCACCACCAACACCACCAATAAGGGTATCACTACTTAATCTGTATGAACATCTATTACTACCCGCATAATATATATAACAATCTAAATACAATCTGCCATTACCTATTGCACATTCAACTTGCTGATTTACTTCCACTAATTGAAATGGGTTGTTACAAACTGTAATATTATATAAACTAACCCCTTGGACATATCCCGATGCATTATATGTCCCTGCATCAAGTTTTGCCTTTATTGCCGTCCATATACTATCAGGTAACGTTGCGTGATAATCACCTATACTTGTAGTTAAATCTCTATAATAATCCCATGCCATTTACTCACACCTTTCCAATAAAATTCACGAAAACGCTATAAAGCGAAATCTCATGTACATCTACACAAAGGATAGATAACGATAAAATTACTCTTTTATAGTATAGCAAGGGATGATTTCTCATCCCTCGCTAGTTAACTAGCCACAATTATTTTGTGGCAACCTTTGCCTTAGTATTGTTATTGCTGTTAGTAGGCTCACCTAATGTGAATACAACAATATTCTCATTGAAATCATTGAAGTAGCCTGCATCAAACTTATACCAGTTATTTGTAAACTCTGCCTTAGGATTCCAATTTGTAGTAACTCTCCTATCAAGATTTGAAACACCAAGAGCATCTCTATCAAATGCAATACCTACAACATTGTTTACAGTAACAGGATTGTTTGTTCCTGTAGGTGTTACAATAATCTTAGATGTATCTGACCATGCAAATGTTGTACCGGAACCCTGCCAGAAAGGAACTTCCTCAGCCTTAGGTAACTTAACAAAATCATCATGGTAAGTATCACCATAGAGATAAGCCTCAGCAGATGCTGTGAAATCACTATGAAGAATAAGATGAAGTCTGTCAAGAGGAGTATGTCTGTACTTTCCACCTGCATTGAAGAGAGTGCTAAGTTTCTTCATTCTTGCTATAACTCTCTTCATTGTCATTGAAGCCCAACGAGTAAATTCGGGAGTTACCATAGCATTCTCCGGTGTTACAGTATTATCACCGGTTGCTGTCTTATATGCAGTAACCAAATCATAATACTGAACAGGCTTTGTAAGTCTGTTATTATAAACAGTTGCAATAGCATTAGCAAGTGTTAACTGTACTAAACTATCCATCTTAACTGTCATACCATTTGATATAGCAGTCTCAATCATAGCGAAGAATGCCTGCACCTGTGAACCATTACTGAAAGCACTCTTAACCTGTCTACGAGCAAATGACATTTCAATATCAAAGGTTCTTCTCTCTGAATAGAACTTTGCAGATACAGTAGGCTTGTGGAAAACATTAGGGTCATAACTCTGACCATCAACAAGATTCCAAGAATCATTGTCCTCTGCTTCCGGCAGTCCCTCATACTGAATCTTCTCAAGAATAGCACCATACTCCCAACTGTCCATCATTACAGAGGGTGTAGAGCCGGTGTAAGGTCTGTTTACAAACACTACCTTTCCAATGTGGTCAATAAGTGTCTTGACATAGTTATCAATCATCTTATCGTTATCAAGAACCTCAGCACCTGTTTCAACAACTTTATTAAGGTCTACATCACTGACAGCTTCAGTACCTGTAACCTCAGCAGTAGTCTGATTAACAATATCAGCAATCTGTGTAACTTCCATAATTAACTTTCTCCTTTCACGCTAGTTAACTAGCCAAATCAACTACTGTACACTTATCAGCCTTAGTAATTCTAACTGATTTTGTACTACAAGTAGCAACAATAAGTTCCGATGTCCACATCTGTAAGAAACAAGGAAGAGGTGTTAAAGGAGCGTCACTATTGTCACCCCATACACATCCACTTGCTAATACAAACATACCATCCTCACAAGCCTTCTTTGCTTTTGCAAATAAACCTGTAATTGTCTGTTCGTTGCTATCAGTAAGGTCAAGTCCACCACAGTCAATAATCTGATAGCCACCTGTAAACTTCTTCATAATTTTCTCCTTCCTTAATAGTAATAACTTGTTGCATCTAAGTAGACAGGTAATGTAGTAAATTCTTTTACATCATTAAGAATTTCATTCACATAGTTCCATCTCCAAAGGTTAATCTCTTCCAATATCTGTTTCTGACTTGTGAGATTACCAATGTTACCAAAATGTCTTCCTGTCTTATCTATGTCATTAGTGGTTGTTCTTGATTTACTAGTAGATTCATTTGAAGTGTCAGCACCTGTGTACCCGGTTACATCATGTGTTGCTCTTGAATTACTAGTGCTTGATGTTACAGTTTCATCATTGTCTCCAACTACTGTCTGAGTGCCGGTATTACTTGTTGTTACCGTACCATCTTCAGCCTTAGCAGTTGAACGAGTACCTGTGTTTGCAGTAACATCACTACCACTACTAACATCTGCTTGAGTTCCTGTGTTTAATGTTGTCTCTGTTCCTGAGACTGCATTTTGTTGAGTACCTGTATTCTTTGTTCTATCAGAACCGGCTAGTTGACTAGTCTGTGTTCCTGTATTCTTTGTAGTATCTTTACCAGACAGAGCATGAGTTTGTGTACCTGTATCATCATTCTCTCTGTTTGTAAAACTTAATACTGTACTGCCGCCATCTGTTACAATATCTGTATTTAATCCACTCTGACTATCAAAAGCATAAACTTGAGTTGTTTGAGTGGTTGTAGGTGTTGTAGTCTCTGAGCCTTTAATCTGATGTACTAAATTATCTGTTCTAGTATCAGTCTTACCATAAGTAACTTCTTCTGTAAGATTATCAGTTCTTGTATCACTCTTACCAAAGAATGTTTCTTCCTGCAAGTTATCTGTTCTAGTATCAGTTTGAGACTTTGTGGTTGCTTCAGATAGATTATCTGTTCTTGTTTCAGTCTTTCCATATGTAGTCTGTTCTTGCAGATTATTTGTCTCTGTAACTGAGGTGTCTAGGTCTCTTGTTTCAGTAGATGATAAATTATCAGTTCTAGTTGTAGAAGTATCTTGACTCTTTGTAGTTGTACCATTTCCAATATCATTTCTACTGATATCCTGTGTTACAATCTTACCATGTGTAAAGGTATCTGTCCTTATCCTATTATCTGATAATGTACCATCAATATCATCATTTTCTTCCCATTGGTCAAGATAGTTATGTATAGGGTCATACTGTATATCATATATTTCTCCCAACTTATCCCACTTTGGTTTATATGTTTCAAGTATAAGACCTGCCAATGTATTTAACTTTGTATTGTCAAATACTGTACCATCGCCATCATCTATCAACTCTACTATGGGTGATACATTTCTTAACCCATTATTTGCAACAAACTGTAAATCTAAATTTGCTTTAGTGACCTCTTCCCTAAATACATAGTTCATATGGGAGAATATTCCATTAGTCAAGGGTATCAAGGTCTTTATTTTCGGTGGGTTCTGTCTCCGGCTCATTGTTTTCTCCTTCCTCGCCTAGTTGACTAGGGTCTTTTTGAAGTTCATCACCTATACCTGCTAAATTCTCCTTTAAGTTTTCAATCTCTTCTAACATTTCTGTCAAATCTTCATTAACCGACTCATCATTTACCTCTGATTCAGAATTTTCTTCTGTTTTATTAGACTCAAATTCCTCATACTCTACATATTCTTCATTTGAATCGTTTGTTTCTTCTGTATATTCAGTGTCAGTGCCTGTGGATTCTTCATTATTTACATTTTCGGCTAGTTGACTAGTCTCCGATGTTCCCAAATCTTTCATGTTATTCTTCAACATTATTATTGATTCAAGATGATTTGAAAGCCATGATGACGAGAAGTCAACTTCAATGTTTGTTCCATACATCATATTGACTTTCTCAATATCCTCTCTTCTAGTATAAAGCATATTTTCTGCAAGAGGGAATATAGAATCAGTATCTAGCGTTGATTCTCCTTTACCAATAGCCTCTCTCTTCATATTATAGTTTGCAACTAGACCTATTTCATTAAAGAAAGAGCCTTTTAAATACTGTTGCAATTCTATGAATTGGGTTAGGTAAGAGCCATTATTTGAGGGTGGTGCCTGAAGTTTGACACCATCAAAGAATGGACTGTTACCTATAACCCCCATCTCACCTTTGTCAATAACTTTTAAATATTCTAGGCATGAAGCACGCTCTTTATCAGTATTTGCTGTAAGAAATGCTACAACTCTTAACATTACATCTGCTGTTCTTATTGTTAGCGTATTCTCTGCTAATAAATAAGCATATCTTGCTAAGAGTGGATGTAAGCCAACCCAATCTGCATCGTTCCTCATTAAGACTCCGGGTTGTGTATTTTCCTTTGCCATTGTAGAATCGGCTAGTTGACTAGGATAAACTATGTCAACCTCTGCATTAAAGCCATCCTTTATATGAGGATTTGCTACAATAAACTTAGATGGTCTGTAATAAGCATCCTGCTCACCACCCAAATTTCCATAAAAGCAGTATAAGTCCTCACCTACCTTAGTAATACAAGCAACACCATACTCAAAGAGATAACGGTCTAGTATCTCATGTGGTATAGTGTCCGGTAGATTCTTATACTGAAACATTTTCAAGACTCTCGAAAGTAGGTATCTGTAATAGTATCTTGAGGATGTTTTCTTGTCTCTTACAAATCTTTCAAAATCTTGAACAATCTCCAAATGTTTGTAATCTGCCATCTTTTCCCCTTTCCCTAGTTAACTAGGCTTATTTTAATAAGAATTCTTATTTATATGAACCTAGTATACTAGGCTATACAAATCACATGGGTATA
>JAEEGK010021656.1_pt1 | contig 13571 bp, 7 predicted proteins | sample 8958771 | NCBI WGS metagenome assembly JAEEGK01 (sample SAMN16246547, study PRJNA631951) | gut metagenome | biome: gut microbiome; feature: rumen; material: SC-attached | host: Bos | place: Iran: Karaj | collected 2018-10 | reverse complement strand
TGAAATATTAAACTATAATAATTTTCATTTAATTTTTGAAATTTAACATGTTTCATTCTAATTTCTAAAGTTTTACTTTTTTGATCTTTTGAATTATTTAAAATAAACATAATACAATTAAATAAAATAACTCTAATATAAGTATAATTTGCTTCAACTTCTTCTTTTAAAGAATTTTTAACAACAATAGTAAAATTATTAATTTTTGCAATAGGAGTTAAATAATTAACCATATAATTTAAAAAATTATCAAAATTAAATCTCCTAATATCTTTTATTTCTTTATTTTCAATAAATGAAGTAAAAACATAATTAGTAAGAATTAAATCATAAATATAATTTCCTCCAAATCTATTATAAAAAAGAAAAGTATAATCAAATTTAGTTTTTTGTTTAATTAAATTTTTTAATTTTAATTCTTCAAGTAACCCAATAAAATTAGGTGATTTTGCAGGAGAAGGAGAAACATTAAAACTTAATTTTTTTTTTTGTTTAACAAAACTATTATCAATTGGAGTTTGAATAATTCTTTTTCTAGGAAAAATATGTCTTGGTTTCCAATTAGAAGGACTTTTATTAGGTGATTTTTCAGGAATATTATTTAAATACATTACATTTTTTCCAGAATCAAATTTATTATTTTCTTCTGGTCTTAAAGGAGCAAATGAACAAATTTGATTTAAATTCCAAACAAATGATGTCATTTCTTTTTGTATTTTACTTAAATTTTGTAAAGCGACTAAACCACCATTTGATACAAAAGGAATTTCATGTATTTGAATATAATAACATTCTTCTTTATTTATCCATTCACAATTATATACATATAATTCTATAAATTTTCTTATTTTTTCATTTTTTTTATTTTCTTTTTCATTTATGTGATTTTGTGTTATTGTCATTGGGAATATAAATGTAGATTTTTTAATTATTGCATTTTTTATATTTTCAATAAATAAATTTTCATTTGCTTGATCATTTAAATTAAAAATATCTTTAAATGTACATTTACATTCTTCTGGGAAACAATTTTTTACTGATAAATGAAATTTTTCAGCTTTGGAATTTTTATAATATATAACTGATAAATCCTTTTTAACTACAATTACACCAAATTGAAATTTATCATATATCATTTTAACACAAAAATAACTTTTTTTATAACTATCAAATAAAGCCCATAAACGCCTTGCTGGTTTTACCAAATTATATTCTATTATTATTGAAATTATAACTAAGTAAAATATGCTAATTATTTTTAAAGAAAATAAATTTTTAAAAAATCTAATAATAAACCAACTGTTTGGATAATCATAAAAAGATAATAATTCTAATGTTATAAACATATATAATTTTATTGATTCTGTTAAATTTAAACAAAAACAAAAATTATGAATTATTGTCATTAAATATGCATTATGAAATATTTTCATTGAAAAAAATTCATTTTCATTTATATAATTATTGTCTAAACAGAAAAGAAGTAAATCAATTGAATCAATAAAAAATACTAACATTCTAATTGAAAAAATATTTGTTATTATTTTTGAAATATTTTCTAATAATAATATAGCGAAATATGCTAAAATTGTTACTATAATTCTTATTAATGCAATTAAGAAATTATATTTATTAAAGATTAAATGTATTACATTATATATTATTATAAATAAATTTACTGATTTTATTAAATTTATATTTCTAATAAAATGACTTGTTTTACAATTTTTTTCTTCAATATCATTAAAAGATAAATTTTTTTTCATTAAATAATCATTTTCTTTTTGAAAAATATTCATATTACCCGGTTTAATATTATCATTATGATTTAAATTTAAATCATCTTTAACCTTCATTTTATAAAACTAACCAAAAAAAAATTTATATATAAGCACTCCTCAAAAAAAAAATAAAAAAATAAAAAAATAAAATAACCTATTCATTAACAACATTTCCCTAATTCAATAAAATAATCCATATATAAAAAAAAATATATAAAAAAAAAATGAGTATTTACGAATTAGAAGATAAAGAAAAAGAATCTCGTTTCGGTAAAATAATAAAAGTATCAGGTCCATTAGTAGTCGCAGAAAACATGGCAGGAGCAAAAATGTATGAACTAGTAAAAATAGGTTGGTCAAAATTAGTAGGAGAAGTAATAAAGCTTGAAAAAGACACAGCATCAATTCAATGTTATGAAGACACAAGTGGATTAACAGTTGGTGATCCAGTGCTTAAAACAGGAAGTCCATTAGCAGTTCAATTAGGACCTGGTTTACTTTCTCAAATATTTGATGGTATTCAAAGACCTTTAGAAACTATTAGTGAATTAAGTAAAAGTGTTTATGTTCCAAGAGGTGTTGATGTACCTTCACTTGATAATAAAAAAGAATGGTTATTTAATCCTTTAAATATTAAAAATGGTACTTTATTAAGTGGTGGTGATGTTATTGGAATTGTTAGAGAAAATGATTTATTTCATGAACATAGAATTATGCTTCCTCCTAAAGCAAAAGGGAAATTAGTTGAATTACAACCACAAGGTAATTATGATGTTAATACACCTATTATTGAAATTGATGATGGTGGACAAATAAGAAAATATGCAATGAGTCATTTTTGGCCTGTTAGAGAAGCAAGACCTGTATTTGAAAAACATCCTGGTACAGAACCATTATTAACTGGACAAAGAGTTTTAGATGCATTATTCCCTTCTGTATTAGGAGGTACTTGTGCAATTCCAGGTGCATTTGGTTGTGGTAAAACATGTATATCTCAAGCATTATCAAAATATTCAAATTCCCAAGCAATAGTATATGTAGGTTGTGGTGAACGTGGAAATGAAATGGCAGAAGTACTTAAAGAATTCCCTCAATTATTCACAGAAGTTAATGGAGTAAAACATAATATAATGCAGAGAACAATTCTAGTAGCAAATACATCAAATATGCCAGTCGCAGCACGTGAAGCATCAATTTACACTGGAATAGCACTTGCTGAATATATACGTGATATGGGTTATAATGTTTCAATGATGGCAGATTCAACTTCTCGTTGGGCTGAAGCATTAAGAGAAATCTCAGGTCGTTTAGCTGAAATGCCAGCTGATTCAGGTTATCCTGCTTATTTAGCTTCTAAATTAGCTCAATTTTATGAAAGATCAGGAGCTGTTAAATGCCTTGGTTCACCTCATAGAAATGGAAGTGTTACTATTGTTGGTGCTGTATCACCTCCTGGAGGAGATTTTTCTGATCCTGTTACTGTTAATACTTTATATAATGTTCAAGTTTTCTGGGGTTTAGATAAAAAATTAGCTCAAAGAACTCATTTTCCTGCTGTTAATTGGCTTACTTCTTATTCTAAATATGAAAATATTTTAGAAGGGTATTTTAATAAATTTGATAGTGAGTTTGTTGAATGTAAAAATACTATTAAGAGAATTTTACAAGATGAGGAAGATTTAACTGAAGTTGTGCAATTAATTGGAAAAGATTCTTTAAGTGAAGATCAAAAATTAATTTTGGAAATTGCTAAAGTTATTAAAAATGATTTTTTACAACAGAATTCTTTTTCTGAATATGATTTTACTTGTCCTCTTGTTAAAACTTGTGGAATGATGAAATGTATAATTACATATTTTAATTGTGCTTTTAAAGCTTTGAAAGAAAGTTCAGGAGAAAATAAAAAAACTTTTGCTTTTGTTCAAACTAAAACTAAAGAAGAATTTGTTGATTTAACTCAAATGAAGTTTATTAATCCTAAAATTGAAACTACTGAATTGGAAACAATGTTTAATGAAAAGCAAGCTAAAATTGAAGAAAAGTTTAGAACATCTTTTTCATAAAACAATAAAAAAATATAATATTTAAAATGGTAAAATTAAATTAAATTATTTTATTTAAAATAAATCATAATAAAAATTTTATTAAATTAAAAAATATATTTTCACTTATAAAATTTATAAAAATAAACTATTAACAATCCAAAAAAATTTGAATAAATAAACAAAATAATAAACATTATCAAATAAAAAAAACATATAATTATAAAAAAAAAAAAATAAAAAAAATATTAAAAGGAAGAATATAAAGGTCTCAATTTTTTTTTTCTATAAATTAAACCAAATTGTAATTTCTCATTTGGATTTTTATCTCTTAATGTTTTCCTAGCAACAGAAGCCTCATCAAAAATTTCATTTTCAATTTGAAGCATTTGTTCAGGAATTTGTTCATCAGCTTTATGTTTATTTGAAATTGCTTCAATTTCATTCATAATTTCATTAAAAGTAAAATAACTTTGTTTTTTATTAATTTCATTATTTAAAATTTTAGAGACTGCTTTTCTAAAATTATAAATCGAACTTGATTTTGAAATTGGAATATTTTCTAATTTATTATTTTCTATTATTTTTATTCTTCCTGGATATGCTTCTAATCCTTGTATTTTATTATAATTTATTGTATATAATTCTTCTTTTAATTTTGGATTTTCAATGTGTTTATTATTATTTGTATTATCATTATTTAAATCTAATTGTATTTTTGATGTCATATTTTTTAATTTGAGTTGAATTTTTTTTTTTGATAATTTTTTTTTAAAATCTATATTTGATTTTCCTATTCCAGAATCTGTTTTTATATGTGTTATTATTTCATTTGATATTTCAGAATAATCATTTAAATTTCTTTTTTTTATTTCAAATACTTTTTCTTTTTTTGTTATTGTTAAACATTTTTTTAAATTAATAAATAATGGAATAACATCATATTTATAATTATATAATTGAATGAAACTATTTAAAAATTGATTAAAATTTATATATTTTTGTTCAAGAAATATTTTACCTAATTCTCCAGGAAAATTCATTAATTTTCTTAATGTATTAGATGAATTAATTGATGCAATTGATTGAGAAACAATAGTAGATTCATTATTATTACTTTCATCACAAAATAAATTATTAATAGTATTTATTAATTTTTTAAGTTCTCTTTCATTAATATAACCATCATCATCAATATCTGTAATATCAAATAATAATTTTATTTTTTGTTGAAAATCACATTTGACAAAACATGCTAATGCACAACATATTTCATATATATCAATTTCATCATTTGGACTTATTTTATTTAAAAAATAATTATCTTTTTTATTTATACATGTTAATTCTGCTTTATATATTTTAAAACGATTAAATATTTGTTCATATAAAGATTCAAAAACTTCTCCTTTTAATGTAAATGTTTTTATCATTAAATTTATAAATGAACTTTTTTTTAATTTCATATTTTTTTTTAATGATTCTAATTGTTTTATTTTACAATTTTCCACAAATTCATATACTTTTGATACTGTTAAATTTCTAATAAATTCTATAATATATATTTCTTTGATTTGTCTAAATTCTCCTTTTAATTCTTCATTTTTATTTTTTGGATATAATTCAGTTTTATCTGGAATTTTTATTAAGGGTAAATTTTTATATGCATTTATTTTCATTTTCAGTTTTATTATTTAAAATTAAAAAAATGAAAATATAAAATTGTATAAATACTTTGCTTTTTTATTAATTATTTTTCTTTTTTTGTAAATATTTATAATTTGAAAAAATTTAATATTAATTAAAAGAATGTCAAAATACTTTTCATTTCTTTATAAAAATAAAACAGAAAAATTTATTAAAATGTGTTTATCAAAAGGAAAATTTATAATAAATAATTCACCTTCTTATGATATATATAAAATATTAAAATCATCTAATAAAATTTATATATTATTAGCTAATATAGAATCAAAAATTGTAAATGGAATAATTAAACAAATAGAATTTAAAAACGGTCAAATGAAATTTGAAATTAAAAGTAAATGTGAAATTACATTTAATGAAATAAATGAAAGTCAAGAAGTTACAGAAAATGATTTTTCAATTTTTGAAATTAATAATTATACTTTTTATTTACCTAATTTAGATGTTAAAGTAAATGAATTATATGGAAAAGATGAGGAAACTTTTGAAACAATTAGAGATTTAATTAAGGAAAAATATAAAAAACAAAAATTAAATGAAAATAATAATGAAAATATAAAAAAAAATGATGGAAATGATACATTTAATAATGTAATGAATAATCCATTTTTATATCATATGTTAAATTATCAACAAATGTGTTTAGCAATTCAAAAGTAAAATTTATTTTTTAATTCTAATATTTTTTTATTAGGGAAAAAGAAACTAAATCAAAAATAAATGAAACAGTAAAAGATGATGAAGATGAAAAAAAGAATGAAATTTCAAGAAAATTTGCAATTTATGATGAAAATTTAACTGATAAAGATGAAAATAGAGAAAAATATTTTGATATAAAAGATTTGGATAATTATAATGAATTATATAATAAATTAAATAATCAAGGAAAAGAAAATAAAAAAGTAAAAGTCAGAAAAGAAAGTTCTAGAAAATCTGAAAGTATAAATAAATCAAATAATAATAATATTATTAATAATAATAGTAATAATAATAATTTAAACAATAATCAAAATTATAAAAAAAATTATGATTATGACTATGATTATGATTATGAAATAAAAGAAAAAAAATGGGAATCTGATTATAAAAGTAAAAAATATGATCAAGTACAAAATTATAATAATAATAACAATTCATATGATCATTTTAAAAGTTATAATAATATAAATAAACAATATAATCCTAGTAATTATTATGATTATAATAATAATTATTTAGAAGGATATGTTGCAAAAAGAAATAGATCTCGTTCAAGAGAAATTGACAGAAAAAGAAAAAATATAGAAAGAAATATAGAAACTGATTCAGATGATGACGAAGGTGGTTTTTATGCAAAAAGAGTAAATAGAAAATTATCAAATTATTCAAATTATTCTAATTATTCAAATTATTCTAATAAGAGTAATTATTCAAATTTAAATCATTCAAATCACTATCAATCAAATGTAAATAATTATAATAATAATTCATATCAGAGTAATTATAATAATTATAATTATAATAATTTCAATACTAGAAAATATAGTAGTAATATTCCAAATAATTCATATTATAATAATAATGATAATTTTAATAATAGACATTATGATTATAAAGATACTTTTATTAATAAAAATAAACCATATAAAGATGTTTACAAAAATAGAAGTTACAATTCTTTTAGTTCTAATCAAGGTTTTAATAAAATAAATAAATATAATTATAATATGAAAGGTAATTACAGAAGTCAAGATGTTTTTCCTAAGAAATATAATGTTAAAGATGATAATTATTTTAAATAAAACTTAAATTTAAATTTAAATTATTATTTTTTAATTTAAGTAAATTTTAATGGATGAAAATCAATTATTTGAAAATTGGAAAGAATGTAGAAAATCAGCAGATTTTTCCAATAAACAAGATGAATTAAATACTAATTTAAAACCACGAACAAAAATAATAAATTTAATTCACAATACAGATAAAAGATCAAATAGTTTAAAACATTTATCAGAAAAAAATTTAAAAATAAGTAAAACTGTATTAAACAAATATAAAAGACAAAATGAAGAAAATACAATATCATTTCAATTAATTAATATAGAAACAGTAGAGGCAAGTGTAAATTTTTCTTTACCACCATCAATATTAAGTTTATTTAGTGAATTTAATGCAAAATATATAAAAGAAGAGCAAATATGGATTATTTCATTTCAAAAATATTCTTCTTTATATAAAGCAATTCAAAATATAAATAACTTAAAAATAATATTAAAACCAATACCAATATTATCAATTGATTTTATTTGTCAATCAAATGAATTAACATTTCTAAAATTTTTAACTCAATATAATGAAAAAGAAAAAAAGAAAATAACTTTTATAATTGATTATTCAAAAGATATTAAACATTCAATAAATGAATTACCAAATAAATTACAAAATACATTATATAATTTTCAAAAAGAAGGAATTAATTTTGGAATAGAAAAAAATGGAAGATTATTAATAGCAGATGAAATGGGAGTAGGAAAAACAATTCAAGCAATAGGAATTATGACTATTTATAAAGAAGATTGGCCAGTTTTAATTTTATGTCCTTCCTCAGTTAAATTTTCTTGGAGAGATGAATTAAAAAATTGGTTAAGTGATATTATAAATTTAGAAAAAGAAGACATTCAAGTTTTTAAATCATCAAAAGATAAAATTAAAAATGGCCAAAAATTTTATATTATATCATATGATTTAGCAATAAGAAATATTAATTTTTTAATAGAAAAAAAATTTAAATGTGCTATCGCAGATGAGGCACATTATATGAAAAATTTTGATTCTAAAAGAACTAAATTATTAATTCCAATATTACAAAGATGTAAAAGATTAATTTTATTAACTGGAACTCCTATTTTAGCTAAACCAATTGAAATTTATCCTTTATTAACTGCATTAAGACCAGATTTTTTTCATAATTTTAAAGAATTTGGTGAAAGATTTTGTAATCCAACACAAACAATTTATGGTATGAATTGGAATGGTTATGATAATATTAGAGAATTACATTTTATGCTTAAAAAAATTATGATAAGAAGACTTAAAAATGAAGTTTTAAGTCAATTACCACCTAAAAAAAGACAAAAAATAGAAATTCCAACAGATGAAAAGATAATAAATCAATTAAAAAAAATATTAATAACAAAAAAAGAAAGATTAAAAAATTTCATAAACTCAAATGACAAAATTGAAAAAATAGAAGAAACAAAAGAAATAAAAAATATATCAAATGAAAAAAAATCAGAAGAAAACATATTAGCAACATTAAACGAAGCATACACTTTAACAGGAAAAGCAAAAATAAAAGGAATAACAGACTACATAACATACTTAATAAACAACTCATGTAAATTTCTAATATTTGCTCATCATACAGAAATATTAAATTCAATAGAAGAAACAGTAAAAAAGACAAAAACAGAATATGTGAGAATAGATGGTAAAGTATCATCAGAAAAAAAACAAGAAAGAGTAAATAAATTTCAAAAAGATAATTCTTGTTTAGTAGCAATTTTAGGAATAACTGCTTGTGCGACTGGTATAACATTAACAAAGGCATCAACTATAATTTTTGCAGAATTACATTATACACCTGCAATAATGATTCAAGCTGAAGATAGAGCTCATAGAATTGGACAAGAAAATAATTGTGTTAATATACATTATTTATTTGCTTCTGATACACTTGATGAAATTATTTATAGTAAGTTAAATGAAAAATTTATGATTGTTAGTTCTACTATGGATAATCAAGTTAAAGATTTAGAAATGAAAAAAATTAAAGAAAAAATTGGTGAGTTTGTTAAAGGTGATGGTAAAGAAGTTTCTGTTGATAAAAGAAAAAGTGTTGTTTTAGGAAGTGTTAAAAATAAAACTTTGAATGAGTTTTTAATTTGTAAAGATATGAATATTCATGATAAAAATTCTAGGAGAAAAGGAGATGTTGTTAAATTAGAGTTTGATGATAATAAAAATAATGATGGGAAAGAAAATGATATTGGAAATAATGATGATATAAATAAATTTTTTGAAATATAAATATATTAAATTAATAATTGATATTTAATTAACAAAATTAGAATTTTTTTTAATTAATAAATTATATAAAAATGAATAATAGAGATTTAAATGATTTTCAAATTTCTAATAAAAATTTTTCTTGTTTATATGGAACTAATTGTAATAATCCACAACATCAAAATAATAATGAAAAATATAATGAAAGTAATAGTCAATTTTATAAAAATTATAGCAATAATAATATAAATAATTTAAATCCTGTTCAAAATAATCAAAATTTTAATTTTAAATTTGAACCAGGTTCAGCAATGAGAAATGTAATTAATCAAAAATATGAAGATGATCCTTTTAAAAAAAGAATACATTATTTAAGGAATAATAATTTTAATATTAATAATGAATATATTGTTACAAAAAATAATAATTTGAATTTTAATGATACATCATTAAGAAATCATTTTAATACTCATAATAATCAAGAAATAAATACTTTTAAAAAATTAAAAGATATAATGACGGGTAGTAATTTTATAAATAATAATATATATAATTTAACATCAGGTAATAATGAAACAGATTTAAAAGATGATAAATTGACTCCTAATCAAATTTTATTTAGAAAAAATATGGAAAGTTTAAAAAATTTTGATACCATTGAAAAAGATGATAAATCAATTCCAATTAAAAAATTTAATAATAATAATATTAATAATATTAATAATATAATAACTAATACTAATACAAATAATTCAACTATTAGAAATAATACATTTCCAAATAATTTACAAGATAATGATTCAACTAATTTAAATTCTCATTTAAATGATGAAACTTCAAAATTAAAAAATAATAAATCTCAATCAAAAATAAATAATAATTCTTTATCAACTTCAGATTCTAAAAACAATTCAAAAAAAAAGAAAAATCCATTAAAAAAAAAGAATTCCTATACAAGTAATAACTCCAAAAAAAATAAATCTTCAAATAAAAAATTAAATAAACAAATAATTCAATATTCAACAAAAGGAAAATCAAATGGAAACTCTAAAAAAATTTTTAAAAATATTATTAATCCAAAAAATAATTTATCCAGAATTAATAACAAAAATTTAAAAAATGAAGAAAGAAAAAATGATAAAGCAACAATCAAATCAGATACATTAAATTTAGATATAAACAATATTTTAGAAAAAAAAGAATATATTCAATATAAAAATAACCATGATAATAAAATCAATCATAATAATATAAAAGATAAAAATAATGAAAATTGTTATGATAAAAATCAAACTCCAAAATATAAACATATTTCATCACTAGAAGAATTATCAAAATATTCACCAGAAGAACAAATTAAAAGATTATTTCATCAAAATTTGAAATTGTATCAAGAATTAAAAGATTTGAGAAATGAAAATAATATATTAAGAAAAGAATTAAATAATAAAAATAATAATAATATAATATCACCAAATAATGAGGATAAATTTAAAAATTATATTTTGAATGAAAATGAAAAATTAATTAAAAGAAATAAAATAAATAAAAAAATATTAGATGAATTAATAGATAAAATTAATGAAATTACAAAAAAAAACAATATTGAAAATGGAGAAAATGAAAATTTAAATTTAATATCTTATAATCAACTATTTGAAGAACCTGATAATACAAAAATAATTTTTGATAAAGCATTATCTTTTAAAAAAAAGAAAAAAAGTTTAAAAAATAAACCAATGAATAATAAAAAAATAAATAACAATAAATCGAGTGAACTTACATCACTGAGAAATTTAGAATTAACTAATAACTTCATTGATAAAAATAATAATGAAAATAATAATTACTCTTATAATTATAATGTTAAATATTATAATACAAATTCTAATTTAGAAAATCAACAAAATAATATACCAGATAAAAAATATAAAAATAATATATATCAAAAAAAATTAAATTCAACAAATTCAAATGATTTAATAAATATTGAAGAATATTCAGAAAATAACACTGAATTTTATGATTATTATAATGACACAAAAAAAAATAGAGTTAAAAATTGTCATGGTTGTTTAATTGGAAATAATAAGTATACAAAAGGTTACAGTCCTTTAATGTGTTCACCAAATAAAAATAAAATATTAAAAGAACAACAACAAGAAAAAACCAATTAACTCAAGAAAGATAAATAAAAAATTGAATAATATAAAGAAAATAAACATTAATATATTTAATAAAAAAATATAAAAAATTAAATATTTAAAAATAAGAAAAATTAAAAAAAAAATAAAATAATAATTAAAATGGAAACTACTATCAATTATAACATAAGTAACCAAGACATAGAAGGATGTAAGAAAATATTAGAAAATGTAAAAATCCAAGAAAACGAAGGTAATTTCTTAGAACAAACAGAATACAGAGATAAATATGATGGAACTCGTTTATATAATATGGATACTCAGTAAAATAAAATTTTAACAAAAAAAATATATTTTTAGATCTAAAGTTTATGTAAGTAAAAGAGCAGGTGACGAGTCGGATTTTTGGGAAGGAGGAAAATATTGTTATGATCATCCAACTTTAAAAAAAGAAATTATTTATCAATCTACAAGTAGAGAATCTTATAAACCTGTTGAAATTCCTGAACAATTTAGAAGTAAAGAACATAATAGAACTTGTACTAGAATTTCGGAATATTCTAATGCTTTATACAATGGAGGTGTTTTTAAAAATCCACAATTTCTTTCTTGTTAAAGTTTGTTTTGTTTTGTTTTTATTTTGAGTTTTTTTTTTGAATTTTATATTATGTGATTTGCTTTGTTTTTTATAAAATAAAACAATTATTTTTTTATTTATTTTTTGAGTTTTTTTTTGTTTTTTTTAAATTATATAGTTTTTTTTAATTTTAAAAAAAAAATATACTAAATTAGATTTTCATAGTAATTTAAATTTACTATTGATTTTGTTTTTGAATTTGTTAATGAATAATTTGTTTGTTTATCTTTATCATCGTTTGATTGTCCATTTGAATTTTTTCTATGATGAAATAATTTTTCTTCATCTTCAACTTTACTATTTAAAATTTTATTTTTATATTTTAATTGAAGTCTATCAAGAGTTTCATCAATAGCAACATAATTATGTGGTGAACTAAAATTGTTTTCATTTGTTATATTATCTTTCTTTAAATTTTTCAATATTTTATATCCATCATCAAATTCATTTTTTTCATTATTACTTAAAGAAGGATTCATATTATTTGAATTTGGTGAAGTTTGAATAGAAATAAGATTTTCATCAGCCAATTCATTTATTCTTTTAACTGATTCTTCTAAATTTTCTAATTTTTTTTCATGAAGATTTAGAAGTAATTTTTTATTTTCTTTTTCTTCAATATCAATATCTTCAATATTAACAATTAAATTATCTTCATTATTATTATTATTATGTGAATTTGCAAGAGAATATATATTTAAAGAAAAACTTAATGGTTTTGGTTTTTTATTATTATTAGTTTTCAAGTCATTTTCCTTTTTATCATCAATATCTTCTTCTTCTTTTTCTATAATAACATAATTATTATTTGTAGAGGACTCAATACTTGAATTGATATTGACAAAATTAATATCTTTGATAATTTCAGTATTTTGTTTAACAAAATTATTTTCAGGTAAATTTTTTAAATTGTCATTCTTTAAGAGATTTTTATTTCCTCTTAATTGTTCAAAATTTTTATGAAAAATAATAAAATCAAAACATGCTTTAGATTTAGTATTCATATTTAATGATGAAGCTTCAATTATTTTTTGAAATAATAATCTTGTTATTCTTGTTATTTCTAATATTTTTTTATTATTAGTATCTCCAGAAATTTTTTTTAAATGAATAGAATATTTCATTATAAAATATATTCTTTTATTTATTTCATCTTGAGATCTTCTATGAACAAAAAACTCTTCTAATAAATCAATAGAATTTTTTTGAATAC
>JAEEGK010021654.1_pt1 | contig 13572 bp, 10 predicted proteins | sample 8958771 | NCBI WGS metagenome assembly JAEEGK01 (sample SAMN16246547, study PRJNA631951) | gut metagenome | biome: gut microbiome; feature: rumen; material: SC-attached | host: Bos | place: Iran: Karaj | collected 2018-10 | reverse complement strand
TTTTCAAGACATGATAAGAATGATTGAGGTGAACTATATGGTGCAGGGTAATGTCACGCTTCCGCGGCTCAACGAGGCTGTGGTGCGCGACTGGATTGACCGTGTTGCACAGAACCTCGGGAAGCGGGTAGGGCGATTGACCTACGTCTTCTGTGACGATGAGTACATCCTCAAGACCAACCGCGACTTCCTGGGTCATGATTACTATACCGACATCATCACCTTTGACTACTCCAATGCACGTCGCATCGCCGGCGACATGGTGATTTCGCTCGACACGGTGCGCACCAATGCCGAGGGACTGGGCGTGGAGTATGAGTCAGAACTGATGCGCGTCATCATTCACGGCGTGCTGCACCTGTGCGGCATCAATGACAAGGGTCCTGGCGAGCGCGAGATCATGGAAGCACATGAGAACGCTGCGCTGGCTATCTTGCCGACTAACGCAATCCAGAAATGAGATCAGACTATGATGTGATAGTGGTGGGTGCCGGCCATGCCGGTTGCGAAGCTGCTCATGCGGCTGCGCGTCTGGGGTCGCACACCCTGCTCATCACCATCGACACGAACAAGATTGCTCAGATGAGCTGTAATCCTGCTGTCGGTGGCATTGCTAAGGGTCAGATAGTGCGCGAAATTGACGCTTTGGGTGGTCAGATGGGTATCGTCACCGACCGCAGCAGCATCCAGTTCCGCATGCTCAACCGCAGCAAGGGACCCGCCATGTGGAGCCCCCGTTCGCAAAGTGACCGCCAGCAGTTCATCCTTGAGTGGCGTGAAGTGCTCGAGAATACGCCTAATCTGTTCATGTGGCAAGATTCAGTCAATGAATTAGTCATCGAGGGTGGGGTAGTCAAGGGTGTGAAGACTGCATTGGGCATGACTTTTGGTGCGCAGGCTGTCATTCTCACTGCAGGCACTTTTCTCAACGGACTGATGCATGTGGGGCGGGTCCAGACTCCCGGTGGTCGTGTTTCGGAACCTCCTGCTCGAGGTATTACCGAGCAGTTGGCTTCCCTCGGTTTCACCGTGGGCCGCATGAAGACGGGAACGCCGCCACGACTTGATGAGCGCACTATCGACTTCTCGCAGTGCATCAAACAAGAGGGAGAGCACGATTTCCATCATTTTTCTTTCATGCCTGGAGTGTCGTCCAAGCTGCCGCAGCGTCCCTGCTGGATTGTCCACACTAACGAGGACGTCCACGAGGTGCTGCGTGAAGGTTTGCCGCAGTCACCGCTCTATAATGGTCAAATCACGAGCATCGGACCCCGTTATTGCCCCAGCATTGAGACCAAAATCGTGACCTTTGCCGACAAGACGTCACATCAGCTTTTCATCGAGCCCGAAGGGGCGAGGACGCATGAGATGTACTTGAACGGTTTCTCGTCGTCGTTGCCTTGGAAAGTGCAGTTTGAAGCATTGCGTCGCATTCCTGCCCTCAAGAATGTACACGCATTCCGCCCTGGCTATGCCATCGAATACGATTTCTTTGACCCGACCCAGCTCAATCACACGCTCGAGTCCAAACTTGTCAAGAACCTGTTCCTGGCTGGTCAGGTTAACGGAACAACGGGCTATGAAGAAGCGGCAGGGCAGGGGCTTATTGCCGGCATCAACGCCCACCAGAATATCACGGGTGGTGAGCCGTTCACACTGGCTCGCAACGAAGCCTATATCGGTGTGCTGATTGATGACCTGGTGACCTGTGGCGTGGATGAGCCTTACCGCATGTTTACATCGCGTGCCGAGCATCGCATCCTCTTGCGTCAGGATGATGCCGACATGCGACTGACAGAGAAAAGTTACCGCTTGGGTCTCGCCACACAGGAACGCTATGAACTCATGTGTGCCAAGAGGACTCAAGTAGAAGAACTCACGGCATTCTGCCGCGAATATACCGTCAAGACAGCTGTTATTAACCCTGTGCTTGAGGCTCACGGTATGCAGCCCTTGTCCCAAGGGCAACGTCTGCATGATTTGCTTTTGCGTCCGCAGTTGAATATGTCTATCCTTGCCGAGGCTTTGCCTGACTTGCAGGCGCGCATTGAAGCTCTGGAGGATGTCCGCCGCGAGGAAATCGTCGAAGCGACCGAAATAGCTATCAAGTACCGTGGCTATATCGAGCGCGAAACGCTCATAGCCGAACGCGTAGCGCGGCTAGACAATGTGACGCTGAGAGGTAAGTTTGACTATGCCCAGATTCACCAGATTTCAACCGAAGCGCGCCAAAAACTCCAAGCCATAGACCCCGAAACGGTGGGGCAGGCTTCGCGCATACCTGGTGTGTCTCCAAGTGATATTAACATCCTGCTCGTTTTATTGGGCAGATGATTTGTTCCACGTGAAACAATTATAACTTAAAATACTGATTTACAATGAATAAGCAAGAATTAGAAAAGGTAAAAAGTGTGGTGCGCAACATTCCTGACTTTCCTGTTCCAGGCATCCAGTTCAAGGATTTGACCACAGCATTCAAGGATCCCGAGGCCCTACAAATCATGACTCGTGCCATGGCAGATTTGTACCGTGACGCTGGCGTTACCAAGGTGGTGGGCATCGAGGCTCGCGGCTTCATCGGCGGCTCCATTCTCGCTACCCAGTTGAATGCCGGTTTTGTGCCCCTGCGCAAGCCGGGCAAACTGCCTGCCATGGTAATCCAGAAGTCCTATACCAAGGAATACGGCACCGACACCATCGAGATTCATCAGGATGCAATCACCCCCGACGATGTGGTGGTCATCCACGATGACCTGTTGGCCACAGGTGGCACTATGCTCGCAGCCTATGAGTTGGTGAAGTCGATGAATCCCAAGAAGATTTATGTCAACTTCATCTGCGACCTGGCTGACCTGCATGGGCGAGAGGTCTTCCCGCCTGAAGTGGAAATCACCTCCCTGTTCACTTTCTGATAAGATTACAGTACCGATCGAATCTATAGTCTTGGATTGACGGGCACCCATGACCGACGAACTCAAGTTGAAATTGTCGTTGCTCCCCGATGAGCCGGGCGTTTACCGCTACCGCAATCGGGAGGGTACCATCATCTATGTGGGTAAGGCCAAGAACCTCAAGCGCCGCGTCAATTCCTATTTCAACCGCGAGCACACTTCGGTGCGCACCACGATGCTTGTGCGCAATATTGCCGACTTGGAATATACCGTGGTCAACACCGAGGAGGAGGCGCTCGACCTGGAGAATGCTCTCATCAAGGAGAGCCAACCGCGCTATAACGTGCTGCTCAAGGACGACAAGAGTTATCCGTGGATTTGTGTTTCGGGCGGACTTTATCCGCGCGTGTACATTACCCGCGACGCACGGCTCAAGGGAGACCGTTTCTATGGTCCGTATCCCCGTGCTGAAGTGGCTAAGGTACTCATCGATACCATCCGCCAAATCTATCCGCTGCGCACATGTCGCTTGAATGTTTCACGTGAAACAATTGAAGCCGACAAGCACCGCCTGTGCCTGCAGTACCACATCCATCGTTGTGAGGGCTGCTGCAAGGGGCTGGTGAGTGCCGAGCGCTATGGGGAATACATCAGCGAGATTCGCCAGATTCTCAACGGTGACACCCATCAGCTGATGGACCTGCTCATGCAGCAGATGCAGCAACTGGCCAGTGAATTGCGCTTTGAGGAGGCCGAAATCATCAAGCGTCGCTACAAACTGCTGGAGCATGTGCGTCGCCGTTCGGTCATCGTCAGCCCTTCGATTCACAACATCGATGTGTTCGGTCTGCTGCGTGACGAGGATGCTGCGTGGGTCAATTTCATGCACATGCGGGGTGGGGCAGTGGTGCAGTCCTATACGCTCGAGTATCGTCTCTCGACCCATGACGAGACCGATGCCGAAATCATGTCGATGGCGATAGCCGAGTTGCGCCAGCGCTTTGCCGAGACCTATACCCGCGACCGAGTGACCGAGGTAACAGTCAACGTGTTGCCCGACGTGGAGTTTGCGGGCCTTACGTTCTCCATTCCGCAACGGGGAGACAAGAAGAAACTGCTGGACATTGCCATCAAAAATGCGACTCAGAAGCGCACCGACCGCCTGCGCATGATGGAGAAACTCAATCCCGAGCAACGTACCACGCGCACGCTGACCACCATTCAGCGCGACCTGCATCTGTCCGTCCTGCCGCGCCACATCGAGTGCTTTGATAACAGCAACATCAGCGGGTCGAGTCCCGTGGCCTCGTGTGTGGTGTTCCGCAATGCTAAGCCAGCCAAGAAAGAGTACCGCCATTTCAATATCAAGACCGTGGAAGGCTCTGATGACTTCGCTTCGATGCGTGAGGTCATCAATCGTCGTTATAGCCGCTTGGTGCAGGAGGGGCAGGACTTGCCTCAACTGCTCATTGTGGACGGTGGCAAGGGGCAGGTGACATCGGCTGTCGAAGCACTGGACCAAATCGGCTTGCAGGGGCAGATTGCAGTTGTGGGTATCGCCAAACGACTGAACGAGGTCTTTTTTCCGGGCGATAGTGTGCCGTTGTATATCGATAAGAACAGCGAGACGTTGCACGTCATCCAGCGTCTGCGCGACGAGGCTCACCGTTTCGCTATCACCTTCCATCGCAAGCAACGCAGCAAGGGTCAGGTTCACAGCGCCCTTGACGACGTGCCCGGCATCGGACCCAAAACACGCACTCTGCTGCTCAAGCATTTCAAGTCATTGAAGCGTATCAAGGAAGCCAGCGAGGAGGAATTTGCCGCCCTCATAGGCCCTGTTAAGGCACATAATCTATATGACAACCTGCAAGCACTCAAAACACAGAATGAGCCGCAATCGGGTGTCCAAATCTCTAAACCTAGCACTGAATTATGAAAAAGTTGTTGATTTTTGGGAATACTTATCAGCAGGAAGATGCCAGCAAAGTGCTGTCACTGCTGGAGTACCTGTGTGGGCGTGGTCTGTCGGTCGCTGTCGAGCGCAATTACCTGCAGTTCCTCTGCGGTGATAAGCCGGTGGACGACTATGCCTCTTTTGAAGCGGAGCATGTGCCGGATGCCGACATGGCTTTGTCGCTGGGTGGAGACGGAACATTTCTCACTACAGCCATGTGGGTGTCTCCACAGGGGATGCCCATTCTGGGAATCAATCTGGGTCATCTGGGCTATTTGACTGCGGGACATCTGGACGAGAAGAGCAGTCTGATTGATGATGTGTTGGCTGGAAAATACCGCATCGAAGAGCGCACGATGTTACAGGTGTCGTGTGACGCTGTCGAGATACCGCACCCTTGGGCCCTCAACGAGGTCGCAATTCTGCGCCATGACACGTCTTCAATGTTGGATATGGAAACAAATCTGCGTGGACGGGAACTCACCGTTTATCGTGGTGACGGCCTGATTGTGAGTACACCGACAGGTTCTACAGCCTATAATATGAGCGTGGGAGGTCCCATTCTGGAGCCTACAACGTCGTGCCTTGTGTTGGCACCGATTTCGCCTCATTCACTGACGATGCGTCCACTCGTAGTGCGTGACGACAGTGAGATTGTCGTGCGCACCCATTCCCGCGCCGAGCGTTATGAGGTGAGTATTGACGGTGAAGTGACCTTGTGCCCCACGGGTTCAACGCTGGCCATCAAGCGCGCGCCTTATTGTGCACGTGTGGTACAGTTATTGAGCAACAACTTTGCCAGCACCCTGCGACAGAAACTCCTGTGGGGTACCGACCAGCGTTAATCACAATTCTGCCAGACAGATACACAAATCAGAAGGGCGTCAACCATATCGGTCGGCGCCCTTCTTGATATATCCTATCTCGTATTGTGTTTACTCGTACAAGCGGCGGTGAGTGAGAATCGAGCGGTAGATGTGAATCATGTGGTCGGCAAGAATTTTGCTGGTAAAGCGCTCGGTGTTTTCCCGGGATTTAGCCAGCATTTCGGCCCTCAGGCTCTCATTCTCAAGGACGTCACTGAGTTTGTCGGCACCGTCATGATGGTCAGTGTAGTAGATGGCTCCATCACCGCCATACTCCCGTGCCTTAGACGAATCCTTGCAGATGACGAGGGCACCGCTGCGCTGTGCGTTGATGATTTTGTAGTTGTCGCGCATGCGGTCGGTGTTGGGAATGATGACGGCTTGTGCCATCTTGCAGACAGCAGTGAGGTCGGCATGATGGATTCTGTCTACCTGTTTAAAACGGTGGAAGATATGTAGGTCGTGAGCGGCCTCCTTGATGACATCATCAAAGTAGTCGGTACGGTATCCCAGCATTACAATCGAAATCTTGCGATTGCGCAACTCATGTATCAGTTTCATGGCTTCTTCCAGGTTGTCGTCTGAGTTGAAGCGTCCCTTGTACAGTATAAAGCGCTCGGGAAGATGGTATTTGTCGCGCAGGATGTCAAACATGTTCTCGGGTACCGATTCATCGCAGCCGTCAAAGTAACAAGGATGTACCACCTCGACATTATCGGGATGAACGTGATAATGGTCCACAATAATCTGGCGATCAGCCTCGTTGAGGGCAATCACAGACTTGGCAAACTTGCAGGCCTTGCGGGCACGGCGCTGCATGAGCATACGCTTAATCCAGTTGCTCTCGCCGTGATAGAGTGGGTCGGTCATGGTGAACACCGTGGGGAAACTGCTGCCGTTAAATCCTGAGGGCAGACCGTCGTCAATGCCATGGAAAGTGTTCACACCATGAGCCTTGGCTGCCTTGACGATGCCTGCATTACGGTACCAACGCTCTCTGTCGTGAATATAGCTACGCGGGAATTTCACGCGAATGCTATCCTCGTTATACAGTGACGTGAGCCTCTTGTTTCGCTCATTTTTGGGTGAATAGAGGATGTAATAGTTGTCGGGATAATGTTTGGCCAGTGCCTTAATAAGGATGCGTCCATAATATGACGTATCGTTATTCTCCATAATGATGCGGCGACCACCGTAACCTACTACCATAATTTATTCTAATTTTTAGTTGTTTGCTTGTATTGAATGCTTTAACTCGCTAAAAGCGTGCAAAATTACTACTTTTTTTTCTTTGTGCAGTTTTTTGTGCCGATTTTTATCATTTTTCACTTAACTTTGCCCTAAAAATAGAGATTATGAAAAAGTATTTATCGTTTTTTAGTGCTGTTCTGCTGGTGTTCACATCATGTGCAACATCAAGACACGGCTCTTCCAATCGGGACCTGAATCCCAACGAAGTGTTTACGGTTACCGATGAGGACATCGCCCGTGAGACTTTGCAAATCAATCATGCCCTCAAGGGTGAGTGGAAATACAACGGCCCTGCTGTTGACGTGAGCGGGAAAAACCTGCTAGCTGGAGTGGGGAAACCCATTGCCAAGGGAAAACTCAAGAAAAAGCTTAAAAATGCTTTCAAGAAGATTGGTCTGGATAAGGCGCGTCCGCAATTCACCTTTAACGATGACGGTACTTGTACAATCAGGTTGCTGGGTGTGAATCTTAATGGACAATACAATTACAATCCTGACACTGAAAAGATATCTTTAAAATGGCATGGTGTGCCCTTGAATGCCAGCCTCAAGCGCGATGGCAAGAAGAAGTTGAGACTGACTTTTGAAGCCGACAAACTGCTGCGCCTGCTGTCACTGGCGAGCAGGGTGAGCGACAGTTCTGCCCTCAAGGCGCTTGGCACGCTGCTGGACAACTATGAGGACATCATGGTGGGCTTCGAACTCAAGCAGTGACGCCACGGGTAGTGCCTAAAAGCCTGAAAACAAGAGTGGAATCCGATTGATGGATTCCACTCTTGATATGTTTATCTGTATCTCTCAACAGTCCTTAACGGCGGGGAGGCTGACTCATCTGGTGCTTGCCCTGGTTGACAGCCTGCCTTTTGCTCATGCCGGGCTGGCTTTTGCTGCCGGGTTGGCTCTTGTATCCAGGCTGACCCATCATACTGCCAGAACCGGGCTTGGGCTGTGACTTGCTTTCAGGTGCGCCAAAGGTGCGGCCGCTGTAGGCACTGTGGTCAAAGTAGCGGTTAGAACCCTTGTAAACCTGGTATCCCGGAGGTGCTGCATAGTAGAAGCGATCCTTAGGATAGCGGTTGTAGATTGTGAATACAAACCGCCTGTTGTCCCACGATACAGGACGATAGAAGTACTCAAGCGTCATGTACATCTGATACTGCGCAGGCGAGAGCACATAACGCAGCTCATTGTTGCGGCGGGTCCAGAAGGTGCCGAAGATGTCATCATACACATCAAGACACATGATGTAGTCGATGTTGATTTCATACACGGCATTATACTGGTCGGCACTCAGTGCCAGCTCGTAAGCCATCTTGTCCGTCAGGAAGAACGCTTTATCGCGTGCTGCCTTGTAACTCATTGCGTTGGCGGCTGCCCCGAGGGCCAAGATTGCCACCATTGTTAAGATAAACCTTTTCATAGTGCGTATGTTTTTATCGTTATTAATTGTTTGTTGCCTCAAAATTAGCCACATTGTTGATTTGTTGCAAATATTTTAGACAAATATTCATAAACAATCGACTAATCATCCATGAAACTGCATATTTAATGCCAATAATCTGTGATAAAGTGCGTTATTGCCGCTGTTGGGGGCGACGGGTCGATTATTATAGACGAACGGGTCCGTTTACACGATTTTTGGGCACTTGTTTATCATGTTTCGGGGTTTATTTGTAATTTTGCACTTGTATGATAAACTTCACTCCATTGCTCCGAAACCATTTTCTGGACCGCTTGCAGCAGCATGTGCGCTATATTGACCATGCCGACGCTGTACAGCAGGGTGAACTGGTGCGCCTGGTCGAGAAAGCGGCATTGACGCGCATCGGGCGCAAATATGATTTCTCATCCATCAGGACCTACCGCCAGTTTGCCTCTACCTTGCCCTTGTTCTCCTACGAGAATCTGCAGCCCCACATTATGCGCATGGTCAACGGCACCAAGGATGAACTGTGGCCAGGGCGTTGCATGAATTTTGCCCAATCGTCGGGCACGAGCGACGGTCGCAGCAAGTATATCCCCATCACGCGGGAGTCCTTCCGCTGGAACCATTACCAGGGCAGCAGCGACGTGGTGTCCCACTATTTGAACCTCAACCCGTCGAGTCGCATCTTCTCGGGCAAGGCTTTCATTTTGGGCGGCAGTTTTGCCAACAACCTGAGTCTGAAACCTGGCGTTAGGGTGGGGGACTTGAGTGCCAACCTTATCGAGTGCATGAACCCGCTGGCCAATCTGGCGCGCATACCAAATCGCAAGATTGCACTTATGGAAGATTGGACCGAAAAGTTGCCGCTGTTGGTTAAGGCGTCGATAGGAGAGAATGTGACCAACCTGAGCGGTGTGCCCTCATGGTTTCTCGTCGTCCTCAGGGAAGTGCTCGAGAAAACGGGCAAAACCTGCCTGCATGAGGTGTGGCCCAATCTGGAGGTCTTCTTTCACGGGGGTATTGCCTTTGAGCCTTACAGGCAGCAGTATGAGGCAATCTGCGACATGAGCAAGATGCATTTCCTCGACACCTACAACGCCAGTGAGGGCTTCTTTGCCGTGCAGAGCGACTGGTCGAGCCGTGCCATGCTGTTGCTGCTCGATGTGGGCGTGTTCTATGAGTTCCTGCCTGTAGAGGAGAGTGAAAGCGAGACTCCCGAGGTCTATCCCATCTGGGAAATCGAGCAGGGGCGCACCTATGAGTTGATTATCACCGCAGCCAACGGCTTGTGGCGTTATCGCCTGGGCGACACGGTGAAGATTGAACAGCTCAATCCTGTCAAGATTACCATTGCCGGCCGCACCCGCAGTTTTATCAACGCCTTTGGCGAAGAACTGATGGTGCATAATGCCGACCATGCCATCACCCTGGCGGCACAGGAGACCGAAGCCGAGGTACTCAACTATACCGCCGCTCCCGTTTATTCCATCAGTGGGCAGAGCGGCCATCACCAATGGCTCATTGAGTTTGCCCGTGAACCGCAGGACAAGGAGCGTTTCATGCAGTTGCTGGACCAGCACCTGCGCGAGGTCAACAGCGACTATGATGCCAAGCGCAGGGGCGACATATTCCTGCTAGCCCCGTCGCTGGTCATCGCTCCCAATGGTCTGTTTGACCGCTGGCTGGCGTCCACCGGCAAACTGGGCGGACAGCGCAAGGTGCCCCGCCTGAGCAACAACCGCGACATCATCGACCAGATGCTCACCCTAATGAAATGAAGTCTCTTTATTGACACAAATAACCCATAGTGTGATGATGGATCAAGAAAAGACAAATCCAACAGAGTTGTTATCATCAGAATATCAACAGTTGGTTGATAGAATTTCCTCAGTTTGGGATAGCGCCAAGTCCAAAGCCATACAAGCGGTAAATGCTCAGTTAATCGACGCAAATTGGTTAACTGGCCAACAGATTGTAGAATTTGAGCAGCAAGGTAATATACGTGCTCAGTATGGCAAGCAACTTCTAGTTAAATTGGCTAAAGAATTGACAGCGAAGCGGGGAAGAGGTTTCAGCAGGTCCAATCTCACCTATATGCGCAAGCTGTATCTGACTTTTCCAAAATGTGAGACATTGTCTCACAAATTGACATGGAGCCATTATTTTGAATTATTGAAGTGTGATGACCCGTTGGAATTGCAGTTCTACTTTAATGAGGCCATTAAAGAAGGATGGAAGGTGAGAGAATTAAAAAGGCAGATGAAAAGCTCTTTATTTCAGCGTCTGTCACTTAGTTCCGACAAACAGGGCGTACTTGCTTTGGCTAATGAGGGACATCAAATAATGACCCCCGAAGACATTATACATGATCCCTACGTCTTAGAGTTTACAGGACTGCCTCCTAAGAAACGCTATAAAGAGGGAGAATTGGAAAGTGCGTTAAAGAAGCACATGGAGCAATTCCTGCTAGGACTGGGGAGGGGATTTGCTTTTATTGGTCGGCAATACATGATTCCTATCGGTAGCCGACGATTCAAGGTGGATTTGGTTTTTTATCATTGTATCTTGAAATGCTACGTGTTGATTGACCTTAAACGGGCTGAAATCAAGCATGGGGATATTGGTCAGATGAATCTGTACTTAAATTATTTTAAAACAGAGATTTGTCAACCCGATGACAATCCGCCGATTGGAATAGTGCTTGGTACAAAGAAAGATGAGCTATTAATGGAATATGCTTTGCAAGGTATAACAAATCAATTGTTTGCAGCGAGATATCAATTGTATTTGCCTAAACGGGAAGAACTCCAGGCTCAGTATAATAGCTTATTAAACGAGTAATTATCATGTTCAAGAGGGTTGTTCATAGTAATATCGGGGCTGCGGTGTTGAATATGGCGGTGGCCTATCTCGTGTGGATGCTTTCGCGTGTGGCATTCTTTGCCGAGAACTGGTCCACCTTTGCGCCCTACATGTCGTGGTCGCTGTTCAAGAGCATGCTGCACGGGTCGTTGGTGTTCGATACGTCGGCGCTGCTCTATGTCAACGCGCTCTATCTGGCGCTCATGCTGCTGCCGTTCCACCTCAAGGAGCGTCCAGGCTTCCACAAGGCGCTGAAGTGGCTCTTTGTGGTGACCAATGCCGTGGCCATCGCCATGAATCTCATGGATGCGGTCTATTTCCAATATACGGGCCGCCGTTCAACTGTGACGGTGTTCACCGAATTTGCCAACGAGGGCAACATCATGTCAATCATCTTGACCGAGTTTGTGCGCCATTGGTACCTTGTGCTGGCGTTTGCAGCCCTGGTGTTCATCCTGTGGCGCTGTTATACCAAGCCGCGACTTGATGTCTATCGCTTTGGTTCCCAGTATTATATCTCACAGTCTGTCGCCCTGGTGGTGATGGCTCCGCTGGCGATTGTGGGCATCCGTGGCAGTGTCACTGCAGGCACCCGTCCCATCACCATCAGCAATGCCAACCAGTTTGTCAATCGCCCTGTCGAGTCGTCGGTGGTGCTTAACACGCCGTTCTCGATGATACGCAGCATCGGCAAGAAGGCCTTTGTCACCCCCGACTACATGCCCCGTGAGCAGATGGAGGCCATTTATACCCCCGTCCACGACCATCCTGAGTCCTCGGCTCAAGCCCCGTTGACCAAGAACGTGGTCATCCTCATTGTCGAGAGTATGGGCAAGGAGTATATCGGCGCGTTCAACCGTGACCTCGACGGCGGCCGTTACAAGGGCTACATGCCCTTTATCGACAGCTTGGTGGAGCGGTCGTTGACCTTTGAATACAGTTATGCCAACGGACGCATCAGCATGGACGCCATGCCCTCGATTTTGTCGGGTCTGCCCATGATGGTAGAGTCGATTTTCCTCACCCCGGCTTCGCTCAACGATGTGGACGGCATCTCGTCGATGCTTGACCGCGAGGGCTACAGCACCGCCTTTTTCCATGGCGGGCACAACATCTCGATGGGCTTCAGCGCCTATGCCCACAGCATCGGCTACAAGCAGTACTACGGCCTTGACGAATATTGCAGGTCTCCCAAGTATGGCGGCATGGACGACTTTGACGGCAAGTGGGCCATCTGGGACGAACCTTTCCTGCAGTTCACTCTCGATAATATCGAGGAGATGAAGCAGCCTTTCCTTACCACGGTATTCACTGCCTCATCCCATCACCCCTATAACGTGCCCGAGCAATATCGCGACTCTCTCGTGGATGAGGGCGGTCAGCCCATCCACAAGTGCGTGCGCTACACCGACATGGCCCTGCGTCGCTTCTTTGAGCGTGCCAGCCATGAGCCGTGGTATAACAACACCATCTTTGTCCTCGTGGCCGACCACACCAACCAGAGCAGTCATGATGTCTATAAGACTGATCTGGGGCTTTACAGCATCCCTATCATCTTCTTCACGCCCGACGGCAGCCTGCTGCCCCTGCATGACGAGGCAGTCATCGCCCAGCAGACTGATATCACCCCCACCCTGTTGCACCTGTTAGGCTACAATAAGCCCTACCTCGCCTTCGGTGAAGACCTGCTGGGTTATAATGGAGATGAAGTGAAGAAGACGTGGGCATTCAACTACAACGCCGGCATTTATCAGCTTGTCCGTGGTGATTTCCTGCTGCAATTTGACGGCACCAAGACCACCGCCGTCTATCGTTTCAAGACCGACCCCCTGCTGAAGGAAAACCTCGTGGGTCGCCTGCCTGAACAGCAGGAAATGGAACTGTTCCTCAAGGCCTTGATCCAGCAATACATGTCACGCATGAACGAGAACCGCCTCACCGTGTCCTCTCACTGATTTTGAGCATTAGAAAACAATAGACAGTTTTTCATCGATGATAAAAGGAAAACAAGAAATACAATAAGTACAAATTGCTGGAAACCAGTCCATTGTACTTATTGTATTTAGAGCCATTTTATCAAGTTGCGCAGATGCCTAATCAGCTAAATTAGCGTAATTTGTGGTTTTGAAAAGGATGTGGATACCCAATTTGATTAATTCGTGTAATTCGTGGTTTGATAAGTGAATTGTTGTATCTTTGTGGCATGAATAGGCTTGGAGTTTTCACCTGGCTAGCTGTGGTGGCGCTCGTGGCAGTGGTCACGGGCTGTGACTGCGTGCCTGCCTATGACAGCCGCCTTGTGGCGGCCGACAGCCTCATG
>JAEEGK010021651.1_pt1 | contig 13573 bp, 6 predicted proteins | sample 8958771 | NCBI WGS metagenome assembly JAEEGK01 (sample SAMN16246547, study PRJNA631951) | gut metagenome | biome: gut microbiome; feature: rumen; material: SC-attached | host: Bos | place: Iran: Karaj | collected 2018-10 | reverse complement strand
ATGGGGGATTCGAACCCCCGACAACTTGATTAAAAGTCAAGTGCTCTACCGACTGAGCTAATACCCCATCAACCGCGCCATCTCCATGAGATGATGCGAACAGGGCTAGCTGGATTCGAACCAGCGAATGCAGCAGTCAAAGTGCTGTGCCTTACCGCTTGGCGATAGCCCTATGTGTTAGGCAGCAAGCGTGCCCTCAAAGACACAATCCCGTAATAAAAGGGTGGGTAAAGGGATTCGAACCCTTGGCCTCCAGAGCCACAATCTGGCGCGCTAACCAACTGCGCTATACCCACCATAGTTGATCATTATAAGTAGATCTAAATGTGCCCGAAGGGATTCGAACCCCCGACCCACGGCTTAGAAGGCCGTTGCTCTATCCAGCTGAGCTACGGACACACAGTGCTCCGTCAGTATCAAACCGACGATGGATATTGTACCTTACTTGAGAGCTTTTGTCAACCTAATTGTTTTATTTTTTCCGCAGAATTTTTTATTTATTTGCCAGACACGGTGACGACGCCCACGTACCCTTCATATGCCGCCGAAAAGACGTGCTGTTTTACCTTCTCCGTCACGTGACCGTCCCATGAAAAATGTAGGTGCCCGCAAAGGATCTGGCAGACGGGCGTATCTTCGGCGTAGATCATGTTCAAAAACTCCCGCGTCACGTCATTCGGCTGTCGGTCACAGCCCTCGCCCCAGAGAAGCGCACGGTCATTCCACGCATCGCGGGATGCTTTTTCCAAGCTGTCATCCACCAGAGACTGGATCGGCACGTGAGTGAGCAATATAATCGGTTTTCCCACGGAAAAGAGTTCTTTCATCTTCTCTAATCCTGCTTCCGACAACTGCTCCGTGGAATTGTTCCATCCAACGATCAGGAACTCTTCGAACTCCATGGTCATGACGTCCTCCCAAGGAGAAATCTCCTCATGGTACGCAAGGCATTCCTTCTTGCTTACCCCCTTCAGAAAATAGGGTTCCAAATCATGGTCTGCCCTAATGTAGGTCCAGGGAGTCTGTAATTGTTCCAATCCCCTTTTTAGGCATGCCACGTTTGATTCAGAAGCAAAGTCAACCATGTCAGCGCCAAACAGTAAAGCGTCACTTTTCGAGTGCTCAAGATACTCTGCCCACTTTGGCCAAGCGTCCTCCGCGGTCATGCCATTGTGAGAAAAAAATCCCTTTCTATTATGGACTTCTTCCTGCTGTTCCGGCGCGATCTGGTCGTTTTCCGTAATGAGATGCAAGTCCGACAGATATAACAGTTGCCTGCTCCCCTTCATGCCAGGGATCTTCACTTGAACCTGCTCACGGACAACGCCCTCTTCAAAGGTCTTGAAACTTTCAGCCTCTGTCGGATCCGCGCATCCGCATAAACCGATGCCAAGCGCAAAACATATCATCATAATTTTCAAAAAAGAGGAAACCCTGGGGTTCCCTCTTTTCAAACGCATCTTACTTTTCACGTCATCCACTCCAACCCTTGATCAAATCATTTTCATTATACCTCTTGGGGGGAGCAAATACAATTATCTTTGGACTCTTTTTTCTAAAATCTCCTTAATTTTTCCTCATGAATTCTTATCGCCCGGTAGCATACTCTTTTGCGGAATCGCCGTAGCGCATCATCGCATGCAAAAGCTCTGGCAGGTTCTCCACCTCGCTGACCGACTGCGAAGCCGCGTAAGACTCGATGCTGTATTGCATCGTGTTACTGACCGCATTTGAATCCTGCATCACCGTCGCGTAAACCGTCTTTCTCATCTGGCCGGCGTTCAGTTTGTCAAAGGTTACGTAATACCGTCCGTTTTCATCCACTACTGAAGGATCCGGCGTCAGCTCATCCAGCACTTTCTCGCCATCGCTGATCACCACCTTGAGTCCCGTCAAATCCTGTGCAGTAAACTTAAACTGTATGTTCACCGCTGCCTCCAGGTACAGCGCTGCCGTTACAATCTCCGCCCGGCGGTTCTCGTCACTTACGGTCGCGAAGTTAAGATCCTTTACGTTTTCATAAACCATTTGCACAGACGCATCCGTTCCCATGGCGCGCTGGGCTCTTGTCAGCTTCCAGCTTGCCGGTTCCGCCGTCTTGTAGCCCGCGTACGTTTGTGCCGCGTCGCCGTAGCGCAAGATGTCCACGAGAAGCCTTCTAAAGGGTGCCCACTCATTGGTTTGATACTTTTCCTTGCTGAGCATGTTGTAGCAGTAATCCGCCACGGAATACTCCATGGAAGGCCCCATTACGTCCGCTCCGTCCGCATTTAGCGCGTGGGGCACCGCCGTCACCACGTCGCGCATATTGTGCGGCGCCACGCGGTAACTAAAGATCATCAATGTTCCGTCATCACTCGGCTCCCACTCGGTAATCTTCTTCTCCTTGCCGTTCTGCGTTACCATCAGGTAAGGATCATGGTATTTGTCCTCGATTGCCGATTTTGCGACCTTGAAGTCAATGGCAATGGTATCATACAATGTCAGGGACTTCTTCGAAACAGCCAGGTTTTCGTCCTTTAAACTCGGCACGATTACGAGATTCCGGGGCATGTATCCATCGGGCAGATAAACAAATCCATTCTCTCGGAATTCGACGTCCATGGGAGACGCAACGAAGCTTCCGTCCAACTTGATCTTGCTCGCCGCACTGCGCGTTCCTTCCGCAGTAACGGAAGAATTCCGTATGGTGGTCCATGCATCCGAGGTTGCTCCAAAGATTCCCCACCAACCAGACGCGGCAATTTCGGAATTCCGGATTGTTACCGGGGCTTCGGCACTTATCCCGCATCCATAGTTCTCGGCCAAACCCGCTAACGTCAAAAGCCCATTGGTTTCAATCGTCGCAGGGCCAAGAAGCTCCAAGGCGTCCTCCTCACCGCTTCGGATCGTCAGGGGCGCCGTCGTTTTAAGAATCAGTCCGTTCACGTTGCTCGAAATGCCATCCCCGCTTTCATTCACAACGTCCTTACTCAGCGTCAGTATCTTTGTGATCCCGTCATAGCTTGCCGCACCGTTGCCCAGGACGTCGCCGGCGTTGGCCGAAGTAACCTGCGTGCCTCCAACCCATAATTCATAGGAAACGACTGCGGATTCAGACAAAAATCTCGCTTTTACGTTCACGTCACCGGCCGGCATCACAAATTCGTACAGCCCGTCACTCCTTCTCGTCAGGGCAACGGTTTGCTCACCACAGGTAACGTTCAATTCCGCCAGCTTGTATCCGCCTGCCGGAGTTGCGCTTATCGTAACGACTTCTCCTACTCTCTTATCATCCGCATCCGCCTTTACCGTACCATTTGATGCAGGTTCGACGTCCACGTGATAAAACGCATCCGTACTAACCTTCAATTCCACGTCATCCAAGCCAATGCCCATGCCATTGTCATCCGTTGCGCAGAACCCAATCTCCACGTAAGCTTTTCTCGCTTCCTCCGGAAGCAGTATCTCTTCCATGGTCCACGAGGAATTATTTCTGTTTACTTGATAAAGCTCCACCCAATCGCCGCCAAGGACGCGATAACATACCTTAAGTGAATCCGTACGGATCAGATTTCTCCGATTCACGAACCAAAAACGCAGCACGTAATTGGGACCGTCCGTCAAATCTAGCCAAGGCGAAACAATCCATGCCGTCGCATTCCGTTCCACGTGCGTAATCAGGGCATTCTTCTCACCGGAGTGCGCACCGGGGGAAGTCTCTTCGTCGCCCGTCCCAACGGTCCATGCATACGTTTCATGATTGCCTTCCAGCTTCCAACCGGAAGGGAGACTTCCGCCTTCAAAGCCTTCCTCAATCTCAGACACCGTTGCAGGCAGATCCTCCCACTGCGCGTAAAGCGTCACGTCGTTTTGAATCTCAAATGCATCTCCCGCCAGATATGACGTTCCGCTTCCATCAGCCATGGTATTCCACGCAATAAACATCTTTCCTTCGGGCGTAGCAAAATTATTTTTCAAAATCGTCACGGTCTTGCCAACCTTGTAGGGACTTCGGGAATCCGTCGTCTCACCACTTCCGCCGTTAGCGTCATAAATCACCGCGTAGTACGGACTCAATTCCCCAATGCCGACTATGGAAACGTTATCAACGCCAACGCCGCCTCCGAATTTGCAAACTGTCAAAAATGCGATTTCTATGTTTTCAGCCTTAGCTTCATCCGGCAGATAAACCTCTTGCCGCACGCCATTAACTGTTGCTTCTTTTGCTACGAACAGCGCATGCCATTCACCGCCGTCAACACGGTAACATACGCCAATTTCATCTGTCCGGCCATCATATTCTCCGTTTTGATACGTAAAGCTTATTTTAGCCTTGCCGCTGACGTCACTCAGGTCCAGCAACGGAGTCAGTAACCATGCTTTCTTGCCGTAATCCTCCACTGCGGTAAACTGTACGCCTGCGAAATAATTTGAACTTCCCTTAATGGTCCATGCATACCCTTCGCTTGAATTCACGGCAGACCATCCCTCCGGAATCATTCCTCCGTCAAATTTTTCATCCAAAAACGTTATCAATTCTGACGCGTTAACCCACTGTGCATAAAGAGTTATGCTTTCCTCCATCAGAATAACGTCTCCTTGACCATACGTTATTCCGCTGCCATCCGCTTTCGTATTCCATCCCATGAACTCCATTCCTGCGATCGGTGTAAATTCACATGGCAGAACGGTAGCTCCCTTTCCGTTTAAGTAGGTCTTGCTTGTCATCATGCCACTGCCATTGTTCGCATCATAAGTCAGGGAATGTGTAATGGCATTGCCATCTTCTCCCGTCACTAAAACGTCATCCAAATTCAGCCAATATAAGCTAGCCACGTTGTGATGCAGAAAGGCAATATAAATCGTTTGTCCCTCATATTCGCTAAGATCCACATAGTGTCTCCAGTAACAGCCATATGGGGCAACGTCGCTGCCCAATTTTATCATGCTGGCAACGTCCGTGCTCGTACCAACGTAAACAGACAAGCTTTTTTCCTCTTTATATAATTCTTGACCTTTGATCCAATAAGACAGCATCGCATTTTGGGGGATTTTTATGGCTGGCGAAATGGCCCAGTTCTCAGGTTCCAAGAGAGTCTTTGTATCCCAGAAAAAAGAAGCCGAACTTAACGATCTGGGCGACGAATGATAACAAACTGGATCAAGCCACTTTTCGGAATGGTTTTTGGAAACAACGTTCCATCCATACCCGTCTCCATCTCCATCCACAAAGGTCCAGCCATTCGCGCTTCCGCTGTCAAAATTCTCATAAAACGTGATATTCATCCACTGCGCATAGAGAGTCACGTCTCTCTTTACTTCAAAATAATCTCCCTCCCAATAGGTTATTCCGGTGCCATCCTCTTTCGTATTCCAACCAACAAATGCCTGTCCGCCAGGTGCCGTAAACTCACAGGAAGAAATAGTCGTTGCTTGTCCCCTGATAACCGTTGACTTTGACGTCGCGCCGCTTCCGTTGTTTGCGTCATACGTCACGGAACACTGACTGCCGTTAATCAAATCCCCAGTAATCAAAACATCATCCAAGTTTATTCTAAACTCATTCGAGACGTTATAATGTCTAAAGGCTATATAGATTGTTTGCCCCTCATAATTACTAAAATCCAATACGTATTGCTTATATTTTTGATCGGCAGTATAGTCGCCCCCTACCTTCGTCATGTTGGCTACATTCGTGCTCGTGCCAACGTAAACCGCCATTTTTTCTCCCATTTTATCCGGATCCTGTCCCCTGATGCAGAAAGACAGAAGCGCATTTTTAGGAACCTCTATGGCCGGAGTAATGGCCCAATTGTCAGGAGTCAGCGCACCGTTTTCCCATGATGCGGAAGTAAAAAGCTTTGTTCCTGAATAAGCGATTTGCCTTCCATGCACATCCGTAGGGTACTCGGAGCAATCATAAACGAACCAACCCTTATCGTCACCGTCCGCATCTACGAGCGTCCAGCCAATTGGCGCATCCTCACCTTCAAAATCCTCGTAAAAAGCAATTCCCTTTTTAATCTGAAACTTGACGTCAACGACAACGTTTCCTTTGGGCAAAACAAATGTATACGCCTCCGCGTCCTCCCTGTGAATTGCCACGCTCTCTCCGCCTTGCTTCACGCTTAACGTTTCAAGTTCGTAAACGCCATATGTTTTAATGGTCAAGTTAATTGTTTCCCCCGGTTCCGCATAAGTCCGATCAGCCTTTATGCTGCCACCTAAAACCTCTTTCGGAAGGGAAACGGAATAATACTCATCCGTCAATTGCAGAGACACGTCATCCAAATGCACGCCGACATTAAATGTTGCCTGTATTGCCCTAAAACCGATTTCCACGCCCTTCGTCATCGCTTCGTCGGGAAGCACCAGCATTCCTTGCGTCCATTCCTCATTTGCTCCACTCGTTTGAAAAAGCAGATTCCATTCACCGCCATTTATTCGATAATATGCACCCAAATCGCTATGCATGTCAGAGGCAGTTGGATTGGAATACCAAAAACTAAGCAAATAGTTGCTAGCAGCGTCGGACAAATCCAACATTGGTGAAATCAACCATGACGAGCCCGATTCATTAGCGTATGCGTACGGTACATACATCATCTGTTGGCCAGAGTGGGCTATAGTATGAAAGTTTTGCTCACCATAATACCAATACTCAGCCTGATCGTCTTTATACGCATACCAGCTTTCCAGAAAGCCATCGCCTTCAAACCCTTCATTTAAGTCCGAGACGAACTCCAACCACTGAGCATAAAGCGTAACGTTCTCCGTGAGTTCAATAGTTTCTCCTGGATAAAATCCCTCTCCGCTGCCATCGGGCTCCATATTCCATGATCTAAAGTATTTATCAGGAGGTGCCGTAAACCCATTTCCCAACAGCAAAGCCATCGTACCATCAGCATAGGGAATATTAGTGTCCGCCATCGTTCCCGTACCGCCATTTGCTTCATAAGTGATCACGTAAGTCTGTGCAAAAGGAACCGCCTCCAGCACAACGTCATCCAAATACGCATCGCATTCACGGGTATTCTCGCATTTAAATCCAATCTCCACGTTCGCACTTTTCGCATTCTCAGGTAAATACGCCGTTTGTCTCGTCCAAGCATCATGTGCGGCATTTGTTTTGAACAGCTCTTGCCACTCTCCTCCACTAACGCGATAGCATACCGTCAATTCCGCGAACTTTCCCTGATTACCCTTGTTAAGATACCAAAAGCTTAGCTTGGATACGCCATTTACTTCGCTAAAATTACACATTGGGGTAATCAACCACGTAATTTGATCATCAGCCGAAGCAGATCCCCCTTGCACAGCCTGATAACCTGAATGACAAGTGCCATAGGTTAGCTCCCACTTGTTAGCTTTCGAACCGTTTTCCAACGTCCATCCTTCAGGAATCTCGTCTCCTTCAAAACTTTCCTCCAACCTGACTGGTTGGTTTTTCCACTGTGCATACAACGTTACGTTTTCCCTAATGATAAAGGAATCGCCCGGCAAGTATGTCGTTCCGCTGCCGTCGGATTTCGTGTTCCAAAACAAAAAGAATTGATTGGAAGGCATTGTGAATCCGTTTGGCAAAACAGTAGCCTCGTCAAGCACGCCATACGGACCATGGGCATCCGTCATCGTGCCGGTACCTCCGTTTGCATGATAGGTCACGGCATAAGATTGTCCGGAATCAATAAGTACTACGTCATCTAGCAGAAGCCCCCATCCGTCATGATTCACGCATTCAAATCCAATTTCTACGTCAGCTTGTTTTGCACCTTCCGGTAAAAACAGAATCCGTTGTGTCCAGTTTTCATATGCTGATTCCGTTTTGAACAATTCCTGCCACGCTCCGCCGTTCACGCGATAGGATACGCTAAATCCATCGACGGCATTTTCTCCTGCTCCATTTAAATACCAAAATCTTAATTCTGGCAAACCAATTACGTCGCTTAAATTAAGTTCGGGAGTAACAAGCCAGACCGATGCCCCTTCACTGCCCTGCGCGTGCATTCCAAAAGTCGAATAATATCCAGAGTGACTGTCATAGCCAGTGATGCTCCATTCAAATCCATTATAATCCGTTTCTTGCTTCCATCCTTTTGGAATTCTCGCATCTTCAAACCCTTCTTCTAAACAGGTTATTTGATCTTCCCATTGTGCGTACAACGTTATGTCTTCCACAATTGCGAAGCTGGCACCCGGGCCATATGTTGTGCCGCTTCCGTCAGCCATGGTGTTCCATGACGTAAAACACTTTTTGGGCGGATGCGTAAAGTTATTATCCAAAACCACAACCCTTTGTGCGAACTCATACTGGCCATTGGCATCCACCATCTCTCCCGTGCCGCCGTTGGCATAATAAGTCACGGAATAATATTGTGGGGGTTCAAAAATCGCCACGTCATCAAGACATATGCCAAATCCATCATGATTTACGCCTTTGAATCCAATTTCAACGTTAGATTTTTTCGCTTCTTCAGGTATAACAATGCTCTGTTTTGTCCAATCATTATAAGCCGCCTCTGTTTTGAACAATTCCTGCCATTCATCTCCGTTAACGCGATAGCATACGCGTAGTTCTTCAAACATGTCTTGACCTACGTCGTTACGGAAATAAAAACGCAATATCTGCGTTTCAACGTTGCTGAAATCAAATGCCGGTGTAATAAGCCAAGCCGTCTCACCATCCCGTTTCCAAAGATATCTCAACCATGCAGAGTGGCTGCCAGAGTAACTATTTTTAGACGTAATCCCCCAATTGTATCCCTCTGTGTCAGTTTCCAGCCTCCACCCCTCAGGAATGCTTCCGCCTTCAAATCCCTCAAAAAAGCCGGCACCAGAAATGCTAATGGAATTTGATGAACGCAGACTGCGCAACCCAAAGTTTCCGCCAACCTCTTCACTGGCAATCGTCGTTTCGCCCACGGCTTCCCTGGATTCCGTCACTTCCTCAGATTCGCTTGTCTCCTCTGGATTCACGCCCCCCACGTGTTCCGTTGATTCTTCACCCTGAGTTTCTTCCGCATCCGCATCCGGCGCTTCGGTTGTTTCTTCACTCTGGATCTCTTCCGCTTCCTCATCTGGCGCTTCGGTTGTTTCTTCACTCTGAGCCTCTTCCGCTTCCTCATCCGGCGCTTCGGTTGTTTCTTCACTCTGAGCCTCTTTCGCTTCCTCATCCGGCGCTTCCGTTGTTTCTTCACTCTGGGTCTCTTTCGCTTCCTCATCCGGCGCGTCCGTTGATTCTTCACTCAAAGTTTCCGCCTCAGGCGCCTGGGTAGTGATCACGCCTTCCTCTTGTGCAGCCTCCAAACCTGCTGCCAACACGTCCGTACTTGCAACGGAAAACGTCAAGGTAAATGCCAACAGCATTGCCAACAGCCTGCGCATTTTTCGTTTCATGATTCTACCTCCTCGCATATGGATCCCTAAATCTTACGTAATGCCCTAAATCCCCTTTTTTCCCGCCTATTTTTATTGTATCGTTTTCCCTTCCGTCAATCAACAAGGAAATTACTTCATCCAACATTTTTATTAATCCCTGTCCATGCTTTAAAATAAAATGTGCCCGGAGGATTTCCGTTTCCTCCGGGCATTGTTATTTAACATATTAATTTTACAGATCGCGGTTTTCAGGCTTAGCTTCAGGTCTCTTGAAGCAAGCAAAGATTTGCTCGAGTCTGTCCTTTTTCATCTTCGGCGTGATCAGGCTGACAACGGGAACAATGATGAGTCCTGCCAGCATTGCAAAGGCGCCGCAGTTAATTGGCGACTGCAGAACCGTCGGGAAGGAGCTTCTTGCAAACAGGTTGACGGTCATGATGCCAGCGCCAAAAATGAAGTTTACAAGAACGGAAAGCTTGGTAACGCCCTTCCAGTACATGCTGAGAATGAACGGAGCAAGGAATGCGCCTGCAAGGGCACCCCATGAAACGCCCATGAGCTGTGCAATGAAGGTCACGTTGCTCTTGTATTGGATGATGGCGATCACGGCAGAGATCACAATGAATACCACGATAAATACCCGCATGATCAGCACCTGCGTCTTTTCCGTCATTTTCTTGGCAATGGTGCCCTTGATCAGGTCAAGGGTCAACGTGGAACTGGATGCCAGCACCAGCGAACTTAACGTGGACATGGATGCGGAAAGTACCAGGATCACAACAACTGCCACCAGGAACGGTGAGAGCTTCTCGATCATGGCAGGAATGATGGCATCAAAGCCAACGGACGCCACGTCGATGTCATAAAGTCTTCCGAATCCGCCAAGGAAGTAACATCCACCGGCAACGACCAGTGCAAAAGCCGTGGAAATAACGGTTCCCTTGCGGATCGCCGACTCGTTTTTGATGGCATAAAATTTCTGTACCATCTGAGGCAGTCCCCAGGTTCCAAGGGAGGTCAGGATCACGACGCAAAGAAGGCTGAAGGGATCCGGTCCAAAGAAGCTTGCGAAAAGGCCCGGCATTTCAGAAACCTTTGCATCCGTCACGTTCGCCAGCTTTTCATATGCTGTCATGAAGCCGCCCTGGCTTGCAAGCACTGCAAGAATGACTGCTACAATGCCGACCAGCATAACAATACCCTGGATAAAGTCATTGATCGCCGTTGCCATGTAACCGCCGGCGATGACGTACACGCCGGTCAGGATTGCCATCACGACGATGCAGACGGTGTAATCCAACTCAAAAGCCATGCCGAACAGTCTGGACAGACCGTTATACAAAGAGGCGGTATAGGGGATCAGGAAAATAAATACAATAATGGAGGAAATAATCTTTAACATCGGCGAGTCAAATCTCGTGCCAAAGAATTCCGGCATGGTCTTGCTTTCCAGATGTCTCGTCATGACGCGGGTACGTCTTCCCAAAAGAACCCATGCCATAAGGGATCCGATAAAGGCATTTCCCAGGCCAATCCAAGTCGATGCCAGACCAAACTTCCAACCAAACTGGCCTGCGTAACCTACGAAAATTACGGCTGAAAAATAAGACGTGCCATAGGCGAAAGCGGTCAGCCAGGGACCTACGCTTCTTCCTCCGAGCACAAAACCATTGACGTCCGTGGCATTCTTTCTGCAATAAATGCCCACGCCGATCATCACGCCAAAAAACAACAGCAACATCACGACTTTGGTAATCATTTGCTTCTCCTCTCCGCTTCTAAGGGGCTTCTTTTAGTCTACTTACTTTCGCGCATAAACGCTTTAACGCGTTGCGCTTTAAACCATAACACTTTAAATTGATAAAGTCAAGAGGAATTTCTTGACATGAGACATAAAAGAAGTTATAATCGTCCTTGTCTGCGGGGTGTGGCTCAGCTTGGCTAGAGCGCCTGGTTTGGGACCAGGAAGTCGCAGGTTCGAATCCTGTCACCCCGACTTGTGAAAACACAAAACAAACGCGCGACGCCATCCCGGCACCGCGCGTTTTTCATTCGCATTTCATTCACTTTTCCTTATCGTCCCGTCAATGTTCCAGATAGGCGATCGTAAAATGCAGGTCTCCGAAACGATCCGTTTCCATAATGCAATAGGAGGGCTTGCGGCCTTCCTGACGCGGATAGGAAAGACTTCCCGGATTGACCAGCCAGATTCCCTTCTCCTTTGTCACGGAGGGTTTGTGCGTGTGTCCGTAGCAAACGACGTCGACGCCGCGTTCCACCGCCTCCTGAAGCAGATATTCCGTGCTCATGGAAATGTAATGGGTATGGCCGTGCGTCACCCAGACCTTGTACTTGTCCACGGTGAACTCCAGCTCCCGCGGCAGTTCAGAGAAAAAGTCATTGTTTCCCGTCACCATCTTCACGGGACAGGAGACTGCCTGCTCCAATGCATATTCACTCCCCTCAATGTCACCGCAATGGATGACCATGTCCGGCTGATGCATTTCCATCACCTTAAAATAGTTTTCATTTCTTCTGTGGGTGTCACTTACAATAATGACCTTCACCGTAGCTTCCGCCTTTCGTACCATTCATTTCCCTTAGATCTTCTTCAGTTCTTCCTTCATGAGGCGAAGTGCCTTGCCCCTGTGACTGACTTGATTCTTCTCTTCCTCGGAGAGCTCCGCCGTGTGCTTTCCATAGGGCGGATAGTAAAAAATGGGATCATAGCCAAATCCGTTACTGCCCTTCTCCTCATATCCGATCCTGCCCTCAATGGTCGATCTCGTAATGATCTCTCCGCCGTCAGGAAGCTTCGCCGCAATGGCGCACACAAACCGCGCCGTCCTTTTCTCATCAGGCACGCCCTCCAGCCGGCGGATTAGCTCCGCGTTCTTTACGCTGTAGGGCGTATCCTCTCCAAGATATCTTGCGGAATATACGCCAGGTTCCTTGCCAAGGGCATCGATCTCCAGTCCGGAATCATCCGCCATGACAATGCATCCCTGCGCCTGGGGCTGCGCAGCCACGGCACGCACCTTGATCAGCGCATTCTCCTCGTAGGTCTTTCCGTCTTCCACGATGTCGATCCGGATTCCTGCTTCCTTCATGGTGCGGATCTCAAATCCCGCATCCGCCAGGATCATTTCGATCTCCTTCACTTTCCCCTTATTTCCCGTCGCGAAAATCACCTGTTTACTCATCTTTTGAACTCCTCTTTGGAGGCTTTGGCCCCATAAATTGATAATAATACGTCTTCATCATGCCATTGTAGATCTTGCGATTCTTGTCTGCCTTGCGCCCAATGTATTTCTCAGCATCCTCATAGGCCGTGATCACGTTCAGACTCCACGAATCCAGGTTGCGATACCGCTCCCCTAAGGTCCGGTACAGCGCCGGCATCTCATTTTTCTCCTGCAATCTCTCACCGTACGGCGGATTGGTGATGATAAATCCATATTTCTTAGGATGACTCAAGTCCTTTACGTCCCTGCGCTGGAAGTGAATGAGCTTGTCCACCCCCGCCAGCTTTGCATTTTCACGCGCGATCGTCACCATTTCATTGTCAAGATCATAACCCTGAATGTCCGTTTCAACGCTGAGATCCACCATTTCATTTGCCTCGTCCAGGGCATCATACCAGTTCCGCTTTTGCACGACGTGATCCCAGTTCTGCGCCGTAAACTCCCGGTTCATGCCGGGCGCCACGTTTGCCGCCATCATGGCCGCTTCAATGGGGATTGTGCCGCTTCCGCAGAAAGGATCCACTAAAATCCGGTCACCGCGCCAGGGCGTCAGCATGATCAAGGCCGCTGCCAGATTCTCCGCGATGGGCGCCTTTGCCGTAAGCTTCCGGTAGCCACGCTTATGAAGGGATTCTCCCGTGGTGTCGAGTCCAATCGTCACCTGGTCCTTTAACAAAAACACGCGAAGCGGAAAGCTCTCTCCCGTCTCCGGCAACCAATTCACGTGATAAACGTCCAAAAGCCTGTTTGCGATGGCCTTTTTCATGACGCGCTGGATGTCGGATGGGCTAAACAGCTTGGACTTCACGCTGGCAGCCTTGGTCACCCAGCATTTTCCGTCGGAGGGAATGAATTCCTCCCACGGGATGGCCTTGGTCCCTTGGAACAATTCCTCATAATCCGTGGCCTGAAAGCTCCCGACCTTGATGAGCACGCGCTCCGCCGTTCTCAGGAAAATATTGGCCCTG
>JAEEGK010021647.1_pt1 | contig 13573 bp, 7 predicted proteins | sample 8958771 | NCBI WGS metagenome assembly JAEEGK01 (sample SAMN16246547, study PRJNA631951) | gut metagenome | biome: gut microbiome; feature: rumen; material: SC-attached | host: Bos | place: Iran: Karaj | collected 2018-10 | reverse complement strand
GCTCCTCGTGAGCTTCCTCCTCGCGTTCCTTGTCAAAACTCCGATTTTCCCGTTCCACGGTTGGCAGGCGATTACTTACGCCGAAGCTCCGGCTCCGCTTTCTGCAATCCTCACGGGTGCGATGAGCAAGGCGGGCGTGTTTGGCTTTATCGTCTGGGTGCTCCCGATTTTCCCGCTTTCGATGAGTGCGATTACTGCCATGATGTGGCTTGGCCTCTTTACGGCGGTCTATGGCGCTCTCATGGCTCTACGCGCAACGGACGGCAAGAAACTCCTCGCATTCAGTTCCATGGGGCATTTGGGCCTCGCTGTTGCGGGCGTCTTTAGCGGTTCCGAAGTCATGTTCCCGGCGGTGCTTGTGCTGCTTGTGGCCCATGGCATTTCTGCCGGTGCACTGTTCATTTTGATGGGTATTGCAGAACGCATGACGGGGACTCGCGAACTCGACCAGCTGGGCGGTCTTTCTTCCAAGAACCCGGTGTTCAGCACGCTGTTCGGTTTTGCGGGCGTTATGGCTCTTGCAGTCCCTGGTACGGCGGGCTTCGTCGGTGAATTCTCGGTGCTGCTCTCCTTGTGGGACATGGGGCCGCTTCCGGCTCTCGTGGCGGGCTTCACCTTGATCCTTTCGGCGGCTTACATGCTCCGCTTTATCCAGAAGGTCATCTTCGGCAAACAAGCTCGTGAATATGAGGAAGGTCGTCGCACGTCTCCGCTCGAAGGCGTTTCGATTGGCGTTATGCTTGCGCTTCTCCTGGTGTTCGGTTTCCATCCGGCTTTCGTGACGGATTCGCTCATGCAGGCTGACGAAACCGAAGATGCCGCCGCCGCTCAGGTTTTGAGCGATGCTTCCATCAATCAGGGCAACGCTCCGATGACTGAAGATGAAATCCACCAGCTGGATTCGACTCTTGCCGCCGCTGGTTTCAAGGAAGATGAACGCGCATCTATCATCGCCCAGATGAAGACGGAAAACAACGCTTCCGGGGCCGATGAAGCGAATGAAAATACTGTGAAGGGGGCTTCCGATGATGAATAACATTATTTATCTCTTGCCGGTTATCTGTGTTGTGCTGGGCGGCATGGTCGCTCTTGCTGCCGAGCCGTTCTTTGGCGACGAAAACAAGCACAAGGTGCTTCCTTGGGTTTCTGCATTTTTCATCGCTATGGGCGCTATCGCATTGTATTACGCCAATACCGAAATGCTTTTGAACCTCTACGCCATGGACCCCGTCCGTCGCGTACTTTGCATGGCGATCCTCCTGTGTGGCTTCCTCGGCATTGCGGGGCTCCAGTGGACGCTTGGCCGTGAAAAGTTCAAGGGCGGCGAAGCTTATGGCCTTATGATGCTTGCAACAAGTGGTGCCTTGCTCATGACTCAGGCAATCGACTTTGTCGCTTTATTCATCGCGATGGAACTCACGAGTTTCCCGATTTACGCACTTGTGGGCATCCGCCGCAAGGATATCAACGCGAACGAAGGCGTGTTCAAGTACTTTGTCTCGGGTGCAGTTTTCAGCGCCATCTTCCTCTACGGTGTTTCGCTGATTTACGGTGCCACGGGCTCGACGCATTTCTGCGGTCAGGTGATTGACGGCCGCATAGCGATTTACAGCGTGGGCATGCTCTTTGTGATTGCGGGTCTCCTCTTCAAGGCCGGTGCCGCTCCGCTCCATTTCTGGGTGGCCGATGTCTATACGGGCGCCTCTGTCGCCGTCACGGGCTTTATGGCTGCTGTCGTGAAGGTCGGTGCTCTTGCCGCTCTCGGAACTGTCTGGGTGAGCGTCCTCGTGACGCGCTCTGGTGCCGAAGCTGTTTGGAATCTCGCTGAGTCGGTGACTGTTGCAAATCCGTCCCAGGCTTTGTTCTATGTAATCGTGGTCGTTGCGCTCCTTTCGATGGTGATTGGCGCGTTTAGCGGTCTTGCACAAAATTCCGTGCGTCGCATCTTGGCGTTCTCCGCCGTGATGAACGCTGGTTTTATTGTCATCGGTCTTTTGCTCCCGGATTATCTCGGCAAGGGCGAAATCCAGATGGGTCCGATGTTCTACTTCCTCGTCACCTACGCCATTGCTTCTGCGGGCGCCTTGACGGGTATTGCCTACATGTCGGGCATGGATGATTGCAAGGAAAATCTCGAAGACCTCCAGGGTGCTGGTCGCCGCCGCCCGTTCGTGGCTCTTGGCGTTGCCGTGTGCCTTGCTTCGCTCGCCGGCCTTCCGCCGGTTGCTGGGTTCCTCGCCAAGTTCACGCTGTTCACCGAAGCATTCAACGCAGGTCTCGGCTGGCTTGCCATTGCTGGCTTTGGCCTTTCCTTGGTGGCTGCCGTCTATTACCTCCGCATTGCTTGCGTGCTCTTTGCCCCGGCTAAGGAAAGCTCTTGCTGCGGACATAGCTGCAAGGTGAGCGTCGCTTACGTCTATCTGCTCCGCTTTGCTGTGGCCGTCGCCGCTATCGCGCTCCTCGTGATTAGCGTCCACCCGGCATTCGCTCTGATTGGATAATGATACATGTCATCCCGGACTCTGTTCCGGGATCACCTTAAAAACGTCCCGGCTGAAAAAGTCGGGATGTTTTTTTTTGTGGCTTTATTTGGTACACCGATCGGTGGACCACCGAATGGTGTACTATTTGGTACACTAAGTGGTGAACTTTTAAAAAATTATATATATTATAGCTAGAGGTTTACTATGGCAGATGCTTTTATATATGGAGCCTCCGTAGAGGGAGATAACTTTACGGATCGTGAAGAGGAAACAAAAAGGCTTAAGGCTAATTTTGAGCATGGCGTTAATACCTTGCTTATTTCGAACCGACGGATTGGCAAGACGTCCTTGGTTCGTCATGTCAAAAATTTGGTCAATAAGAAAAAGGTATCTGTTGTTTACCTCGATATTTTTGATTGTCGTAGTGAATACGACTTCTATAATAAACTTGCGGCTGCAGTACTTCAGCAGACTTCGTCTAAACTGGATTTGTTCTTGCAAAATGTCAAGACTTTTCTTGGACGTGTATCTCCAAGAATTACCCTTAGTCCAGACCCTACAGCGGATTTTTCCGTTTCGTTAGGGATTACGCCAAAGGAATATGCACCCGAACAGATTTTGCAATTGGCTGAAATTATTGCAAAAAAACAAGAAAAGCATATTGTTGTTTGCATAGATGAATTCCAACAAATAGGTGAATTTCCTGATTCTGTGACTGTTCAAAAAAGACTTCGTAGCGTGTGGCAGTTGCAGCAAAATGTTTCTTACTGCTTATTTGGTAGCAAAAAACATTTAATGACCAACATCTTTCAGAATAAAAGCATGCCTTTTTTTCAGTTTGGTGATGCTATCTATCTTGGCGTTATTCCAGTAAAGAAATGGGTGCCGTTTATTTGTAAAAAGTTTAAACAGCAAGGGCTTGTCATTAATGAAGAATTAGCGGCTCGTATATGTAATGAAGTTGAAGGATATTCCTCTTATGTACAGCAACTGGCGTGGCTTGTGATGCTAAAAACAGAAAAGGAAGTAACTTCTAAAATTGTAGATATCGCTGTTACGGAGCTTATTTCTCAAAATGCGGCTTTGTTTATGCAGCAGACGGAGGGATTGACGAGCTATCAGATGAATATGCTTCGAGCTCTAGCAAGTGGAATTCATGGGGAATTTACATCAAAGAATGTTATGGAAGAATTTCGCTTGGGAACAAAATCAAATATTACTAAAGTAAAGAAAATTCTCATTGATCGCGATTTGATAGAAATGCGGGAATCGGGTTTGTTCATCAGTGATCCTGTATTCCAAATGTGGTTTAAGAGATTCTGCTTGTAGTTTTTTGTATCTTATTCCCCGAAAGGAATCCGCTAAAATGATTTGTCCGAAATGTGGTGAAAAGTACGAAGACGATATGCCTCGCTGCCTTTGGTGCGATGCTCCGAATCCGGACCATGCTGCTGCTATGGAACGTTTGAAGGCTGAAGAAAAAGCGGAACAGGTTAGCCTTCAAGAACTACGTGAAAAAAACAGGGAGATTTTACATGAAAGTTTGGAGAGAATAAAAAATGAGAAATCCTCAATATCCCTTACTGAAAATTTTAAAGAACGGTTAATAGAGGCAAAGCCGAAAAAAAGGATTACTTTGGCATTAGTGCTTAAGGAAATTCCGAAAATTTTGGTGTATGTCCTTTTTATTTTGCCTAATGTTGTCTTTTTGAATATTTGGCTTGCAAAGATTTTCCTAATAATATTCCCGTCCAGTCCAATGCTTGTCTTTTTTGGAGCGGCATTACTATCTATAGCCCTTTGGTTAACTATAGTAATTCTATTTGTGAAAAAAAGGTGTGGTTTATATCTTCGGATTTTGGTGTGGGTTAGCGAGTTTATGGTTGGTTTTACAGTTATGGAAATCGTTAGGAGGATTGGTAATTTAATATAAAGCCCAGTTCGTTGTGAACCGGGCTTTGCTGTGTTTTTGATGGGTAAAGGTTATTCCTTTATGCAGCGGACGGAGTAAGCTTCGTTTGTATTGGCGATATCGCCCATATTTCCAAGAACCGCATACTCATTATCATATATAGTTATTATTCCTCCACATGTGCTAATGGTTTCATCATCAGAAATTTTACAGCCTACTTTTTCTGAAGTTATAAAGTGAGCGAAATTCCCTGCATAACCATAAGTAGGTAATGCTGAAAAACCATAATCATCGCTCCCATTACAACCAAAACACCAGCTTGTTGAAGATTTTAATTTTTTCGAAATGGTTGTTATACCATCATAAGGTTCTCCTGTTATGTATTCAAGCAAAGCCCTTCCGTCCGCATAGTCCGGCAGTTTCCACCCCGTCGGACAAGCGTTCTGGGCATCTTCCCACGTATAGAGTCTTCCATAGGCATTGCAGTTCGCGGTGTTGTCATCATAGCAGTAGCTATTGTCTGTCTTGAAGTTCAAATTCTCGGCCATCCAGGTTTGGTTCCCTATTTCAACGGTTTTGTAAACTCGGTCATCTCGGGTGTCTGTAAATTCGCCATATTCAATATTTGGATTCAGAAAATCCCATGATTTGTAATCTTTCACGCAGCGGACGGAACGCATTTCATCGGTTTTAGAACAAAGTCCACTTTCAAAATTGCCGTTTTCAAAAATTTCAGCATAACATGGTCCGTTGACGTCGTTTACAGAAGAAGTTTGGAAGAATGCTCCAAAATTCAGCCATTTATATTCATGTGTCTCTTTGTAGCCTGCTGGTAAAATTGTGAATCCAGACTCATTGTCTCCGGTATTGTAATCTTCAACCCAATCGTTTGCGGCTTTTAGCTTTTTCCCGGCGGTTTCTTTTCCTCCTACAGCTTCGACAAGTGTTTGATATTCTTCCCATTTTGGCAAGTGCCAACCTTCCGGGCAAACGTTCTGTGCATCAGTCCACTTATAAAGTCTTCCATAGGTATTGCAGTTGTAGTCCTTGTCATCGTAGCAAGCGCTGCTTGTGGTTTCGTAATTCAGGTTTTGAGCCATCCATTCTTGATGCCCTATTTTTATGGTCTTGTAAACTTGATTGTCTCGAGTATCTGTAAATTCATCATAAGTTTTTTTAGGGTTCAAGAAATCTGTAGCGGATGTGTTTGGTATGTTATCTCCTGATACACAGCGGACTGAGAATCCAAATTGTTTTGTTTGAGCTATCAATATCGATTGGATGTCTGGATTGTTGTCTAATGTCAATAAATAAGCGTCATCTTCATTTTTCTCAGTAATGGACCAGAAATCTGTGACTAGGGTTGCCGCCACAGTCGCGGTTTCTTTGTTATCTGGGGATCTGTAGCCTGCGCCTATTGCTGAGAATCCGTAGTCGTCTGTCCCGTTATTGTTTTTTGTCCAGCCGCTGATGGCCTTCAATTTTTTAACAGCAGCAGCGTAGCCTTCGTCTCCGCTTATGTATTTAATGAGCGTCTCGAATTCAGCCTTGGTCGGCAAATGCCAATTTTCAGGACAGGCTTCTTTGGCTGCTGACCAAGAATACAATCCTCCGAACAGGTCGCAAAGCGCGGAGTCTCCGTTATAGCACCATCTTTCTTTATTGTAATTCAAGTTCTGCGCCAACCAAGTCTGGTTGCCGATTTCGATGGTCTTGTAAACTTTGTCATCTCGTTTGTCTGTGAATTCGCCATAGGTTATATTCGGATTTAAGTATTCCAGGGGATTGTATTCCTTTACGCAGCGGACGGAGCGCATTGTCTTGTCAACGTTCTTTCCGCAAAGTCCTCCATAAGGTTTTTCGTTTGCATGAATACTTGCATAGCACGGCCCATTGAGATTATCAACTGTAGATGTTTGGAATTGTGCTCCAAGAGTTTCGAATTTATATTCGTCAGATTCGTTTTTGATGCCTGCTGGCAGCACTGTAAATCCAAAATTGTCTGTGCCGTTGTAATCACTTGTCCAACCGGCTTTCGACTTGTACTTTTTAGCGTCATTGGCGCCATTGGATGTTTCGTTGAAAAGATTGTGGAAATCCTTCGTCTCAGGCAATCGCCAACCTTCTGGGCAGATATTCTGTGCGTCATCCCATGTGTAAAGTCTTCCGTACATATCGCATTTGGCTTGCTTGGAGTCGTAGCATTCGCTTCCATCTTTTTCGTAATTCAAGTTCTGTGCCATCCATGTCTGGAGACCAAATTCAACGGTCTTGTAAACTTGGCCGTCTCGTGGGTCTATTAATTCTCCGTATTCGATATCTGGATTCAGGAAATCCTTGGCCTTTGTTCTGTTCGCTTCGTCTTGCATGAATTCATCATAAGCAGTATAGCCTGCTTTGTACGAACCGACTGCGATAATGTTGAATGTGGAGTTGCTGACATTGCTCTTTAACTGGAAACTCACTTCGCGGACTTGTGGCAGGTAAAGATCGAATTTTACCTGTGGCCCCCAATCAGCTTGTGCGAACTCTGGCAATGCATAGCATCTGGTTGTCGGTTCTTCGGCCATAGGCAGATATACATGATAGAAGTTCCATTTGATGCTGTGGGAATAAGCCGAGTCTGCGCCTCCGCCGGTGCCGAGGTACATCATAATGCTGTCCTTGCTGGCTGTGTATGTTACGCAGACGCCACCCCATTTTTCGAATGTGGAATCGGTATTGACCATGAAACCGAATCCCGGATAAGCGTCTTCGGGGATTTTCCCTGCTTTGCCGCAAATACCGCCCTTGCAGCTGGCGAGGAGTTGGGGAGAATAGGTGGATGCGCCGAATGTTATGTATTTATCCGCATTCATCCAAACGTTTTCTTTAAGGAGTTTGTTTTTCAGGCAGGTGGTTGCAGAATCGTTTATGAGCCTTGTACCGCCATACCAGATAAGGTCTTCGTCGGATATGTCGGTGGGGAGGGGCTCAGTCTTGACGCAACGAACGGAGAATGCGTTGTTTCTGTCGAAGTTGGCTCCTAATTTAGGGCGTTGGCCTGGAACTAGGCTTACAATGTATGTGCCTTCGTCACCGTCGGCAGTCGAACTCCAGAAGTCCGCAAGGGTTCCTATGCCGTCGAAATCAGCTCCGCTGGTCCTGTAACCTGCAGGGAGTGCAGAAAAACCATAGGAGTCCGAACCATCTTGGGCATCCCATCCGATTGTCGTTATCAGTGATTTTGTCGCTTTGTCTGTGTCGCCGGCTGTTGATAGTAGAATGTCCCATTCAGCGTGGCTTGGCATATGCCATCCGGTAGGGCAGAGACCGACGACGGTTTCAAAGGTTTCGCAGGATTTGCCGTTTCCGCAACCCTTGCTTGTATTCGTGTATTTGCCTACGCTGTCCATCGCGGCGGCCCATGTGTAAAGGCTGCCGTATTTATTGCAGTAGGAGCCGGTGTCGTTATAGCAGTAACTATCATCTACTACGAAATCGAGGTTCTGTGCCATCCAGGTCTGGTTACCGATTTTGACGGTCTTGTAAATTCGATTGTCACGGGGGTCTACAAATTCACCATAATCTATAGATGGGTTCATGTAATCCCATGAGTATGTGAATGCCGTGTTGTAGAAATAACTTGCATCGATATCGGTCGGAGATATGTCTTTGTCGTCTCCGCACATGCCGTAGCTACCGATTTGGTAGATGTTGAAGAACTGCGAGCCTCCCGCCGAACTTTCAAAAATGATGGCTATGGAACTGAGTGATTTTACGGCGTCTTCGCCAGACAATTTCCAGGAACCTTGTTCGAACTCGCTCCATTCGAAGTTCTTGACGTAGTACTTGTCATTACCACTGACTTGGGGCAAAGTCACTTTGGGTGCTCCGATGGTAGGCGAGTTCTTGTCTTTGGCATCAAGGTACAATGCGGCGTCTTTGTTGGAGGAGTATGTAACGCAGAGACCTTTCATTGCAGAGACGTCAACGGCTATATTTTTTTCTTGGCTTGGTTGCAGTTTAAATGATTCTTGAGCCCATGCGTTTTGGGGGCCGAACTTGATGAATCCGCACAAGCCGTTACAGGCTTCGTAAATGCCTTCTTTGGGGGCGAACATGGATGTTGTCCCATTCTTTACTGTGTCAAGAAGGGCTTCCCAAGGAGAGCCGCTGCCGAAACCGGTTCGTATCACGTTCGATTTGTCTTTTCCGTTCCAGATAAATTGCATTACAACGCTGCTGCTTGATTTTACGCTGCTGCTGGACGATACCGTGACGGGTTTCGTGCTGCTGCTGGACTTTGCCGTGCTGGCTTTTACGCTGCTGCTGGATTTGGCGGTGGTCGATTTTACGCTACTGCTGGACTTTACCGTGCTGGTCTTTACGCTGCTGCTGGATTTTACGCTACTGTTGGATGTTGCCGTGCTGGCTTTGGCGCTGCTGGATTTCGGATCGACAAGCGCATTTCCGCTAAAACCGACGGCGACCACATTAAGTCCTTTTTTTACAGACGTTTTCTTGGTGATGACGAAAGCGATGGTGTTCGCTTCGTTCTTGATAAATGAATTGAGGTTCTTTTCGCCTTTCACATGTTCTAGGTTTTCGTAGGCGATGGTCAAGACTTCAAACTCGCCAACGTTCAATTGTTGACGCCATTCGCTTTCCACGTTTCCGGATTTGTCGACTTTTCTCAAGCTGAGGTAGGCTTCGGAATATTCGTTGCCGTACGCTATGACGATATTGCTGTGCTTTGCGATATCGTCGCTTTTGACTTGAATACCCGCTTCGAAAGCGCCGGAGACCTTTTCCAGTTGAACGGCGATACCACCGTTCCGTCTAATAATCGGTGTCAGGTTTTCGGGTAAAAGGTCTGTGGAGAAATTGTACGCGTTGTCGTCCTTGCCTGCAAAGCTCAAGCTGACCGTTCCTTGGGTAAACTGGCTCCAGCTTTCTCCGGTCGCCGTTTGGCTTGTGAATGAGCCATCTTCTTGGACGCTGCACCATATCCAGTCTCCGCTATTGCAGGTCGAAGCCCAGGGCCAGTCAAAACTGTTTAGCATTTCTTTGAACGCGTTCTCGTCGCCATAGGGATCCTTCCATTCGTCTTCGTATTGTCCTACGTAGTCCGAACAGGCGATCATCGACAATAACGATGCGAGCAAAAGGACTGACAGACGTTTCCCGTTTGTACGGGTGCGCGGGTTGATGGAGTGCTGTGGGTTCATTTCGGAAAATCCGTTAAATTTAGGTGTACGGTTAAACATTGTTTGCTCCTTAGAACAAGAAACTTATGCCGACGCCTGCGGCACCTAAAATTGCGAAAGTAATGCCGACATTGCGGAGTGTCTGTGCACTTTGGATTTTATCATGTTGATCCTTGTATTCGCTTGGGTTGACTGGAGCAACTTCGCTTTCTGTTTTCGCCTTGTTGTTCCCGACTATAGCGAGCACCGTCCCGACGACGAACACTCCGGCGCCAATTCCGATAGGAATCCAGCGTATTTTTTTCGCCGGCTTGTCGTTGACGTTTGCGGGGACGCTTTCGCCTACGTTAGTTGTCTCTGCGGCTTCTTCGACTTGGGTCAATTTGACACTGTCTGGGGTCACAGCTGCGACCGTGTCGGTGACCGCTTGAACCTGCGCTTCGGTTAATGCTTGCGCCTCTGCCAGGGAATCTGCAATGGCTTGTAACGAATCCTGGGCGTTTACGATGGAATCGGGCGTGAAGGTGAGCTGGTGGGTCACATGCACGACTTCGTGCCACTTGGGTTCAAAAGCGACTTTGTCGGTCCAGCCTTCGCCCTTGAGTCTTACGTCGGCGCACAGCGGGACGACTCCTGCATACGGGGTGCTCCCGACTTCTACACCGTCGATAAACATGGCTACGGATTGGGGTTCTCCGTTATTTTCTGCGGCCAGCTCCAGTCCGCCATTGCCGCGGCTCAATTCCTTGTCAAAAATTTCGGTCTTGTTTTTCGCGATGGAAACGTTAAATTCGGTCGGATCGTAGCAGGGGTGTGTAAGCATGACTTTGTGTATGCCTGCTTCCAGTTCTATTTTCTGTTCTTCGGTTCGGGCTCCGTCTACCATTACGGTGAGTTTTCCCTTCTTGGCGATATTCCCGGAAAGTACCGGCTTGATTTCTAGCCAGCCAAAGTTCGGCACCATCTGGAAGTCGATTTTCTGGTTGTTGGTCTTGATGTCCACGATGGTTTCGGCATCGTCGTATCGTTCCAGCGATGCTACAATTCTGTGGTTGCCTTCTTCAACCTGCACCTTGCACGGTGTGCTCAAGCATTTGGGTACGGCCTTGCCGTCGATGGTCGGCACGGCTCCCGTCGGTTCCGACGTAATTTCCACGATGAACTTTTTCTTGCCGCCATAGCTAAAATCGCCCGTATTTCCCAGGGCTCCGATTCCACTGACGCCCGCAAAGCCCGACGTGCCCTTGATGTTCCTGAAAAAGGCCGGGGACTCTTTCTTGATGAGTTCAAGGAGTTCCTCGACGTTTTCGCCGCGACCGTTGAAGCTCGCGATAAGCTTGTTGCCGGCGGTCTCGTAAAGTTCGGCAGAGAGCGTCAGGGACTTTCCGAAACGCCCCACACGCGCCTGGCAAATAAAGTCGGCGGCGATATTCTTGCCGGTTTCCACGAGGCAGCTGCCTTCACAGTCCTCGATGGCTTTGCCGGGTGGCAACATCTGCTGGATATTCTCGCGTGTCATGATGGTGTAGTTCTGCACCGCGGGAAGTTCCTTGACGGCCTGCTCCCTCAAGACGTTCGTAAGGTATTGGCGGTCCGAAAGCGAAACACCATCCTTGGCGCTGCCGTCGGCACTTGTTTCGAGCACGGCCACGTAGGTTGCTTGTGATGCAGTTGTGAGAATGAGAAAAAGTAAAAAGAAAAGTTTAAAATTTTTCATACGATAAAAATAACATTAATTACATAATTCGTTGTTCTAAATGGTAACAGATTGCTGAATTGGGGGATGAAAAAATCCCCTGCCGGGAGCAGGGGAAAAAGCGTAAAACTGAAATAGAGGTTTTCTAGAACACGAAACGGAAATCGAGTGAGAGTGCCACTTTGGAATTTCCGCTCTCAAATAAAGGGAAAAACGTCAGCGCATCGATACCGAAATGTTTGCCAAAGTCGCAGTTCAAGCCCATAGGGAGCAGCATCCCGACTACGTCACCGCCGCTAGCCTTGAGGGATACTGCTGAACCCGTAGTGAAGTGCACGTGGTTTCCGCCAAAATAAAACATGAGCGGAAGAAAAATGAAATCATCGCTATTATAGGATTGCCATCTGATGTCGACCGTCATGTAGACTCCGTTCCGGCGACTTAAGCGAAGTTTTACACCCAAGCCTGCATCGAGGACACCCGCGTGTAGGAAGAATCCAGCTTTGGGCCAGGTCGCTACGGTCGTGTTGGAACTCGAAGACGTATAATACTCAAAATTTTGATTTTGTGTTGCCTGCTGCTGCGCAGGATACTGTTGTTGCGCCTGATACTGCCGCTGTGCGGGATATTGCTGTTGCACGGGATACTGTTGTTGTGCTTGATACTGCCGCTGTGCAGGGTACTGCTGTTGCACGGGGTACTGCTGTTGCGCAGGATATTGTTGCTGTGCAGGGTATTGTTGCGGTGCGGATTTCCATGCAGCGTTGGGGTTCTTGTTGTTGGTTTTTACGCTACGGAAAAAGTCGGGAGACTTGAGTATGATGAGCTTGAGCAATGCGTTCAAGTTGGACCCAAGACCGTTGAAACTCGCAATGAGTTTGTTTCCCGCTGTTTCATAGAGTTCTGCGGAAAGCGTAAGGGTCCCGTTAAAACTGCTTATGCGTGCCTGGCAAATGAAATCTGCGGCAATGTTCTTCCCGGTCTCGGCGAGGCAGCTCCCTTCGCAATCTTCAATGGATTTGCCGGGAGGGAGCATCGCGGTTATATTCTCGCGCGTCATGATGGTGAAGTTCTGCGAGGCGGGGAGTTCTTTTACGGCTTGCTCGCGCAATACGTTTGTGAGGTATTGACGGTCGGCGAGGGGAACCTTGTCTTTTATAGTGGCGTCAGCTCCTGTTTCGAGAACGGCAACATATGCCGCCTGCAATGATGCTACGAGGGTCAGTAAAAGAAAAAAGGCAATTTTAACGTTTTTCATGCGAAAAAAATAACTTTTTATCTAAATTTTTGGTGAAATCGAAAAGGAAATACTTATGGAAAAAGTCTATCGTTCTGGGATTGGTTTTGATGTTCACAAGCTGGTGGAGGGTCGCAAGTGCATTATCGGCGGTGTGGATATCCCGTATGAGAAAGGTTTGCTCGGTCATAGCGATGCGGATGTTCTGTTGCATGCAATCAGCGATGCGCTGCTGGGGGCCGCAGGTCTTGGTGACATCGGCACGTATTTCCCGGACTCGGACCCGGCGTTCAAGGGGGCCGACAGTTTGGAACTTTTGCGCAAGGTGGGCGAGGAAGTCAAGAAAGCCGGTTTCGAAATCGTGAATATAGATAGTATTGTGATGTGCGAACACCCGAAAGTGAATCCGCATAAGGATGCTATGAAGGCGAACATCGCCCGCGTGCTCGACCTCGATGTGAAGCAGATTGGCATCAAGGGAACGACGACCGAAAAGCTCGGCTTCACGGGTCGCGGCGAGGGCATTGCAAGCCAGGCCATCGCCATGGTGCGCTCTATTTAATTGCTTCAAACGTCATTCTGAACGAGCGGAGCGATGTGAAGAATCCAGTTAAATTTCACTGGATCCTGCTCCTTCGAACCTAACTCCACTAAGGGGCTGAAGCCCCAAGTCTCGTATATCGCGTTGCTCTGGGGTTGCTTCGCTTTGGGCTATGGGCACGGAGCTAAAGCTCCTATGAGGTCGCTTTGCTCTGGGCACGAGGCTCGAGAAGTTGTGTGCTGTGTGTAGTGTGTAATGAAAATCACCTCACACCTCACACCCCAAAGGGCCGAAGGCCCGAGCTCACACCCCACACCTCTCTCTCCTTCGTTGTTCCCGGTTCAACATGAACGGGGATTTCTTTTTTTCTTTGCAAAGATTTTACTTTGCTTTTTCTATATTTTACGCCAGCTTTACAAAATAATTCACTGCCATGAGCCCGGACTAGCTGAAAGGCAGCGACGATGATTCGGTAGTGGCGTAAAAGAGGAAAACGCTATATGGCCTGGATGGCT
>JAEEGK010021643.1_pt1 | contig 13574 bp, 13 predicted proteins | sample 8958771 | NCBI WGS metagenome assembly JAEEGK01 (sample SAMN16246547, study PRJNA631951) | gut metagenome | biome: gut microbiome; feature: rumen; material: SC-attached | host: Bos | place: Iran: Karaj | collected 2018-10 | reverse complement strand
ATCAAATTCAAAAATTTAATTTAAATATTTTTTTTATTACTTTTAAAGCATAATTTTATATTTAATATCCTCAGGAATAGTATTAATATGAAAATAAGAATTAAAACTTATAGCAGCAAAAGTCCAAGAATCATTTTTTAACCAATCAACAGAATAAACACTATCTTCAAATTCAGAATAATCAATAAAAGAATAATCTCTTAAATTTTTATTAAATCCAAAATCATCATTTTCATTTTCAATTTTACTAAAAATAACACATCTAACATTAGAACTTGAACTTGCAGTAATTAACATATTTGAATAATTTTGATTAAATTTATTACACCAAATCCAATGAGAATTATTATAAATTCCTCCTAATTCAATATCACTTTTTCTTAAATCCCAAAATTTAATAGAATAATCAGTTCCAGTTGAACAAAGAATATATGAATTAGAAGGATCATATTGTAAAGATAAAATAGAATTATTTTTAAAATCATTTATTTGATTTATTATCTTTTGTGATGTTAAATCACATATAAAAATATTATTATTTAATCCAATTGAAATTGTACTTGAATCTGCCAATGAAAAATCACTTGATATTTTAATTGGTTTTGATTCTTTTTCATATAATGGAATTACGCCATTTATATTTTTTTTATTTAAATCAATAGTTTGAACTTGATTATTACTTATGAAATTAATTATATTATCTTCAGATGAAAAATTTGTTATATCAAAAGGAAATTCAGAATGTGCACTTGGAATATTTTCTATTTCATATTCATTTGATTCATTTTTTTTTATTAATTTTAATTCATATTCTCCTTTTGTGAAATTGAAACAATTTATAAAATAATCATTTATATTTTTTGGATATATTTCATAAATATCATTTATTATTTCATCTTCTTTTTGTTCAAATTTTACTAATTCTGTTTTTGTTAATTGTTTATTTGATTCTTCATATGTTATTTTTATAATTTCTGATTCATTATTTGATACTGTTGATACTAAAAAAGAATTTGAATTTTCATCTGGGATTGTTTTCAATGCTCTTGAATGGGAATTTTCTTTTAATTTTAAATATACTAAGGAATTGTTTACTTGAATTGATTTGGTGTTTTCATTTAAATTTTCAAGGGACATTGATTTATTTTTAATATTAATTATTTAATTAAAATTATTTAAATTTATTTTTTGAAAATAATGAAAAACTTTAAATTTTTTCATATTCAATAAAATAATCAAATAAATTTGTTTGATTTAAATATATATATTTAGTATAATAAAATAAATATGCAAAGGGAATTATTTAACGAAAAATATAATAAAATAATATAATTACAATTAATGAAAATTGAATCTAAAAAATTTTGTTCATTTCTTTTTCATTTATTAGCATTAAATTACATTTTCTTTAAATTAACCCAGAGTTAATTTATTCAAAGAAATAAACTTTTAAAATATTAATATATTATATAATTAGAAATTAAAATATGATTTATTACCAATTAAAATTAAATGGACAATAATTCAAATCTAAATCAACAAAACATATCATCGAAAATAACCATTTCTACTTCAAATAATAAAAACATATATGGAATATTAGGAAATAAATATATTCTTATTTCAAAAATTGGAAAAGGTTTATCAAGTCAAGTATTCAGTGCAAAAAAAAAAGATTCTCCTTCTAGAAAAGTACAATTTGCAATTAAAATATGTAAAAAAAAATATGATCACAAAATGTTTATTGAAGAAGGACACATTCATAAAAAATTACCAAATTCTCCTTATTTAATTAAATATATAGATTCAAAAAAAGATATTTTAATAAAATCTAAAAATCAAAAACAAAAACAAGTCATTTATCATATTTTTGAATATTATGAAAATGGAAATTTATCTAATTATATAAATTTAGATAAAAATATAAAAGGATTTGGTGAAATATTAGGAAGAATAATATTTAAACAAATATTAAATTCAGTAGAATTAATTCATAAAAATGGATTTGGACATCAAGATATTAAATTAGAAAATATTTTAATATCTTCAAATTTTAATTTTAAATTATCTGATTTTGGTTTTGCTAAAGAAATTTTTCCAAATGGAAATAATCAATTTACTTTTAGTCATTATGGAACAAATGGTTATTTTCCACCTGAAATTTATATTAATAGAAATATTGATCCAATTAAATCTGATATTTTTGCTTTAGGTGTTAGTTTATTTATTATTGTTTCTGGAATTAAACCTTTTAATTCTAGTAAAAGAAATGATAATTTATATAAAAAAATATGGAGAAAAAATTATGATTCATATTGGAATGAATTTTCACATTGTGAATTAAGTAAAAGTTTTAAAGAGTTTATTATGAAATTTTTTGTTTTGAATGTTAATGAAAGAATTAAAAATGTTGAAGAGATTAAAAATGAAAAGTGGATTAATGAAGGGAAAATGGATTTTGAATATGAAAGAGAAATATTAAAAGTGGAAATGGAAAAAAGAAAAAAAATATTTGATGATATGAAAGAATATTGTTAATTTTTTTTTTCTATTTTTTTCATTTTATTAAATATGTGAAAATTAAAATTTTGTAAATCCATTTACTTATATAAAATTAGTTTTTTTAAATATTTATTTAGTTAAATCTATATTAAATCTTTTAAAAATAATATGAAAAATAAACCAATAATAATAAAATAATTTAATATATAATAAAAAAAAAATGAATGATTGTTGTCAAGAAGTAATTCAACCAAATGAAAAATTAAAAAAATTAAAAAATGTATTAATAATAATATGTATAATAACTATATTTCTTCCTATTATTAAAGCATTTCTTAAAATTAATTCTAGTTCATCTTCTTTTATTTTTATAATAAATATACTATTTTTAATACTTGCAATAGTAACTGGATTTTATCTTTATATAGTATTTTTCATTTTTTATACTTTAATAAATACAATTTATTCATTTGTTTTTTTAGGAACAGTTCTTCAAAAATTAATACAAAGTAATAAATTAGATTCTAAGGGACAATTAATCTTTTGTATTATAGAATTTGTTTTTTATATTTTTTCAGTTTATGTTTCATTTGAAAGTTATAAGGAAATGAAAGCAATTTTATTAGAAGGAGGAATGCCACAAAATCAAAATAATTATGGAGATATGTCAAATGAAAATAATTATATTGGAAATAATAATAATTCTAATAATACTAATAATAATACTGGAAATAAAACTTTTGTCCCTTTTAGTGGAAGAGGTGTTGCTGTTGGGGGAAGTTAAATTTTTTTTATTTTTTTTAAAAATTAAGTAAAAATTTAGAAAATAGAAATTAATGTTAAAAATTTTTATTTTTTATTTTAATTTTTTTTTGTCTTATTTTTAAAATTTTTAAGTTTAAAATTTTCTTATAATTATTGTTTTTTAAAGGTAATATGGGACAAGATAATGTTTGTTGTTGTAAAGCAAAAGAAAAAAATGAAGTTGAACTTGATGGAGGTAATCATATAATAGAACACTATGAAAATTTAGAAAGTATTCAATCACCAATTAATAGTTTAAATAATAATAAAATTTTAAAAAGTTATGTTAATTCCAAAAATACTTTATCGTTAAATAAAGATGATACTAGCTTAAGTGTAAAAGAAGATGAAGAAAAAATTATAAAAACAGAAAAGAAAACAACAAGAATTTTATCTTTAAGAAAAAAAAATTCTGATAATCCAAATAATAATTCTTTATTTGGTTTAAAGAATAAAATTCCTAAAAATGTAAATAAACTTTCATTTAATTTATTAAATAAAGATGATAATATTGATAAATTATCACCTAGTTTTTTTACTCAAAGAGCACATTCTTCAATAACACAACAAACAAAAGCAGAATTAGATACTTTTTTTATATTAGCAATACAAAAATTATATAAAGGTTATATATTTAGAAAACAATTTTTATCAAAACAAAAAGAAGAATTAGAAAAAGAAACACTAAAAAAATTAAAAGAAAAATATAATGAATATTTAACAGAAAATTTAATAAAACAAGAAAGTATTTTAGGAATTCCACATAATGAAGATTCATATAAAACTTTATTATTAATAAAAAATGAAATAAAAAATTCAAAAAATTTATTTACAAAATTACTTATTTTATCATATAATGACTTAAATGCATTTTATGTAGGAGAAATAAATATAAATAACAAATTAAATGGAAGAGGAATTTTAACTTTAAATGACGGAACAAAATACAATGGAAATTTTATAATAAATGAATTTACAGGAGAAGGAACATTAATAAATAAAAATGGAGAATATTTTAAAGGTAATTTTAAAAATGGTTTAATTGAAGGAAATGGAATAACTAAAAATTTAAATGGAATAACATATGAAGGTAATTTTATAAATGGGAAAAAAAATGGTTTTGGGAAAGAAGAATCAACAGAATATATTTATGAAGGAGAATTTAAAAATGATTTAAAAAATGGAAAAGGTAAATTAAATTATAAATTATTAAATGAATCATATGAAGGAACATTTGAAGATAATAATATAACTGGAAATGGTTTATATAAATGGAATAATGGAGAATCATATAAAGGAACATTTATAAATGGAAAAATGGATGGTAGTGGAAAATATATTTGGCCTGATGGTGGTTATTATGAAGGTGATTATGTTAATAATATTAAAGAAGGTAAAGGAATTTTTAAATGGGCAAATGGAAAAATATTTGATGGTAATTTTAAAAATGGTGAACCTAATGGAATTGGTATTTTAACTATTAAAAATGTTCATTATAAAGTTAATTTTGTTAATGGGAAAATTAAAGGAAAAGTTATTGAAATTGATAAAGGAGAAAATTATAAGAAATGGAAAGTTAATGAGAATTTTAATTATGATAATGATGATGATAAAATTGAAGAAGATGAAAATGAAGAAAATGAAAGTAATGAAAATGAAGAAGAAAATGAAGATGAAGAAAATGAAAGTGTTTCTGATTTTGATGTTGATAATGATAAAGATAAAGATAATAAAAGTAATAAATTTGCTAGTTTAAAGAAATATAGTAAAAAATTTGCTTCTGATGATGATACGGGAAGTAAGAAAAAAAAAAAGAAAAAAGATAAGAAAAGTAAAAAAGAAAATTCTAATCAAAAAAGTAGTAAAATTAAGAAATTGAAATTGAAAAGAGAAGATGAATTTATGTAATGAAAATAATAGAATTATGATTTTGTATAAAATATTTTTTTTCACACATTTTATTATTGATTTTATATATATAGATTTGAATAAGTTATCTTTTTTTATAAAATTTTTCATTGATGTGCAAAGTTTATCATTTGTTTAATTTAAAATCAAAATTATTTTTTTAGATAAAAATAAATTTATAATTAAAATATATTTTGCATAATAATATAATTTGGTATTAGCTTTTTTTTTTAAATAAAAAACTAAACTTAAAATTAAAATTAAAAATAATTCAAATCAAAAAAAAATAAAAAAAAATTAAAAAAAACCAAAATAAAAAAACATATTAAAACTTCAAAAAAATGGATTATTCAACAGAAATAATAAACATATCTAAAATTCGTGAAGGTATTTTCATAGGTGATAGAATAGCAGGAACAAATTTAGATGTAATAATAAGATTTAAAATAACACATATGATAAATTCAGCAGGTTCAGAAATAATAAATCAATTTGAATCAATAGGAATAAAATACTTAGTAATAAATTGGAGTGAAAATCCAAATCAAAAATTATTTGATTCAAAAGATGAAATTGTAAATAGAATAGTTTCTTTTATAGATGAATCATTAAAAAATGGAGAAGGATTATTAATTCATTCTGTAAGAGGACAAGATAGAGTTTGTATTGTTGTTATAATTTATTTGATGAAAAAATATAATTGGTCACTTAGAAAATGTATTGAATTTTTACATAGTAAAAAACAAGATATTGATATTCCTAATTTTTTTTTGGAACAATTATTTAATTTTAGTATTAGATTAGATAAAATTAATAAAGGAAAAAAAAAAGAAAATTGGAATGAAGAAGATAATTTTTTTGATTTAGATGAAAAATTAATGAGAAATACTTATGTTAATGGTTTACCTTCTGATAAAAATGTTAAAAGTGAAAATAAAATAAAGAAAAAAAGAGTTGGATGGGCTGATAATAATCCCTATGGGAGAAATGATTATTTATTTAGTTGTAATTTAAAAAAAGATTTGTTTTTAATGAAAGATATTAAACCTGTATTTAATCATTTAAAAATGAGACCAAGTAAAAGTTGTGTTAAAAATAAAAGTAAAAGTGTTAATTCTGGTAGAGAATATGTTTCTTTTAAAGATAATAATAATAATAATAAAAATGTTAATAGGAATAAAATTTATAATATTCAACCAATAAAACAAAATGAAATTTATAATGAACAATATGATAATAATATTAATAAATTTACTTTTGGTTTGAATTCAAATATTTTAGAACAGATTAATAGTTTATCAATTCCTAAAAATAATAATAATATAAATGATATTAATAATAATATTAATATAAATAATTTAAATAAAGAATTTAATAATTCAATCAAACAGCACAATTATAAACAGAAATCAGGAAATAAAAATATTCAAAGTAAACAAGAAGAAAATAAAAAAAGAGTTAATAATTTTGTTAAAGATAATAATAATAGAGAAAATAATAATAGAGACAATATTCAAAATCAAAAACGTTCAAATACATATGATAAAAAACAAAACATAAATCTGATAAATAATACTGAACAATTTAATGAAAAAATCAATTATAGAAATTATTCTTTAATAAAAGAACAAAATAATATCCCAAATGATAATAATAAAGTAATTTTTGCTCATAATTATGAACAAATAATAACAAATAATATTAATAATTATTATATTCAAAACCCAGAATCAATTAATAATAAAAAAAACCCAAATCAAAACAATATAAAAATCTTTAATAAAGATTATAATAATCCATCAGTAATTACAAATATATCATCTTCAACTATAAAAAATCAATTAAATGATTATATTAATCCAATATCTTCAAATCAAAAAAATAATAGTTTGAGAAATAGTGCACAATCATCAAACAACAATAAAAATAATCAAATAAAAAAACCAATAAATTATAATAATTACTTTTATGAAAACCCTGAAAATACTTCATTAAATAGATTTAAAATAATAGATTATTCATCAGAAAATGAACAAAATAATATAATGGTAAAAAATTCAATTAATCAACCTCAGAAAAATATATTAAATCCCAATAATAATATTAATTATAATAATCAAAATCAATTTAGATATCAATTTATAGGAGGAATAAATAATTATAATCCAAAAAATAATTCAAATAAAAGATATCAAAATAAAAATAATAATAATAATAATTTATATAATAATAATTCAAAACCAATAAATAATTATAATCCATCTTTATTAAGAAAAGCAAAAACTCCATTATTTACTCGTCAAAATAATATGAACAATGGTCCAATAAAAATCCAAAATAATCAAATAAAAAAACCAACAACTCCAGATAATATAAATAGAAAAAAAATAAACTCACCAAATATGAAATTTAATTATAATTATTATGGAACAAATATAAATTCAAATAATTCACTTAATAAATCAAATTCAAAATCAAAAAATAATGAAACTATAAAAAGACCATCAACAGCTCCTCAAAAAGATAAAAGAAATAATAAAAATATAATTAAAGGAAAAAATAATAATAATAATTATAATCATATGGGACAAACTATGAAAAGATTACCTTCACCTAAAATTAAATCTCATAATTTATATGGAAATATGAATAAAACTCAAAAATTTAATTATGCTAAATATAGAGCACCTTCTCCAATGATTAAATCAAAATCTTTGTCTTTGGAACCCATTAAGAAAAATGGTAATAAGTAATATTTTAATTTTTTTTTAGTTTTATTTTATATTTTTTTTTCTTTTTTTTCATTAATTCTATTATTAAATTTTTTATAGATTTTATTATATTTTTTTTAATTTGTTTTTTTTTAAATTTTATTATTTATTCATTTTTAAATAAACATTTATTTATTATTTATTATTTTTTAAAATTTTAAATTTCAGAAATTCAAATTCAAAAAAATGATAAAAATAATCATTAATTTAATAATATATGATTTAAAAAAATATTTATTTAATAAATTTTTTATTTTAAAATTTATAATTAATTGGATACTTTCATTTGGATACAAAAATTGGGATGAAAAAGTATTATAGACAACAAAAAAAATTTTATCACAAATATTTGAATAATTTGGTTTCAATATTATATAAAATATTATTAAATGAAAATTTAAATCAATTTTAATTAATTGTGCTGTTGAAAAATCTAAACCATCTAATTTTTTACAAAAAAATACATTAAAAAAAACCATCACTTCCATTATATTATAATAAAAATAATCAAAATATTTTTAATGCTTTTCCCAAAGAAAAAGCATATATTTCATCTTTTGATTTATTAAGTAATGAATTATGTATTATATTTCAAAATCAAAATCAAAATCCAAAATTTAAATTTATTCATGAAGTGTTTAATAATAATTTAGATAATTATTCCTTTATAAAAATTATATAATTAAATAGTTCAAATAATATTTAATATATTTGGCTTTTTATATGAAGCTTTTGGGGAAAGAGAATTTATGTTTCTCTAATATTATTAATAAATTTTCTTATTTAATTCATTTTATTTAAAACATTTATAAAAGTAATATTGAATTTGATGCTTTAAAATTTAAATTAAATAAACATATTAAATATAAAAGAAAAAATATTTAATCATTTTATGTTGAATTAAAATAAAAATAAAATATAATCCTTTATTAAGATTAAATAAGGAATATTATCAAGATTATTTATTCATTGTCATCAATTTGCATATCACTTGTTATTTTATTATGTCTCTTTTGTCTTCTTTTTCTTAATTTTTCTCTTCTTGAATTCATTAATCCATTTATTTCTTCAGGAGTGACTCCAGCAGCTTTTAAAATTTGTTCATTTCTTTTTTGTTTTTTTTCTTCTTTTTTAGTTATTACTTCATTTTTTTCATCATTATATCCAATTAATTTTTTTTTTTTTTGAATTCTTCCTTTTTTTTTATCTCTAATTAACTTTCTTTTATTAACATATTTTCTATTAAAATTTCCTCCACGATTTACCATATTTATTTTATGATAATTATTTAAATTAAAATAATTTAAATTTTTCATAAAATTTAAGAAGGATTATTAATTTTAAGTGAATATATCTTAATTTATAACATAATTTTATTAATTAATATTAGTTTTTAATCTTTTTTTTTTTCAATTATCAGAATATTTTTGAAATCTTTAATTAATAAATCTAAATCAGATTGATTTAAATTTATATTTCTTGATTTTATTTCAGTTTTAATGATTTTAAGTATATCTTCTATACAAGAAATTTTATTATTTTTTTTAATTTTATCATTTAATATTTCAATTATTTTATTAATTTCTTTAATATCATCTGGAGTTTTATTTTTCAATAAACTCTCCTTTAAACTTTTTTGTTTATATTGGGGTTCCAATTCACTCACTGTGTATTCACTAGGATTATAATAACATAAATTATCTACATTTTCAAATTTATTTATATTTTGACTTTGATTATTTAATTTTTCACTTTTATAATATTGAAATGAATTTTGATTATTTATATTATGAATTAATAATTCACTTTTATTATATTTAGAAATTTTCTCTTTTTGATTACTAGATGATTGTTCACTTAATCCAGTTTGCATTGATGAGGAAATGTTTTCATAAAAATTATTATTTATATTACTTGATTTTACTTTTTTAATAGTATTTTGATGATTATCATCTATTGGAAAACTATATTTTTTTGGTTTAACATAATTTTTTATTTTGTTTTTATAGAATAAAATTTCTTGCTCATTTAATTTTAAATCTTTTATATCCTTTAATGTATTTTTTGAAAGATTATCTTCATTAATATTTAATTTATTATTATTAGGAGTTTCATTATTATTAAAAATACTATTAACAATTACAATTTCATTTTTATTTTTTGGCTCCAAAATATTACAACTTATAGTTTTTGAATGATTAGAATTATTATTTTCTTCTATCATATGCTCGGAAGTTATATTTTCTTCTTTTTTATACATATTTTCCAAATTCTAAATAATTAAAAAAAATTATTTTTTACATATGGAAAAATTATATATTGTGTTTTCTTATTTTCCAAATCATTATTTTTTATATATTTTTGAAAAATGCTTAATTCTAAAAAAAAAATTAATAAAATAATTTACTTAAAATTTTATTTACTGATGGTCTTTTATCAGGATTAACCTTAAGTAAACTTTCTACTAAATTAATTAAAGTTTTATTATAATTTAAATTTTTAATATTTGGATAATCAGCATTATTTATTTTTTCAAATAATAAAGTAATTGATTTAATTTCAAATGGTTTTCTCAAAGTCATTAATTCATAAAGAATAATTCCAAGTGACCAAATATCAATTTTATTTGAATATGGTTGATTTTCAATTAATTCAGGTGCTAAAACTGATGTTGAATCAATTAATTTTGTTGCATTTTGAATAGTTGAAATTATTTTTTTTGAATTACCAAATTTCCCTATTTTGATTTGAGCATTTTTTGTTAAAAAAATATTTTTTGTTTGTAAATCTCTATGAATAATTTTTTTTGAATGAATATAATTTAATCCTAAACAAATCTGAGTAAACCAATTTAATATTTGTGATTCTGTAAACAATTCTTTTTTTGCTTTTTGAATTTGTATTCTATTATATAAATCACCTCCTTCTTCATATTCATATAAAATATTTAATGTTAATATTGGGTTTTTTACTTTAAAAATTTCATGAATTTTATTTATATTTGGATGATTACACTCTTTATTTATTTTTGATTCATTATATTTTTTTTTTATATCATCTACTCCATATATATATATTTTATGGATATATATTTTATTTGTTTTTTTAGATTTAACTAACACTACTTCTTTTGTGTTGGTGCTGGATATATTTTTAATTTTTTCATATTTTTCTTCTTTATCCATTTTTCTAAATTATTTATGAAATATAGTGAATTTTTTTATTTAATAGAATCAAAGATTAATGGATCAAATAATTATTTGAATTATATAAAAATAAAAATAAATTTCATGATTTTTTATTTTTACTGATTTGAATGAAAAATTAATATTTTATTAAATCTATATTTTGAATAAATAATTTTTTTAAATATAATATATCTATTATTATATTAATAAATTCTTCAATAAAAATATTTATATAAATTTTCAAAGAAACCAAAAACATTTTTTTTATAAAATATATATTTAGCATTATATATTTATATTAAGTTTAATTCATTTAATATTTCATAATTTATCTCCCATATTTTAATATTATGATCCCAAGAAAAACTTATAATTTTTGAATCATTTATTTTTGAAATACCATTTATAGTATCATTATGAGCATTTTCTTCAACATATAAACAATTGAAATTTTTAACAGAATATATTCTAAGATGATTACTCATACCAGAAGTAATAAAAATATCTTTATCTTTAATAATTAAAACACCATAACATCTGAAAATATTATCAAATTCAAAAACAATTTTTTTTTCTTTAACATTAATTACTTTAATTATATGATCATTTCCACCACCAACAATAATTCTATCATTATCAATTCTATCTAAAGAATTTGAACTTAAAGAAATAGAATTTTTAATTTTAATTATTAAATTATAATTACTTAAATCCCAAAAATAAGTTCCATCCCAACCAGCAGAAATAATCATATTATAATCTTCAAGTAATAAAAATGCATTTACAAAAACTTTATGATTTAAAAAATGAGTACAAGAATAATTTTTATTATTATCTTTTTTTTCCCAAATTTTAATTGTTTGATCCATTGAACAAGAATAAATATTTCCTTTTGAATTATATATTATTTTATAAATTGTTTTTGAATGAGCATTTATTATTGTTTCAATACATTCAAATAAATTATTTTTTTTTTCCCATAATTTAATTGAATTATCAAATGAACAGGTTGCAAAATTTTTATCATCTTTTACACTTACATAATAAATACTATCATTATGTGCATTATTTATTGATTGAATTAATTTGTAATTTTTATTAAAAATTTTTATTGTATTATCCCAAGAAACAGAAACAAAATTTTCTGAAGGAAAAGTTGATACTTTAAATACTGAATCTGAATGTTCTGATATTGATATTATTTTTTTTAAAGGATTTGAATTATCATCTTTTTTTTCATTTGATGGTGATAATCTTTCTATTTCTTGTTTTAATTTATCTATTATTTCTTGAAATGATTTATTTTTTGATTTTAATGCTATTATTTCTTCTGATAATTTATCATTTTTTTGTTTTAATATTTTATTTTCTTCTTCTACTTTTTTTAATCTTTCATCAATTTGTATTATTTTTTCTAAAATATTTTGAAATTTTTCATTATTAAAATCATTTTTAATTTCATTTGAATTTATATCATTTATCATATTTTTAAATAAATAATTAATTTTTTTTAATTTAATATTTAAATTATTCAAATCATTAAATATGAAAACAAATAAAAAAGTATGTGTATTAATTGATATGGATAATACATTAGTAGAAAAAGATACAGATGAAGTACAATTTACATTATTTCCAAAAATAGAATATGAAAAATTTTTAAAAGAAAAATTTATAACTTGGACAGAACGTATGAACACATTTTATAAAAGAATTATAAAATATGGAAAAACATTAGATGATATTAAAGAAATTTTAAATAATATGATATTTACACCAAAAATAAAAAATTTTTTAAATTATTTACATTCAAACCCAGATAAATATGATTTATATATTTTATCTGGGGCAACTTCTTTATCTGTAAATTGTATTTTAAATAGTAAACATATAAAAGATTATTTTATTCATGTAATTACTAATAATTTAGTAATTGATGGTGATAATTTTTTATATAGTGAAAATGGAATTGATAAAAATTGTGATTTTTGTTTTCCTTCTGGATGTAAATATAGAGTTTTTAAAAATTATTTTAGTGATGATAAAATAGAACAATATTCTAATGTTGTTTTTGTTTGTGATGGTCATAATGATTTTTGTGTTGCAAAAAATTTTAGTGAAAATAATTATTTATTTATTAGAAAAAATTTTACTTTGGATAAGATGTTAAATAGTGAAAAATATAAAAATAAAGTTAAATGTAAAAATATATTTAAATGGGAAAATGGAGATGAACTTATTGAATATTTTAAAAAAGAAAATCTCTAACTTAAAATGTATTATGATACAAAATATATTTACAAACAAATAGACTGAAAAAGCAAAAGAATTTATTAATTATCATTTTTTATTAATAATAAATAGTTAAATAAAAATTAATTTAAATAAAAAAATTATATTA
>JAEEGK010021642.1_pt1 | contig 13574 bp, 7 predicted proteins | sample 8958771 | NCBI WGS metagenome assembly JAEEGK01 (sample SAMN16246547, study PRJNA631951) | gut metagenome | biome: gut microbiome; feature: rumen; material: SC-attached | host: Bos | place: Iran: Karaj | collected 2018-10 | reverse complement strand
AAATAATTGTTAATAATTAATTTAAACAAATATATTAGAAAAAATTGACTAATCAATTCTATAAAAAAATAAAAAAAAAATTAAAAAAAAATAAATTAATATAAAAAGAATAAATTATATCTAATAAGAAAAAATGTATAAAAAAATTAATAAAAATCCAAAAAAATATTAAATTAATTGACAGACATTCCACAAAAAGCAAAAAAAAACAGAATGAAAAATTCAAAAAAACTCAAAAACAAAAGATAAAAAATCATTTTATAAAAAAACAAAAAATCCCTTTTCTCCAAAAACCAAAATCAAAACCAAACCTAAAATCTCATATATAATAAACAATAAACAAAGAAAAAAAAATTCAATAAATAATAAAAATTAAATTTTAAAACAAATAAAAAAAAAAATATATGGACAAATCAAATAATACAAATTTCCCATTAAAAACTAGAATAACTCCAGAAGACTCATTTAAAAAATCTCCAAATTTTTCATTATCAACAAATCAAAATAAAAAACTAGATTCTTCAAATCAAAAAATAAACATTTTAGAAGAAGAAGATTCAATAAAAGATTCATATTCAATAGACAATCCATCAGATTCATTTCTTGATGAAAAATCTGAAAGATCAAATCATTCAAAACATTCAATATCAACATCAAAGAAATCTTCATTAAATTCAAAAGATAAAGTTTTTTTCGATTTTTTAAGTTATATTGAGAATAATGAATTAGGTAAAATGGAACAATTATTAAAATTACCTCAAAATCATAATTTTATAAATAAAGTTTCTCCTTTTGGTTTTACTCCTATACAATATGCAGCTTATTATGGTCAAATAGAAATTTTTAAATTTTTATATGACCATAAAGCTCAAATTGATAAAACTGTTGAAGGACTTGAAATTATTCATTTATCTTTATCTTTATGTATTTTTAATAAACATAAAAAAAAATGTGCTGAAATGCTTCAATATATTTTACAAAATTTTCCTGAACAAAGAAAAAGTGTTGATAGATTAGGAAGAATTTATTTACATATTATTTTTCAATATGATTTTGATATTGCTTTAGATTATTTTGAATATTCTTTTGATGAATTATTTGCTGTTGATAATAATGGTGATTATGTTATTAATTATGCTTATATTTATAATAGTAATAAATGTTTTTTTAAATTATCTAAAAATTATGATGATATACAAAGATTATATTTAACTATTAGAGAAAAATATTATAATAATCATGATATTCATTATATTCATAAAGAAAAATTTCTTGAAAATTGTTTAATTCATCATGCTTATCAAATTATTGGTTTTTTAATATTAAATTGTTTAAAATTTAAAAATGAAATAAAAGAAGATTTAGATAATATATTAAAATTTCATTCAGATTTACATAAAGCATATCCTGATAATGAAGGAATATCAAATTTATATTATAATACAAATGCATCAATTGAAAATTGGGAATCATTAGATTTAGTAATTGAAAGTGAAGAATCTCTTCAATTTAATTATAAATTTACAACAAGGAAAACAGCATTAATTTATAATAAAGATAACATTCTACATATTCAATTACCAGAAGAACCAGTAAAACATTTTTCAAGACGTGCAGAAATGTTTGAAAATTCTGATAGATTATCATGTTTAGTATCCCCAGATAAAGGAATAATAGTAAGTGACTTTTTATTTGATGGTCAAACAAATTATGATTATTCAAATGGAATAAACACAGATTTATTTATATTAAAACCAACAAATAGAAGAGCATGTTTAAATGACATATTAAAATGTCATGATATAAATTACATAAGAAAACTAAAAGAAAAATGTGAATCATTTGGTAATAATTCTCAAAATAAAAAAAAAGATAATCATCATTCATCATCATCAAATTTATTATATACATATGAACAATTAGATTGTGATACATGGGTAAATAAATATACATATGATAATATTTTTAATACAGCTGGTTGTGTATTTGATGCTATTGATATTGTTATGAGTAGAGAAGCTACTAATGCTTTTGCTTTAATAAGACCTCCTGGTCATCATGCTGGTTACTTTGGTCCAGTTGAAAATCCAGTTACAATTTCTAATGGTTTTTGTATTATTAATAATGTTTGTGTTGGTGCTGCTTATGCTAAATATTTTTATAGTGATAAAATAAAGAAAATAGCAATTTTTGATTTTGATGTTCATCATGGTAATGGAACTGAGGAAATTATACAAATGTTAAATACTAAAAAATTCCATAAAATAATGGATTATGAAAAATTTGGTAAAGTTGACTTATTTTCAGATATAAAAATAAATTGGTTTGATTTTAATGATGCTAAAAATACTCTTTTTATTTCAACTCATATTTACAATGAACAAAATCCAAAAACATTTTATCCTTATTCAGGTTCAATAGAAACAAATACTCAAAAAGATGATGAAATATATCCTGGTGGTATATTAAATATACCATTTGGTTTTAAATCAAATTATTCACATGAATATAGAAATGTAATAAGAAATAAAGTAATTCCTCGTTTATGTAAATTTAAACCAGATATAATTTTCTTAAGTGCTGGATTTGATGGTCATGAACTTGAAGGAATAAATCAAAAACATATGTCATTACAAGAATATGATTATGCATTCTTAACTGAAAAATTACAAATAGTTGCTGATAAATATTGTGAAGGGAGATTAGTTTCTGTATTAGAAGGAGGTTATAATGTAACAACAGGATTAATTTCTAGTTTTGCTCAAAGTGTTTTTACTCATGCTAGATTTTTAAATTTAGCTATTAATATTGATCAAGTTTGTGATGTTAATTTAAGCATACTTGAAAGGAAAGTTGAATTTAATAATGATTTAGAATTATTTAGAAGGATTCAGAGATTTGAAGTTAAACCTAGAAGAAGTGATAGAATTAAACATATGGAAGAAATTAAGGAAGATGATGAGAAGAGACATACTAGAAGAACTTTTAAGGAAGTTCATAGTAATGATGAAGTTAATAAAAATGATGATAAAGATGAGAAAGATGATAATAATATTATTGAAGAAAATGATAATAAAAATGAAAGTGATGGGAATAAAAATAATGAAGATAATGAAGATAAAAATAATAAAGATGAAGGTGAGGAAAATATAAATAAGAATTATAAAAGTAATAATAGTCCTGTTCATGATAATAAAGATAATGGTAATAATAATAATAATGATATGGAACAAAATAATGAAATTCATAATGAAGAGAATAATAATAAAATAAATAATGAAAATGAGGAATCTCAATTAATAATTTATGAAAAGGAAGAAAATAAAAAAGAAGAAGATGAAAATATTAATTATAACAATAACAATAATAATTAATATAATAATAATAATAAAAAAATATTTTTATTTATATAATTTAAACTAATATCATATAAAAAATATAAAAAAAAAATTATTCAACAAAATATTAAAAAAAATAATAAAATAATAAATCCATAATTATTATATAATACAATACTAAATAAAAGAAATTAAATATAATAAAAAATGGGAAATGATACTTCAAAAGAAAAAACACAAGATGAATATATTACATTTGAAACAATACATAAATATATAGGAATAACTGATAAAAAACTTTTCAAAAATTATCTTCATGAAGTTTTTATTGATTTATCGTTAAATGAGCCAACAACAAAAAAAAAATATTTTAACAAAGTAATATTTTATGATTATATGAAATTACCTATTTTTATAAGTGAAAAATTATTTGATTCCTTTGATTCAAATTCAGATAATAAATTAAAAGAAAATGAGTTTGTAAATGGATTAACTAAATTATATTTGGGAGACTTTAATGAAACATCTTTTGTAATTTTTAATCTTTTAGATTTTGATAAAGATAATTTAATACAAAAAAATGATGTTAAATTAATTTTAAGTTATCTTCCTTTAAAAATTGAAAAAGATTCAATTGAAAAACAAGAAGAAATTCAAATTAAATCTTCTTTTGAAATTGAAGAAATAATAAATAAAACATTTAGTAAATATAATGGAGTATTAAATTTTAAACAATTTGTTGATGTTGTTACTACAAAACAAAGTGATGTTTATTTACAAATTATTTGTTATTTATATCAAATGAAACCTTTTACTCAAGAAAATGTTGAAAGAATTAGAGATAAGAAAAAAAATAAAACTGAAATTGAAGATGATGAATATAAAGACTTAAGAGTTAAAGATAATAGTAATAATAATGAAAATATTATTTTTAAATTTCCTAATAGAAAAAGTAGTTTATCACCAGCTGAAGATTTTATTTCACAAAAAACAAATATTGAAAAATTATCTTTAGATAATGATAAAAAGAAAAAAAATATTTCTCCTTATGCTCAAGTTGATATGTTAAGATTTGCAAATGAAAATATTGTTACTTCAAATAATAATAATAATACAACATTTAATTCAATTAATGTAAGTAAAAATACAACTTTATTAGGAAATAATATTCAAAATAGATGTAGTGATTTTAATAATATTAATTATGAAGAATATTTAAAATATAGTAGACAAAGTTTTATTTCTCCTTCTAAATATTTACAAGAACAAAATATGTCAAAACATCATTTTGGATTAATAACAAAACAATTATTAAATCCAATAAATGAAGAAAAAGAAAATAATATAAATAATGAAATTGTAAATTTAAATGATGAAAATACAAGTGGAAGTTCAAATGATAGTATAAATTATAATTTAAATCAAAATAAAAATATAACATATGAGAATTGGGTATATAAAATTTCAGAAAATAAAAATATAAAAAAATTTTATTTAGTTTTAATAAACAAAGACATTTTTTATTATAAAGATAAAGAAAAAGATAATTTTTTAGGAATGCATAATTTAAGTGGTTGTATAATAACAGAAGCACAAGAAGAAAATTATACAATAATAAATGATCAAAAATTATATTATTTTTCAATAACATTTAGCAACAAATCAAAAATAAGAACATTTTACACATTAGAATATAATATATCAAAAAAATTTACAGACACTTTAAAAAAAGGAATAGGTTATTTAAAATTTACAGATTATTATGAAATAAAACAAAATATAGGAAAAGGAAAATTTGGTTTAGTAAATTTAGGAATACACAAAAAAACAAATATGAAAGTAGCAATAAAAATAATAAATAAATCTTCAATAAAAACTCAAGAAGACAATCAATTAGTTCGTAGTGAAATAGACATAATGAAATTATGTCATCATCCAAATATAGTAAAATTACTTGATCATTTTGAAAATAGTGAATTTATATTTATAGTAATGGAATATATAGAAGGAGGAACATTAAATCAATATTTAAAAAAGAAAAATTTTAATTTTTCAGAAAGACAAATTGCAATTTTAATAAATCAAATTGGAAATGGTTTAAAATATTTACATAAATATGGAATAATTCACAGAGATTTAAAACCAGATAATATAATGTTAACTGAACAAAGTGATAAAGGAATAATTAAAATAATGGATTTTGGATTAAGTAAAATTGCAGGTTATAATGAAGGTTTAATTGATGGTTATGGAACTTTAAGTTATGTTGCTCCTGAAGTCTTATTAAGAATTCCTTATAATAAAGAAGTTGATATTTGGAGTATGGGAATTATTTTATATTATATGCTTTGTGGTAAATTTCCTTTTTATGGTCCTGATGAAGAAATTATTGCTAAAAGAATTTGTTATGGTGATTTAGAATTTGATGATGAAAATTGGGAAATTAGAAGTAAAAAAGTTATTGATTTAATTGAAAAAGTTTTAGTTAAAGATCCTTCTAAAAGAATTAGTATTGATGAGTTTTTAAATCATTCTTGGTTTAAAAAAAATATGAAACAAAAAATGTCTATGTAAAAGAAAAAAAAAGGAAAAAAAAGGAAAAAAAATATTATGGGTTTATTTTTTTTTTTTTCCTTTTTTTTTTTGGGTTTTTAATATTTTTGTGAATAATAAAGGAGCAAAAAAATTTTTTTTCATGATTAAGTTTGAGTTATATTATAAATTAGGAAAAAGGGAATGTTAATTAATGATTAATAAAAAATTTATATATAATTAGATTAAAAATTGGTTGGTGAAATTTGTAATTGTTTTGTGAATATATAAAATATAATATAGATTATTGAATATTGATATAAATTTATAAATATTTAGATTATATAAATTAAAAAAAATCTAATTATAAATTATAAATAATATATATAAACAATAAATATTTATTTTTATTAAATATAATATTTTAAATTGATTTTTTGAATTAAAAAAAATAAATATAAATAAAATAACTAATTTATTTTTTTATACTGAAATTTTCAATTAACCATAATTCAAAATCTTTTCCTTCATTCGTTTTTAATTGTGTTTTATTTTGAGTATCAAAAAGTAAAAAAACTTTTTTATTATTAAATAAATAATTATTATTATCAATTTGTTCTATTTTAATCATAGGAATTAAATTCATAATATAATTCCTATTAACTATTTCTTCAATAGAACTTACAATTGGATCATTTTCATATTCTTCATTTTCACTATTTTCATTTTTATTATCATTAGAATATGTTTTATCTCTTTTTTTTAATATTTCATTTAATTCAAAAGCTTCTTTTCTATTTAATTTTTTTGTAATATCTAAATTACTTTTTTTTAAAGTATTTAATATATCAATCATAATATAAATATCTTTATTATCCGGTATTTCTATTAAGTTTAAATTATATTTTTCATTTATTTCTTTTTCTTTTTTTAATACTTTGTTATAATCATATTTTGTTTTTGCTATTTTTTCTTCCTTACAATTTAATTCTTTATTCATTGAAGATAAATTTTTTAAATATTCCTTTTTTTCATTATTATATTTCTCCTTTTCTAAAACATATTTTAAATGAACTTGTTTTGTTTTTTCTTTTAATTCTTTATTTATTCTTCTTATATTGTTTATTTGATCATTATATTCTTTTGATAAGTTGATACTTTCATTTAAAATTTTAAAATAAATTCTTCTTTGTTCTTCAATGTTATTTGGAATAAATAAATCAGTATTTAATATTTTTAATTGATTAATAAATTGACTAGATTTATTAATAAATGATTCAAGTGTATTTATATTTTCATTATTAATTTCATTATCATCTGAATATGAAATATTACTTAAATTTTCACTGAGAAAATTATTCAAAATATCATCTTTAAAATTTATTTTATTTTCTTCATATTTTTTTCTATCTATAGTTTTTAATTTTTTAAATATTTTTTTATTACCATCAATTACATTTTTATATTTTTCACTTATATTTTGAGAAAGTCTTTCTTTATTTTTAGGAACATTTTTTAACATATCAGAAATTGTTTTATTCTTTAATTCATTAAAAGATACATTTGAGTCTAATAATTTTCCATCAATATAAATTTGTCCTTTTAACATTTCAGCTTTTAAAATACTAGTTTCAATCCCAATTAAATTTAATTGATTATCATTTATCATAAAATAAGCCCATTTTTGAAAAGATAAATTATTTGAATAAAAATATTTTTTATAAATATAAAAATCACCTTTCCCAATTCTAATATATTTATTTTCATTATTATATAATATTGAAAATTGAATTTTATTTCCTTTTTCATTAAAAGGATTATTAAATTTCATTATAAAAGGATTTTTTTGAGGATATGATATTCTATATGATGAATTATTATAATTTATTTCAATTTGACATTTATTTAAAGAAAAACATGGTATTAATAAATTAGAAAAAGAAAGTTGAAGTTTACAATCTTTTAAGTTTTCAAATGGTTTAGTTTTATTATTTAACGACATTTAATATATTATTATAATATTAACATTAATAATTTTTTTAAAAATAAAATTTAATGATATTTAATTACAAATATAATAAAAATATTTATATTCACTTTGAAAAATTATTTCTTCATTCAGGAATAGTCCCTATAATATTATTATTATTAAAATTATTAATTCTCATATTCCCATGATTTAAAAAAATACTTTGATTTATATTATTATTATAATTATTATAATTACTAACATTTGAACTTAATTCAGTACTTTCATGTGAAATATTATTATAAAAATTTTTTTTTAATTTCTCATAATTATTATTTGAAATATGCGGTAATATAATATCATTATTATTTTGTTCTGATAAACTTTTATTATTATAAAATTTATTAATATTATTATTTGTATTTAAATTATTATCGTTTAAAACTGCACTTAAAATTCTTTGATGTAATTGTAATTTTTTTTTCCTTAATTTATTTATTTTTTTTATTGATTCTACTTCAGTAAATTGTATCATTTCACTTATTCCATTTGAATTATTATTTGGATTATTTATTATTGAATTTGTATTAAATGAAGAAAAGTTTCTTGTTAAATTCTTTATTTGTAATTGAGAAGGGGAATTTTCTTTATCTTTATTAGAATCTTCTTTTATATTTTTAAGAATATTACTCCCACTATGATATTTATTTAATGATTTATTTTTCATATTCAAATCAAAAATTTTTTTATTCTTTTCCAAAGGTATATTAAAATTTTTTTTTTTTAAATTTATTTTAGGTAATTTTGGGACTTTATTTTTAATTTTATTTACTTTAAACTTCAAATTATTATTTCCATCAACATCAAAACTATCAATAGAAGAAGAATTATTAACATTAATTTGTTTATTATTACTATTATTAATATTATTATTATTACTATTATTAATATTATTATTATTATTATTACTATTATAATTATTATTATTAGTAATCCCAGTATTATATTTAATAAGTTTACTTCTAACATATCTACTTTTACAAAAAGCACTTTGTGAATTTCTATTAGTAACCAAATCATTTTTATTATTATTAAAAATATTAAAACTCGAATTACTATAATTAGCTTTAGGTAAAATTTTATTAATTTCTTTCATTTGTTTTGGAATTTTAATAGTACTCATCATAAAACAATTTTTAATATTATTCCCATAATGAAATAATTCTTCATCATCACAATCTCTAAAAAAGCTTTTAATAGGCATAGTATCCATCCATTTTAATAAAATATCACAATTTGGTCTTTCATCACTTCTAACTTTTAATAAATTATTAATAACATTTCTTAAAGAATGACTATAAATTCCAGGAATAACTTTAAATTTTCCACTAGTAATTTTATTATAAACATCTTCAAAATTTTTTCCTATAAAAGGTGGTTTTAATGTACAAATTTCATATAAAATACAACCAAGACTCCAAATATCAGTTTTAAAATTATATGGTTTATCATTCCAAATTTCAGGAGAAGCATAATAAGGAGTTCCAGTTTGAGTATTATTTAATATTGAATTTTTTATTACTTTTGATACATTCATATCACCAATTTTACAAATTCCATTTTTATCTAAGAAAATATTTGCACTTTTTAAATCTCTATGTATTATTTTATTATCATGTAATGATTTTAATCCAATTACTATTTGTTTAAATATTTTCCATATTTCTTTCTCTAAAAATTGTTTATTTAATTTTCTATATGTTATTATTTTATTTTCTAAATCACTATCATCTAAATAATCCATTATTAAATGAAGGGATTTTGTATTTTCTGAATAAAATGCTTCGTGATAAGAAACAACATGTGGATTATGTATTGAAGCTAATATTCTTATTTCATTTAAACTGTTATTTATTTCTTTTTGTGATAAATTTGGTATATTTACAATTTTCATTGCATATATTTTATTATCTGTTTTTCGTAATACTTTATATACTGCTCCAAATGAACCTTTTCCTAATTGAGATAATATTTCGAAATTTGATATTGACATTATTTTTTTTTGTAATTATATATTATTTTTAAAATTATTAAAAAAAAATTTAATTTCTTTTCAATTTTATTTAATAAATTAATCAAAAAATAAATAAAAATTTCCACATCAAAAAAAAATAATAATATATTAAAAAAAAATAATATTTTATAATACATAAAAAAAAATACACATGAAAAAAATTTATTTCACTATAATACAATCATGTTGATATCTTCCTTTAGGTAAACTAGCAAAATTTTCCCATTTATTATTAAAAATATCATATCTTTCAATACTATTTAAAGCCATTCCACAATAACCACCAAAAACATATATAAAATTTAAATCATTACTTAAAACTGCTTTACAAAAACATCTTTGAAATTTCATATCATTAATAAAAATCCATTTTTTACTTTTAAATTCATATTTTTCACAACTTTTTAAATATTGAATTCCATCAAATCCTCCAATAATATAAATAAAATCAGGTAAAAAAATTGCACAACTACCTTTTCTTTTTAAATTCATATTTGGAATTTTTTCCCATTTATTTTTTAATAAATCATATTTTTCAACTGAATTTAATATATTTCCATTTTCATCTTGTCCTCCAAAAACATAAAATGAATTATTTAATGTTTGAATATATGAAAAGTCTTTTCTACATTTATTCATTTTTTGTAAAGGAATCCAATTCTTTAATTTTTTATCATAATATTTTAATATATTTAATATATTTTTTCCATTATCTCCTCCACATATAAAAATCTTTTGACTAAAATAAAATGCACCAAATGAAGAAATTGGAAAAGGTAAATTAAAATTTAATGTATTTAATGATATTGAATTTTTGGATAAATTTAAATATTCTATTTTATTTGTTATTATATTATTAATTTTTCCTCCTAAAATTATATAATTATTATCTTTATAATTTAAAGTTACAAAATCACTTTTATTTAATTTTATATAATCTATTAATTCAAAAGAATTTAATTCTGGATTATATTTTAAAGTTGAATTATCATTTTTTCCTCCAATTAAATAAATATAAAAAGGAATTTTATCTAAAAAAGAATTAAATAAAGAAGAATTATATTCAGTTATTTTACTCGTATCAAAAATAGAATTTGAAATAAAAGAACTTTGACTTTTAAATGAACTATGAAAACTTATTCCTTTACTATTTTCAGAAGTTGATTTATTTATTATTATACTTTCTTCTCTTGGAGTAGTTAAAGGAGAATCTTTATATAAAAAATTTAATTCATTTAAATTTGATTTTGTTTTTGGAAGAAAAGGACTTTTTGATCTTCCATTTTGGGTATTATTAAAAGTATATTTTTTTGATACATTTGTATATGAATTTTTCTTTATTAATTTTTTTTGTTCTAAAAATGAATTATTTGATTTTATATTATTATTTAAATATGTTACGGTTATTGAATTTACTTTTGAAAATTCATTTGTTTTATTTCTTCCTATATGATTAGGACTTTTATTTTCATATTTTAATTTTGATTTTTGAATTTGATATTTTGTTATTGATTTTTTAAATGAATTTATTATTTCATTTATTGTGTTTATTTTTTCTATATTTGATATTAATGGAATATTTATATTTGGCATTTTAAATTCTAATCTTTGAATTGATTTTTTTAGTTTTTTAAAAATTAAATTATTTTCTTTTAAATTTGATAAATTTAATACTTCTTTTTTTAATATTGTATTTATATCATTTATCAATAAAATTGAACCTATTATTTTTTGATTAAATTCAATACTATATGTCTTATATATTTCATTATATTTTTTCATTTCAATTTCTTTTCTTATTTTAATTTCCTCTAATAAATTATCATAAAATTCAATAAAATCTAAATAACTTTTATGATATTCTTCAGTAAAATATTCTAAATTATTCTTATTTTCAATTATAAACTCTTTTAATGATTCTTTTTCTTTAATAAAAATAGTTTTATTATTAGAATATATTTCACTAAATTTTTCTTCTGCTTTTTCAATAGAAATAAAATTATGAGTTTTATGTTGACTTTCTATTAAACAACTTACACATAAATTTGTATTATCATCAAAACAAAAGGCTTCTATTTTTTTTCCATGTTCATTACATAATAATTCTTCTTTTTCATTATTTAATATTTTATCTTTCTCTTTTTGATTAATTAATAATTCATCTTTTACATTTTCAATCATTAATATAAATAATAAAATATTTAAAAATAATTTAAAATTTTAAAAAATCATTTTATTACATTTAATATTTATTTAACTGACATAATTCTATATTATTCAATATTAAAAATAATATACTTAATTAAATTTTTTATGTTATCTATTATATAAATACAATATATAACTTATATATTACATAATAAAATCAATTTTATTGATTTTTAACTATTATTCAATATAATTACTTCATTTTAATATACATTCAATTTTCATAAGTTTCTATAATAATAATTAATTTACCCATTTTAATTATATTATTATTTTCAATTTCCATTGAATTATTAATAGAATTTAACCAAATTCCATTTAAAGATTCTTTTTCATTATAACCATCATAAATATACCAATTATCATTTTTATATAAAAGAGACATATGAATTCTACTAATATTATCATCGTCTAAACTAATTATGCAATCTGGATTTCTTCCAATTGTTATTTCTTTATCATTATTTAAAACTTCTGAATATATAATATTATTTTGATCTTCTACACATATAATTTTTATTTTATTATTTTCTTTTTTTTTTACATAAATATGATAAATACTAAATGATATTATTAAATTTTTTTCTAATTTTATTTTTTTATTTATTTTCTTATATAAACCATATTTTGATTTATTTTCAATATAAAAATTTTCTTTCTCTTTATTATAGTAAATACATAAATTTTCTTTATTTAAATTATCAAATTTATTTAAATATATTTTACCTTCTAAATTGTTTATTATTTTTCCATTTAAAGAATTTGGGGTAATAACGATTTCTTTTTCGTTATTATTTTCTATATTTTTTAATTTACAAATTAATTTTGGATAATTTATAATCAATGAATTTAAAGTGATATCTGATTTTTTTATATTAGTTGAAGTTTTTTCATTTGTTTCTATTATTGAATTAATATTTGATTCGTTTATCTTATTTGTTTTATTTAATTCATTGATTTCAACTTCACTTTTTATTTCATTTTTTTTGTTTATACAACCCATTAATATTATATCAAAAAAAAATAAACTACAAAATAATTTTTATTTTTTAAATTATAATAAAATAATTACTAATTTTCTTTATGTATAATCATTAAAATTTCTATATAATTATATTTATATAATGAAATTATATTTATTAAATTAATATTATTTATAATTAAAAATATACAAATAAATCATAAGTTAAATAAATAAGAAAAAATGTAATTCTGTAAATTTATAATCTATTAAAGAGAATTTATAAATCTTTTTTTCATTAAGAAAAGAAATAAATATAAAAAAGTATAACTTTTTTCTTATATCATAATATTTTTTTATATTATTTTTGCATATTATGTTTAACACATATAAAACATCTGTCCTTGATTTTTAATGCGCGAAGTTTAAGATTAAAATTGAGAAACTGAATAGTTTCATAATAAATCAAAAGTGTCATATGGAAAAAAAATT